>Ga0209536_100003005_pt1 | contig 27330 bp, 21 predicted proteins | sample DeeMarSeWOR28_12_FD_187461 | JGI IMG/M metagenome (GOLD analysis project Ga0209536, IMG submission 187461) | Marine sediment microbial communities from White Oak River estuary, North Carolina - WOR-2-8_12 (SPAdes) (version 2) | ecosystem: Environmental > Aquatic > Marine > Intertidal zone >... | reverse complement strand
CCCGTGCCAGACAAACGCACCGCTAACCGTATCGCCGAAAGTCCAGCCGACGGCCCGATCCTGCTGCATTAAAACGCCGGGATCGACGATATCTTGAGTCAGGGCGCCTTCGGTGAAATATCCCTGTACAATTGGGTTTTCAAGCTCGACAGTTTCGGAAGTGTTTATGGCAGTCAATGAAAGCCAGGTTAACGGCTGATCGGCGGCCCAGGGATGGAGCTGCGGCCCGTCAATTTTAAAATCTTCTGAAATTCGCCAGAGCCCGATTTTATCGTAGTCGTTGTAAATACCGGCCCAAATGCTTACCTCGAGATCAGATCCCATTTTTAGAACCCATTCGGAGCCCCCCAAACAGGCCCATGTCGGCAACGCTACCCAGCCGCCGCCAATAACCGACGCCGGTATTTCATTGATGATCTTCCCGGTAATATCTTTGATGAGAACGATTCCGACCGGAATTTTGGTATTTGACGGCGTGCTCACAGAGATGGTTTCCTCTTTTTTTGGCGAAACCACTTTTCCCGGGGTGTTGGCCTCGGCTGGGCGGGGGGCGGGCGTTTCAGCGGGAGCAATTTCAGCCGGCACTTTTGGTTGGGGCTCGGGTTCTGGAATTTGGAGATGCAAGTAAACCATGAAGCCGGCTGCGCAAACTGCCAAAAAAAGAATCCACGACCATATGGGATTGCGGCTGGAAGGAATGACCAGACGCGTTCCACAGTTCAAACAGAAATTGGATTCAAGCGGATTGGCAGTCTTACATTTCGGACATGTTAAGACGGCGTCACTTTCAGGAAACACTATTTCAAGGTTATCATCTGCCATTTGCCTGTTAATATTCGACTGAAACGGTCTTCAGTAAACCGCATTTAACGTCTGATATCAAAACCGATTCTCATGTTGACGCCCCGCATACGATCAGAGAATCCGAACAAAGACAGTTTCGCATATATCCATGTTTTCAGCAAGCCAATAGCTGAACTATTCTCACCACGGATTTCTCACGGAATTACACGGATACGGCTCAAGCAATCGTAATTCCGTGATGATCCGTGCCTTTCCGTGGTTATTTTTATTTCTTTATTCTGCCTGCTGAGTTCTCGTTTCCGCATCCCGACCTTCGACTTCATTGACCATGGTCTTGCGCCTTCAGTCTTTTGTCATCGGCCCGCTGTAATCTGCCTTCTGTCATCTTCCGCTTCCGGCACGACAAACAGTTTCAATCCCTCTATTTTTATTACCCGCACCCGCTCGTCTTTTTCAATGGGCGGCCCATCGGTCATTTTTTCAGCCTTCCAGAGTTCGCCCTGAACCTGGATGAATCCGGTAGGCGCCAATCTTTGCCTGGTGAGTCCCCTTGCCCCGAGCATCGAGCGCGATACTTCAGACCGAGTCGGGTCATAGGCCCGCCAGACAAATGGAAACAAAATGGCTTCCTTGGCAATCCACAAGAAAACGAGGGTTCCCTGGAGCCAAATTGGAATCGGCACCCAATTCCGAACAACAATCAATATCAGAATCAGCACCACCGTTCCGGGAATTGTGAGCAATCCGTATCTGATGTACACCCTCGAAGGTATATTTTTCAATCTATGTCGCATTAGGCGGTCACCCGGATAAAGGCCGCTTCCATCTCTTTGCGAAACGCTTTAATTTCCTTTAACCCTGATGAAAGATCGTTTATAGGATGAGAACGCCTAACATATAAATTGCGCGTCTGCACCGGACACAGGTACCAGGTGCAGATCCAGGGGCGGGAGATCCGTTCCAGGGTGCAGCCCCGGAAACTAAAATAGCGGCAGTTGGCCTTCAGGAATTCAATGGGTTGACTGGCAGGGGGTGCCACCGCATTGAGATGAAAAAAAAGCAGATCGCGATAATCAAACCATGGACGGGCATGTAAACAACATGGATCGGGACATTGCGGGCAGGTTTCGATACAAAGATTATCCAGGATGCTAAAGATCGACTCCAGCCGGACCCGCGCCAAAGCGGCCAACGCCGCGGCCGAGCTTAACTTGCCGGCGTATAGCCGAATAAGACCATCGATGCTGCGGTTGGCTTCCTGCCAGGCCGCTTTTGTTTTCCACGGTGGTGCAAGTTGTAACGATAGATTCGATTTCATTGATCAGCGCTCTCGACAGCAATGACCACCAGCGGCTGCGGTTCAGGTGTTTGGCTGCAGATAATCTCTGACCTGCATAAACGTATCGGGTGTGGCGACCAGCAGGGGATCGTCGATTCTTTGCCCGTCCAGATATTCGTTTAGATGAAAATCACAGCCATCGAATTTACAAATTTTACCGCCGGCGGCCTCGATGATCACCCGGGCGGCCGCCATTCCCTGGAAGGACTCGTTGGCGATAACCGCCGCGTCGGCTCTGCCACTGGCGATATAGCAGATATGAGCGGAAGAACATCCCAGATTGCGAATTTTGCCTGGAAATGTCGACCGATAATGCTGGTGAAAACGCGAAAAGGTAAACAACAAGCTCTCATCATTGATGCTTTGGCCATCGTCTATTCTGATCTTCTTTTTGCCCCAATAGGCGTCCTGCCCGGCCCGGGCATGAAACAGATCGCCGGTGGATGGCATATAGAATACACCCAAAATGGGCCAAAAATTATCAAGCAACGCCAGCGACATTCCCCAAATCGGAATGCCGGCTTGAAAATTGGCCACGCCCTCGACCGGATCGAAAATCCACAGATATCTTTTCCCTTCATGGGAATAGTCTTCGTTGACCTGATCAAACTTGAAGACCTGGTGGCCAGGATATCGCTCAGCAAGTTTTTCCTGAAAAAGATCGGTTAATCGCAAATCCGCTTCAATCACCATGCCCTGATCGAATTTAAACTGCGGCTTGCCTTTGCCATAAAAAGCCAGCGCCTTTTTACCGGCGTCCTTGATGAATTCGGTTGCAAAACCACTCAAATCCTCGATCCCGTGACCCTTTTTTCCCATCTTACCTCCTTTATCTAGCTGGTTGAGCTTTTTAACCGCCTCGATTTTATCGGACCCGGCGCATATCAACCCGGATATGATCAGATTGGCCCGAAATGCAATATTCCCATTGCCGATAGCCCAATCTAATCATCTATTAATTTAATTACAATCATCGTCACATCATCTTCCGGTGCACGGTCTGCCAAAAACCGGCTGAGTGTATTAAAACAGACCGTCAGTATTTCTTGGGCGCCGGCTTGGTGATTTTGGCGAATAATGCGCTGAATCCTGTCTTTGCCGAACATTTCGCCCCGGGGATTGCGGGCCTCCCAGATGCCGTCGGTCCCCAGAAAGATGATTTGGTGGCTTTGCAGATCGTTCTTCTCGTTGGCCTCAAACCGGGCATCTGCTTTAACCCCCAGAGCCACGCCGGTTCCATGCAGCTCTTCAAATGTATCGCTGGCCGGATCATAAAAAATGGCCGGATCATGCCCGGCCCGGACCCAGCTCAAACTGTGATTTTTGGCATCAATGGTCAGATAAAACAATGTCATGAATCCGCCGGACTCCGCTACATCGCGGGCAAGCTGGCGGTTGACATCGGATACAATCTGGCAAATGCTGCCCGGCAGATCGGACCGTTGTCGCAAAAATGCACGGGCGGTGGCCATAAGCAACGCGGAGGGGACGCCATGCCCGGATACATCGCCGACGACAATGCTGATTTTGCCGGCATCCGGCCCATCGCCGCCGAGATAATCGAAATAATCCCCCCCGGTTTCATCGCAATAGACACTGGTCGCGGCAATATCCAGGCCCCTTATCCGGGGATCCTCTCGGGGTAAAAGCGCTTGCTGAACTTCTTTGGCCAGAAACAAAGATTGGCGCAGGCGGTCGCGTTCGATAAGTCCCGCGGTCATTTCGTTCATCCCGTCGCCCAGCACCCCCAATTCATCATTGGACACCACCAGAATTTTATGCTTGAAATTGCCGTGACGCACCTTTTTTACCAGGAGCATCATGTCTTTAACCGGACGCAAAATTGATTTTCCAACAAGATAGTTCAAGCTGACCGCAAGGGGCACAAATACAATGTACAATACAATGATAAAGATGAAAATTTCCTGGCCGAAACCGGCAGCGGATATCTGTTTATCCTCCATTTCCCATAATACCAGTCCAAGAGATCCCACCAGGATAAGCACCGGGGCGCCGGTTCCGGCGCCGTAAAGAACACGGATCCGTCTTAGAATGGAAATCTTAACGGTTCCCGGGGTTGCTGCCAATTTTCCATCAGGAAAGAGCAATGGTACCAGCTTGCTTCTGGCGTAATCATCGACCAGAAAAAAAGAAATGAAGGCGGCCATCAAGCCCAGAATGATGGTTCTGAAGAACAAATAGAGACCCGTAGCCGCTCCGAAGTCATTTAAATAAATTTCTCTGGCATAGTAAATGATGGGGACAACCAGGGCCGTTGCGAAAATCCACAGCGCAAGATTCGCCATGGCAATGGTCAACGGCAGGTTCAAAAGTCTTTTGCGGGCGCGTTGCTGAAGCCCGGCATCAATTTTTTGTCCGGCAGTCATTTGCTTGTAAAAGCCCGCGATCGGACGTTGAATTATATACTGCAATACGATTGCAGTAAAAAATATCAGCGGCAGTAATAGGACCAGAAAAATCCAGCCGCCCTGCCGCAAAAATGATTGCCAATCTTTGAATACCTCGAGGGGGGTGAACAAGTTAAGCAGAACAATAGTCAGATTGCCGGCTAAATTTGCCGCGAAATTGCGCAAATAAAGTCCGATTAAACCTGATTTGGAATGAGGTGTGTCAGCCATAAATTCCAATTTCGATTTTGATTCAATCCGCAGGGGAGCCGTGATACCTGACAATAACCGCCACAGCCGACATGATCAAGAGAAAATGCGAACAGGGTCGCGGATCTTTTCTTGACAAGTTAAAACAGATGCTCTAGGATCGACTAAATTTTTTCAATTATTTACAGATAGTTAGTTTATCAATCGTCAAAAAAATCCAACCGTTACAGGAGGCCTTCAAATGCGTGAAAATGTTCCAACCCGTGCTGCGGCTTACGCGCTTCTCAAAAAATACAATCAAAGCGATAGCCTGATAAAACACGCCCTGGCAGTGGAGGGAGTGATGCGTTATTTTGCCCGCCAGCGCGGAGAAGACGAGGAGAAATGGGGCACGATCGGGCTCATTCACGATCTGGACTATGAGCAATTTCCCGATCAGCATTGCCATAAAACCGAAGAAATTCTGCGCCAAAACAACTGGCCGGAAGAATACATCCGGGCGGTGGTCAGCCACGGCTGGGGAATTTGCACGGATGTCAAGCCCGAGTCGGAAATGGAAAAGGTCTTGTATACCATTGACGAGTTAACCGGGCTGGTGGTGACAACCGCCCTGGTGCGCCCGTCGAAAAGCGTGATGGACGTTAAAACCAAATCCGTCAAAAAAAAATGGAAGGACAAACGCTTCGCAGCCGGCGTGGATCGCTCGATCATTGAAAAAGGAGCGGATATGCTGGGCATAGCGCTTGCGGACTTAATCAATGATACCATTATGGGCATGCGCGAGGTGGCCGAAGAAATCGGGTTAAAGGGAAACGGATAAGAAGTTGGAAGTGGGAATGCGGAAGTGGGAAATGGGGATCTTAAATGCCGGTATAGGATTTAGGGTGATCGTTTGCTTTCTGTTTGCAACGAATGAAGATAGACCGGCTACCAGAAACCAATCGCCGGTAACCAATACCCCACCTAACTTTTCTTGAAGCCGGTCAGGACCCAATACAGTATCCAGGCAATCGCCACCGGACCGATACCAAAATACAGGAAAGGGGTCGGTTCCTGTTTCCAGGGCTGCAGATACACTGCGATCAGGGCCGGCCACAGGACCGAGGCGGCAATAGCCAACCGCACCCGGCCGGTCAGCACGATAGTCGGCTTGACTTGCCCCGCTGGTTTTTCCCCACCTCGATTCAAAATTCTGGGCAGAAACAAAATACCCAGAATAATGATAACCAGCACCAGAATTTCCTGAATACCTGAAAACATTCATCCTCCGTTAAAGCCCTCTGGTTACCATAAATTTAATTAACAGACAAGCTATCTGCCCTATTATTCAGGATTTCTTATTGACACCCAAATTAAATTGCCCTAAATACTTAATTGTTGGATTGACGTTTTCCCGGTTGTCATATAGCATTTCCAAAATGGAAATGATGATGCTAATGAGTTGATATTAAGTCCCTGATTGAACATTTGTTTGTTTTAGGGGCTTTTAAATTTATCCAAGATAGTGCCAAACTCCGAGCAATTGGGGGACGGAAAGCCACGGGTCTCATTTTTGGTTATAAATAGTTAAATTGTCGCGTCGTTAACATGAGACAGCCGGGTTGCCTTGCGAATGAAGGTGAACCGGCTTTTTGTTTTTTTCACGGTTAAGTAAACACCCTAACAAGTCCCTTTTATTAAGGCAACTAACATCGCACAAGAGAAAGACCAACGCTGGATTTGCAACAATGAAGGAAACAATAAACGTACCAAAAAATTCTGGGTTCACATTGTGGGAGTTGATGACGGTAATAGGTATCATGGCCGTCCTCTCGGCCACCGTATTACCGAATTTTATAGCTTGGCTTCCCAAATATAAGCTGGGTAGCGCTGCGAGGGATCTGCTGTCTGCAATGCAGCATGCGCGGTTAACGGCCGTCAAAAACAATGCCAATGTGCAGGTTATCTTTTACCCGGATCGGAATAATTATAAGATCTTTACCGATTATGACGGTGATAGGGATCAGGACGCAGATGAACCCACGATAAGAAAGAGCAATATGCCGGCCGGTGTAGACCTGAAAGAAACAAATTTTACCAACGATACCCTCAATTTTAACAGCATGGGACTTGCATCCGGTAGTGGTGGAACCATATCTATTGCCAACATCCAAGATAAACTAACCAAAATTCGAATCAGTAGAACCGGCAACTCCAGAATACTCAGGGATGATGAAGATTAGAATGATTTGAAATACCTGGACTGCAACAAATTAGATCCTGCCCTTAAATAGAAGTTATAAAAATTTGGGGCCCATTAGTTTTGAAAAATTAAGGCAATCGTTCAGGAAAAATAGCCATGCGCCATAAATCCGCTGGCCACACCCTCGTCGAACTTATGATCGCAATGGCCATCGCCGCCATTTTGGTAACAGCAATTCTTCAGGTTTATCAAGTTCGCCAGAAATCACACTCGAAACAGCAACTTGCCGTCGAGATGCAGCAAAACCTCCGGGCCGCTGTTTCCCTGATAAAAAGAGAAATCAGGATGGCCGGCTATGATCCCGCCGCAAACGACGGCGAGGATAGTGACGGCGATGAGGATATTGATGACGAGGAAGAGTCAGCCAGTACCGGAATTCAGGTAGCCGGCCGGTACATGATTCAAATTACATTTGATCTTGATGGCGACATATATATCGGATCCAATGAAAAAATCACCTACGGCTTTGCCAATCTATATGATGCCGACGGCGACGGCATCGCCGATGCCGGCGGGGCGCCATTTGGCAGACGGGCCGGGGACGGAAATCTGATTGGGGTGGCAGAAAATATCCAAGCTGTCGGATTTGCTTACGCCTTCGACAATGATCATGACCGCAATCTGGATACCGACGACGGAACGATAGACGGCAATATCATCTGGGCTTACGACTCGGACCCCGACGATGCAAATAACCAATTGACCACAAATCTGGTTACCGGGTTGGCGCTAGCTGACCCGGTGCCGTTAACAGATATTCGGGCGGTCAGGATATGGATTCTGGCGCGAACCAGAACGCCGGTCCAGGGACATTTCGACAGCCGGACATATACCGTGGGAAACCGCATCATTACAAGCGCTGACAAGTATCAGCGCAGTCTGGTCAGCACCACGGTGTATTGTCGAAATATGGGCCTGTAAATGGACACGGTAATTATTGGCAACATGAATAAAAACAACAAAAATCAGGGATACACCCTCATTGAAGTGTTGATTGCAATGGCAATTTTTGCCTTGGGCTTTCTAGCGCTAGCAACGATTCAGATTAAATCCATAACACAGAATGCAAGTGCCAAAATGTACACCGAGGCAACAACCATGGCGGTTGAATCGTTGGAAAGATTGATCTCATTGCCATATGACCATTCGGATTTAAATCAAGGGAATAATCCCCACCGGCTGACATCCGGCGGGTACACGATCGAGTGGAATATCCAGAACGATACGCCGGTCACTGCCACCAAAACCATCGTGATCAAGGTGACCGCCGCAAATCCCTTGGCCAAATCGATTACCATCCGATTTGTTAAAGGCCAGAGCTCTTAAAGCCGGATTAATTAGCAGGGCGCCCCGGGCTGAAAGGATCAAACGAAAAATGCCAAGAACCTTCTACAGCCGCAAAGAAGATGGCTATATCATCGTTATAGCGATATTGATCCTTGCTCTTTTGACCATCATTTGTGTTTCCGCCTTGAATATGAGCACGACGGAAATGAAAATAGCGACCAATGAATTGCTCTATGAAAGAAGCTTTTATGCGGCCGAATCAGGGTTACAGCATATAACAGAACTCTTAAGGCTCCAATTTGTGAATAGAAACAGCGCCATTCTGTCCTCCGGCGGCACGCCAAGCTGGAGTTTTGCCCTGCAGGATGCCCAAGACAGCGATGGTGACGGGGTGGGGGATCTTAACGGCGGTGTCACGGTGATAGACCGAATGCTGGACAACATCGACCTTCAGGTCAGGATCTGGAATAATGACGACGGCGGCAGCGCAGTCAATGACACGGATGGCATGATTTATGTCCATTCCCAAGCCGAAGGGCCGCGCGGGTCCTTGAGCCGCATCCAAATGCTTTTGGAGGGTTCAATGACTGGGCAGACGATATCGGATTACAGTGCCCAGCAGGGTGCCGGGCCCGGTAAAAACTTTGTGTCCAGCGATGCTGAAGAAATCGAGGATTTTAACCAAACGTCCTTAACTGCGCAATAACCGGAAACCGGCCGGTAATCCGGCAGTGATTTTAATTCTCGCCGACCTTACAGGCTGTAAAACCCCCATGGTGGGTCAAGTCGTCCCAAAGATCGGGCGCCATGACCGCCAAGCGTTAAGAAAGTTTGTCTAAAATAAATAGTTTTTCGCAGGTGATAAATAAATGCGAATCCGAAAATTAACCGGGCTTGTCTTAATTGGGGTGCTGCTGTCCTGTTTGGGCGGCAGCGCTTTGGCGGATTCAGATGAAGATATCCCCGGTTGCGGAGTCAATATCATCCGAGAATACAGCAGCAATTTTAACCCCGCGCACTTTGACCGGATCAATACGGTTGTCGATGAAAACGGCTACCTGGTGCTGAGCACCGGTTATGCTGCTATTGATCCCAACAATATTGTCATTCCCTTCACTCAGGATGTTTCCGTTACCTTTTTATACGAGGGCGCCGGCTACAAATTGACTGATTTCGGCTGGATGCTGGCTGAAAATGGGATAAACGGCACCAAACATGAGATTTATCAGGATGTTAACGATAACAATAATAACGGCGTTTTAGATATCGGCACCGATAATCAAGCAAATAAATATAGCGACGTTAATGGTGATGGTAACGTCGATGCCCGGGATAACAGACAAATACTGGGAAGATTTGCCAGTGGAACCGAACTGGTATTTTACCTAAAAGTGGATAACGAGCAAAAAACTTTCTATACCAAAAAAGACTGGAACCCGGATACTTATAACTCAACCAGCGGCGAGTGCAGTGAAAGTGAGGCCGGAGATATATTTACCAAAACCTACCACTTGGGCAGCCCCCTGGTTACTGCAAGTTCCTGCACCCTGGACAGCAACTGGATGGACGCTGATGCCTATGGGCGATTAAGAGACCTGTTTGGTTTACAGTTTAGCGATGACGATACGGCCACCCTGGAAATCGATCATGATGCCAAGTTTAGCCATGTCATGGTCGGTGCACCGGGCAATAAGCCCAACGAATGGGTGTTGGGGTGGGAGGATCTCGCAGGCGGGGGGGACACCGACCATAATGACCTGATATTTCAAATCGAGCGGAAAACCGGCGGCACGGCCCAGCTTCAATCAAACCGGGCCGTTGTCCTCGAACAAGAGGGCGCCTATTTTACCGGTGTCGCGGTTGAGTTGTATGACCAAATGCCCTGTGCGGGTCAAACGGCCATCACCTATTATCTCTCTATTGATGAGGGTGACAACTGGGTGGAGATCACCGGCTGGGATGAAATTTACAGCTTTACCCTGGAATCGGATGGTACTAAAACAATCGGCAGCCAGCAAACCAATTGGACACCGGGAGTGCCTGAGTATACCTACCGAAAACGAAGGGTGGACTTTGCCGGCCGGGCGTTATCCGGACATAAACTCATCTGGAAGGCCGAGTTTACCAGCCAGCAGGAGGGCTGTGAGCCCAGGGTGTTCGGCCTTTCCCTTGACGCCAGCGCGGCTACCCAAGGTTTTTTTTCGCGCAGTTCACCGGTGGTTGTTGCCAACATGCTTTATTCCGGAAATTATGAGACTCCCGCAGATAACTGGCAGGATAAGGTCATAAGAGGGCATCTGGTCGCGACTCAAGTGTATGACCCTCACACTCCGGACGACACTGCGACGGCGACCATCTGGGATGCCGGCCAAGTATTGAATCAAAAATCACCCGCTGATAGAAATATTAAATTTCCCAATATTACGGTAACCCCGGTATCAAATGAACATTTAGATCGAGGGGATGGTACCCAAAAAACATTTAGCGGTACGCTGGAAAACCAATCCCTGTTGGCAACATCAATCAGCATAACCGATCAGACCGAGATCTTTTCCGATAAACATACCGATATACTGGAAGGCGATTTGGGCGGAACGGGGACCATCAACCGTTTTACGGGGGAATACGAAATAACCTTCAATACGCCGCCCGATAATGATCAACCCATAACGGCCAGTTATAGTTACTACACGGCTCAACAGCAGTTATTGGATTTCACCGGCGGCAATGTAACCAATGCCATGCTGGGCCTGGACAATACCGAAATTATCCCTGAGGGCTTAATTTATGACTTTAATGAAGACGGCCAGATAAGCAATGACGATGGAAACTGGCTGGTCAATTGGGTACGCGGCTTCAGAGACGGAAACAATAGAGCCAAGGAATGGCTGCTGGGCGCCATTGATCATTCCGTACCGGCCGGAGCGACCCCGCCCGGACGACCGGCATGGCTGTTAGGCTCCGCCATAACAGATGCCGAACGCGAAAGTTACGAGGCGTATCAGGCTTCAAAAGCGGCGCGGCAGACCGTTATTTATGTCGGTGCCAGAGACGGCATGCTCCATGCATTTGATGCCGGAAAATTTCGCCACGGCAACAATGAGGACACCACCCTTAAAGAAAACAGAGGCTATTTTCAGTGGGAAGACAAATCAGAGGATTGCCCGGAATATTGCGGCAGTGATTGCAGCCAATGTCCGGATTACGGCACCGGGGAAGAACTCTGGGCCTTCATACCGGCCAATCTTATCCCGCGACTAAAAAATAATCTGCGAAAGGCGGACGATCAAGCTTATGTGGATGCTTCGCCGGCCCTGGCAGATGTGTTCATTAACAGCCAATGGAAAACCGTCTTGCTCTCTGCAGAGGGTAACGGCGGGGATACCGTCTTTTGTCTGGATGTCACCGATCCGTATAATCCGAACTTTCTGTGGGAATTTGCCGACCCCGATCTGTTTCGCAGCCGCTCATCGCCGTCTGTTGCTCAGATTGGCAGAATCGTGGATGATGGAACCACCAAATGGGTTGCATTTTTCGTCTCCGGCAAGACCTATGATGCCAGCCTGTATCCGTCCATATACATGATCGACATCGCGGATGGAAGTGTGGTCCGCCGGATTTTTCTTGACTCCGACAGCGGTGGCATCGGCGGGGTGCCCAGCGGTCAGCCCGCCATTATCGATTCAGACGGCAACGGATACATTGACCGGGTTTACATTGGATCGGACAAAGGCCGTCTTTACAAAATCAACCTTCCGGATGATCCAAATAAAAATCTATATGATATCAACCATTGCGTCATTAACCGGGATTTCATTGATGATGACGGTAACGAAATTCCGCCGGCCCAGCAATATCACCCCATTTACGGCTCTCCGGTGGCTGTCGTCGATAACAGTTTAACCGCAGAAGGCAACCTTCACCACAAGGTGCGGTTGTTTTTCGGAACCGGTGACAGCCCCTACTACGATGAAGATATTAATATTGAAAATACCCGGTATCACTTTTTCGCCTACAGTGATGAAGGGGAGAAGGGTCAATGCAATCAAAACCTCGTTCAATTGGACTGGTTTTATACCCTCCCCGAAGGCGAGAGAATTTTTGCTTCGGCATTTGCCGCCGCCGGATACATCTATTTTGGCACCTCCAGCGCAGAAACCGAAGATCCCTGTGCGGGTGTCGGTGACGATCAGAGCAGTGTCAGCGGAGGCGGAATTTACGTATTAACATACGACGGGGACAGCCCGACGGGGAAGATAGAGGTGGGCAACATTATCACGTCCCCATTGGTCGCAGATGAGCACCTTTACACAAAATCCCAAATACAAGGGTTGCGGTCATTCGGCGGGGGCCCCTACAATAACCCAGTGAAAGCAGGCGGGTTGCCTGAATTTAGAATGAGGAACTGGCGCGAATTTTTTTGAATCATTGCTGTTGCGGTCCCTTAAAATATGTTCTGGGTATTTTCATTCCCAAAAAATAACCGCAAACCGCCGGGACGGGTTACCCTGCTGCAAAAAAAATCGGAAGCTGCCTTGATGACCTGCATATATTGTTTCTGCATAGATCAACGACTCTCCTGTTTCGAAAAATGATCCTTTCTTATCACCCGTTATATAATGCCGACAAAAACATTATCTGCGCCGGTCGCAAGCCCGATAGTGAGGACCTTGCGGCAATCAAGGCCGCCAAAGCAGTGATTTTGGGTCAGGGCTGCTACCGATCATTGTATGAAATGGCGCGGGCCAATTGCGCCAATGTGTTTCCGAATTATGATGCCAAGTTTAAGTACCCCGGAAAAATCGGCCAGATAAAACTATTTCGCAAAATCAACGCCCCTCATCCGTCGACCGATATATGCTCCGAGCTGGCAGCGTTTCAAAAGAAATACCGCCATACACCCGGTGCGCTGCCAACCCGCTATCCGCTGGTTTTCAAATATGATTGGGGCGGTGAGGGTGAAACGGTATACCGCCTTAACAGCGCTGACGACCTGCAAACGCTGTTAAAGCAAACCGCGGATTTCGAAAAATCGGGGCAACGCGGGTTTTTATTGCAGGATTATGTTCCCTGCGACGACCGGACATTGCGAGTCGTGGTCATCGGACGGCAGACTGTATCCTACTGGCGCATCCAGCAAAAACGCGGTACATTTCACACCAGTCTGAGCAAAGGCGCCGTTATTGATTCAGAAGCTGCGCCCGGGCTGCAGCAAAAAGCGGTTGCCGTGGTAACAGATTTGTGTCAAAAAACGGGGATCAACCTGGCCGGCTTCGATGTTATTTTTTCATCAGAAAGTGATGATCCCGGCCCCATGCTGCTCGAAATAAACTATTTTTTCGGCCGAAGAGGCCTGGGCGGCTCAGAAGCGTACTATAAAATATTGCAAGAAGAAATCCAGGCCTGGCTGGCGGATATTAGTTAAATGAGGGGCCGGGGAGTTTTTTAAAGCTGACCCGCTTCCGTGGATAATAACCGCCGAAAGCGCATGAACTCGACCATAAGAGTTCCCATTGATTTGAAAATAAAGCCTAAAAAATATGCGCAGCATATAGCATATTAATCCGCCGGAACTTAGCTATAGCAAGGTATGTCATTTATAATTAAAAAAAATCTATGACCCTGAATGTCCTATTTTTCAGGGCGGATTCATTATGAAACGCAAAAAAACCATCAAACCGTTTGCCTATGATCTGGGCCAGGATGATCTTAAACGCGAGCGCAGCAAAGCAAGGGAGTTGAGAGATTCCCAGTGGTGGAAAAGACAACTGGCCAAAGGAGCCTGTCACTACTGCGGGCGATCAACGTTGCCAAAAGAGCTGACCATGGATCACATTGTGCCGGTTTCCCGCGGCGGAAAAAGCACCAAAGGCAATGTGGTGCCATGCTGCAAAGAGTGCAACAATGCCAAAAAACAACTGCTTCCCATGGAATGGGAGCAATACCTGAAAAAGTTCGACCCGACTTACTCCTGAAACCGCCAATCAAACTTAAGCGGTTCGGTCTGTTTCCTCTGGTTAGCGTCAGTCCAGAAAAATTTGAAACCATTAAATTTATATGAGATAATTCAGTATAAGCCGTTCAAGGTTCAAAAGTTCAGGGTTCAATGTTATGGGATCGCTTTGCTCGGTCTCTTTCTTTAAAATGGTCCGTTCCAACCCTATCATTAAACCATGAGGTTCCTGAAGCGAGGCTCTCGAAGGGCAGAATACTTTAATTCGATATTCGACCTGCCCGCAATGCCTTGAACCTGATTCGAGGCAAAACTAACCATATGATTCATAACTCAATGATTAAACTTATCCAACCCAACAGGCATGGCAGCGGGTATTCATGTTTCGCTACGCGTTTGTTATAATCTTGAGGAAACCAGAATACATTTGTTGATCAAACCGGCTGTATCGGAAACCAGCGGCCGGGCTGAACCCTGAACCCTTGAAACCCGAACTCCAGAACTTCTGAACCCTGAACCGTGAACCTATGAACCTTGAACCTATTCGAACATGAAAATCACCTGCCCGAACTGCCAAAAAAAATATAACATCAGTGCAGCTAAACTGCCGCCGGGTATCAAAAAGGCCAAATGCAAAGACTGCGGGCATTTAATATTACTCAAACCGGCGCCAGCCCAGGTGCCGGCCACCCCCAACCGTCCCCTTGAAGTTGTCTGCCAGTATTGCGGCCAAAGCCATACCCTGCGACCGGATAAAATTCCGGCGGCGGTGGAAACAATAAAATGTCAATCCTGCGCCCGCCCGATGCCCTTGAGCCGGGCAAACATCACCGCACCGGTTCATCCATTAATCAAGGAGTCACCCGCCCTGGCTCCTGAAAAACCGGCCGCAAAACCTGAAAAACCGCCTGCGCCCCGGAATGCTATAATAAGCTTCAGGTGCAGCAGCTGTGGGAAAAAATATAAAATCGACCGCCATAAAGTTCCGCCCAACGTCCTGGCACTCAAATGTAAGGCCTGCGGGTTCCGGGTTGAAATGCCGCGCGAAAAAGCCGTCAAAACACCTGATGGCCCGATTCCGCCCGTTGCACAGCATGCGCAATCGTCTTTTGCAAAACCGGACCGGGTGTCGCAAGAAATGCCACTGCCCGCTGCCCGGCCGCGCAAAAAAAAGTGGCGCTATGCTGCCGCCGCCTGCGTTTTGCTGGCCGGTATTTTGGGCGCATTGATACATTTTAATGTGGTCAGGGTGGACGAGTTGAGGCAATATCTGCCCGGGTCAGGAGAAAAAACAGCTGAATCCGCTCAACTTTTAGATAAACAACCGTTTCTGGTCTTGAACCTGAACGTTCCCCTGATCCTGGCTGCCCTGGAAAATCGCCTGAGCCCAGATAAAAAAACGGCCCGTGTTCAGATGATGATGTCGCTGATGAAATCAATGCAGCTCGGTCAACTGGATCTTTTCCTGTACGCGGCAGCCAATGGCCGGCTGCTGCCGGTAGTTCTGGCCCATGGCAGCAACCGGCAGCAATTGGAAAATATCATTAACAGTCAAAAATTGTTCAAGGAATATTTCACCGGCGGGTCCGGCGGCACCTATCGCCTGAAGAAAGACGTTATCAACCATGCCGCAAAGTACCAATTGCCCCGCGAACCCTACCAGCTGACAGTAATCGATACCGGTGCCGTGCTGGCTCCGGTGCCTTTTTGCGCTGCTATGAAAAAGAACCCGCATCTATTATCGAACTCCACGGTCGCGACGTTCGTCCAAACCATCGGTAAACGGCTGGATCTGGCGGCCATCGCCATCCGTGTTCCGGATGACATTGCTCAGGGCTGGGAAAAGAAAATCCAGGATCACCCGGCGGTCCAGATCAATTCCCAGATCACCATGATCGCCGGCATGGGCAGCGCCATCATATCGCAGATTTCCGGCTCCCTGAGCCCCGTCGAGGTCCTGGCGCTGGGGTTTCGCTTCAGCGGTCAAAAAGGGCGTGCCTTGAGCTACGCTCAACAATTTCGACCCGGGGTGGATGGAAAAAAAATATATCGACAACTTGCCGCCGCAGATCCGGCGGCTGCTGAAATCAACAGCATTATCCGGAAGCTGGTCGAATTGTTTCAGGATCAACGCTATCAACACACCCTCGACTTCAAAGACAATCGCCTGGCACTGGAGTTCAGTTGGTCCGAAAGCGAAGATGAGGCCTTTTTGACAGCCCTGACGGCCGCCACCATCGGTCAGCTATTTGCCGGCCGCATGGATCTGTCCCCCACGCCGGGTAAGGTGGCAACCCGCTATGCAAGCGAACCGAATTTCATCAGCGCCGTCGACACCGGCCGGCTGCAAACAACGATTCCGCAGCAGGTCAAAGACAGCCTCTTTCCCAGTCAATACTGGAGCCGGGAGGATAAACCGCAGATGACGTTAAATCTGGACACCATCGATCTGCCCAATGCCGCGCTGGCAGAAATGACCTATACGGTTAAATCCATCAAATCACCGGACGGAAGGGACGTCCTGCGGGCTGAAGAAAATAAATCCGACCCCCGCATCCAACCCGGCAGTTTATACCCCGGCAGTGTCACCCTCAACGTCAAGCCGGGAACCCCGCCGGAGGATCTTGCAACGGCAGCGATCTATTTTGAGCTGACCGTACCGGTTGCCCTTGAAGTTTTTGAATTTGCGGCGACCGATCAACCGGGCAGCGTCAAGGAAGCCGCCGGAATCCGTGTCACGCTGGGCCGGCTTGAAAAAGATGTGGCCCAGGTCAGCAGCAGCGGCGGCAAGTCCATGAGGCTGATCGCATACGATCAAACCGGCCGGGCGCTGGCATCCCGCGAATCCATGAGCACGCCGTCATCGATATCAACCCGCTTTGAGGGCATTATCAGCAACCTCAAGGTCGTGGTCACCCGTAAAACTTTTGACGCCTCCTTTGAAATCGAAGCCGACTTAAACCAGGGCAAAGCGCTGGCCCTGGCCCGGGAGCCTGAAGTTCCGGTCCGCCGGCGCTATAACCTTCATCCAATCCCAACCTACCTGAATTTTACAGCCGATGATTTGCAGAACCTCTCCGTCGTGTGGACCGAGGCAAAGGATGGGGCCTGGAACGACAGCCTGTCCATCAAACTGCCGCAGGGCCCTTTCAGCGGACATGCCGTGTGGGAGGTTCATTTCTTCGGCCCTGATAAACCGCAGTTATTCAACGGCAGTTCCGCCCAGGGCGCACAGGATTTCAGTTTTACATTAGACAAGGGCAAACTGAAACAGGCCAGCGCCGCCTTCGGCAAAGTTCAACTCAGCCTGCACACGGATATCTCCCGGCTGGTCTTTGCCCCCGTAAAAGGCAATCAACCGGCTCCCCAAATACTTGCCTCCGGTGATGCGGTTGCGGTCGAATTTAACAAAAATGAAATCACTTACAGTGCCGGCCAGGCCGATGTTATTCAGACCATCGCCTACGACGGGCGGGGCAAACGGTTAAAGCAGGACCAATACACCCGCAACAAGGGCGGCCAGCGGGCCATTTATTTCTGGGGCGTGCCGGCCAAATTCGAAATGGATGTTACCGCCAAGACCCTAGAAAAACTGATCCCTTTTGAAATCCGGCAACGCCCGCTGGATGAAAAGGCCTATCAGGCCTTCAAGCTGGCCATCAAGAATCAACAAGAGGTCGTTAGGACGATCAGCGCCATTGATCGTGCCCGCCGCAAAGACCGCTCCTATTACGGCGATGACCTGGCAGGGCTGCACTATCTATATCAGGGCCGGCAGAACCAACCCCTGAATCTGATCAGTCAGGAAATTGCCCACTCTGACCCTGCCGGGCAGGAGCGTTTCGGCTACCAGGTCCGGCCTTACAAAGGGTATTATTTCACCGTGCTGTCCGGTGTTGAATCAAACGGCGTCAAAAAAGATTACGATCGCCGTTTAAAACCATCGCGCTTCTCCTGGCAAAAGGGAACGATTACCACAACAACGCTGACCCGCCATCCTGACCTGGTGGCCATTCCGGCGGACAACTCCCAGCCGACATTTTTTCTGCAGTGGGGACAAATTTTTATGAAATCGCTGGGTGGCGAAAAACTCGCGTATTTACCGGAAGGGTATTACAATAAAGGGTGGGTCGAAGCCAGGTTCATTGAGGAATAGCGTTTCAAAATTTATACGAATACTGGAAGAAAAAGCCCGGCCGGGCGACAATAGCGAAGTTCATTGCTTTAGGTTTCAGGTGTTCCGCCTCCGGCGGAACACCCGAAACATCAACACGCAAGGTAACATCGACAATAATAGTCGATATGATGTCGCCAAGCGCCTCATTTGCTTCCCTTGTCACTTTTCCTCGGGCGGCGGCGGATGCTCAGGAAATTCGAATTCTTCACTGGGTTCATCCAACTGCTGCATTTTTTTTAGGCGCTGTTTTCTGACAACGATAAAGCAGACTGCCAGGGTAAACAGGATCAGCATCGGCAGAAACAGTTGCGCCATTAACAGTCTCCCTTCCGTGGGGGATATCTTGGTGGATTCGAGCCGTTCGATTCGATCTTCCGGGTTGAGTCGCGTGTTAATGGTTACGATCGCAGCGCCAAGGTATATGACGACAAACACCAGCGCAAATATAACCAGCCTTTTTTCAAATTTACTCATCTGCCTAATTCTCCGCCTGGCTGTTGTTGATTCCTTTGCCGATCCCAATGTTATACGGGATACCTAAATATCGGTCCATAAAAGAAAAGATCAAGACAAAATTAACGATTCATTAAAGATGGTCCGAACCGATCCAGCAGTAAAACGTCAAAATAGAATCAAAACCAGCGGCACGCTATCCTGACAAACGCCCAATTTTCTTGGTTATCAGTCTCATGTCACGAATCGGTTGATTTATCGCCTAAATGATCGTAAACAAAATGAGAAATAATTGAATCGCAGCAATCTGCCGCTGGGAAAGGAGGCGCCATGTTTTATCAGACAATAATGAACGATGCCGAACGGGCAATCCAGCAGGAGGTTCGAAAATTCGTGCGCGATGAAGTGTCCCATGATTTCATCCGGGCCCTGGATCGTGATGAAATCAAGTACCCGCGTGAATATGTCGAAAACCTTGCTGCTCACAACCTGTTGGGATTACGGTTTGCGCCTGAATGGGGCGGCCGCGGTCTGCCCTGGACGGCCGAGGTGATCGCCGAGGAAGAAATCGGTGTGCTGGGCACCACGTTGGGTTGCGCCTTTGTGATGCCGTCAATTGTGGGCGAAGCCCTGCATGCATTTGGCACAAAAGACCAAAAAGAACGGTTTTTAAAGCCGATTTTACAGGGCAAAATGATCAGTGCCGAAGCGCTCACCGAACCGCGCGGCGGATCGGATTTTTTTGGCGCCACCTCCCGTGCCGTATTCGAGGGTGACCATTTCGTTCTCAATGGTCAAAAGCGTTTTGTCGTCGGAGCCAGCGAAGCCGACGTATTCCTGGTGTACTGCCGGACCAATTTTGATGAAAAGGCCCACAAATACGAGCGCATCAGCGCGATAATGGTCGAAAGAGGCCCCGGGGTTGAATCTGAATATCAATACGGGCTGCTGGGAACCCGGGGCGGCGGCACCGGGCGGCTCGTGTTCCGCAATGTCAAAGTCCCGCAAGAGAATCTCATCGGTCAACTGCACGGCGGGGCCCTGGTATTCCATCAAATGATGATCCCTGAGCGGCTGACCTCCGCCGCGGCCAGTCTGGGGGTGCGGGCGGCTTTAGAAGTCGCGCTGCGCTACAGCAGCAAACGCCAGGCTTTCGGCCGGGCGATTCGCAAATTTCAAGCGGTTCAGTTTATGGTGGCCGACGCGGTTACCAAACTTGACGCCGCGCGGGCATTGGTCTACATGGCCGCGCGCGCGGCAGACACGGCTGCCCCCAACGTCCGCCGCATCGTAAGCGAAGCCAAACGCTTTGCCACGGACGCTGCCTGGGAAATCGCCAATAAAGCCATGCAAATTATGGGCGGCATCGGGTACACCGACGTTTATCCAGTCGAAAAGGCCGTGCGGGATATTCGCTTAAGCCAGATTTGGACCGGGACCAATGAAATCATGAATCTATTGATCCAGCACGAATATTACAAAGAAGTACTGGAAAACAGCCAAACCGGGCGCAACTATGAGTTGGACGCCGCCAGTCACGATGCCGCAGCGGAGAAATGCTACAGCGATGAAGACATGTGGCAGGTGCACAACGCCTAGTCCGGCAAAAAAAGGGGGATTGAAATATGTACGCTGAAAGGTTTTGGAAAAAAAACTGGGATGACGGGCTGCAGGATTTGGATCCCAAAGCGTTTGATACGACTTACGTCGCAATGATTAAAAAAGCCTTTAAGCAGGTCCCGGATAAGGTCGCGCTGGGATTTTTAGGGGTGGACATATCTTTCCGGCAAGTCGATCAGTACGCCAATCAGTTCGCCAACATGCTGCAGGAAAACGGCTTTGAAAAGGGGGACATCGTCGGCATCAATCTGCCGAATCTTCCGGAATATGTGGTTTCCCTGATTGGTGCGCTGCGGGCCGGTTGTATTGTATCCGGAGTTTCCCCGCTGCTTTCGGCTGAGCAAATCAAATACCAGCTAAACGACCTGGGCAGCACCGGCAAAAAAGTCGCCCTGGTCACCCTGGATGCCATTTTCGCCGGACACATCGTTAAAATTGCCGCGGACATTCCGCAGCTCAAGCTGGTGGTGGCGACCAGTGTGGCGGGATTTCTTCCCAAAATCAAACAGGTCCTGGGAAAATTGCTGAAAAAAATCCCATCCGGCAAATTGAGCCCGCTGCCAGGCAAAACCGTAGTTGATTATCACAAGGATGTCCTCAAGCGCAGTTCGGCCGCTGCGGTCGAAGTGGAGATAACGCCGGATGACCTGGGCTGGATTCAGTACACCGGCGGCACCACGGGGGCGCCCAAAGGGGCCATGCTCAGCCACCGCAACGCCGCGCATAATATGCTGAGCATTAACCGGTGGCTGGGCTGGGAGTGGGGCCAGGGGGTGTTGTTATCGGGCTTTCCCATGTTTCACATTGCCGGGCTGACCGTCTGCGAATGCGCTATTTTCTTCGGTTGGACGCAAGTCCTGATTCCCAATCCCCGCGACACGGAACACATCTGCAAGGAAATGGCCAAATACAAACCGACGAACATGGCCAATGTGCCCGCGCTGTATCAGATGCTGATGGCCGATCCCAAATTTAAGGCGTTGGATCACTCGACCCTGGGCACCTGCATTTCCGCCGCCGCACCGTTTCCCAAAGAATCCCAGACCGAATTGGAAAAGATTATCGGGAAGGGCAAACTATTGGAGCTTTACGGCATGACGGAAACCTCGCCGGTTTCCACCATGAATCCTTCCAAGGGTCATAAAAAACTAGGGTCGGTGGGAATGCCGTTTATGAATGTCGAGTGTAAATTGGTCGATCCGGCCACCGGCGCAGAAGTTGCTTTGGGGCAGGCCGGAGAAATTTGCATCAAAGGACCGCTGGTCATGCAGGGCTATTTCAACAAACCGCAGGAAACCCAAAACGCCATTGATCAAGACGGCTACATGCACACGGGCGATGTGGCCATCATGGATGAGGACGGCTATTTAACCATCGTCGATCGCACCAAAGACATGATCATCGTCGGCGGATTCAAAGTGTTTTCCAGTAAAGTGGAAAGTGTGCTGTCCAAGCATCCCGCCATCGGCATGCTGGCGCTCATCGGGGTGGACAATCCCCAGCGCCCGGGCTCGGAGATCGTCAAAGCCTATGTGCAGCTGAACCCGGTTTACCATTATGATGGCGACGAAGAGGCCCTGAAACAGGACATCATTCAATTTGCAAAAGAAAAGTGTTCGCCCTACGAAGTGCCCAAAGTGATCGAAATCATCAATGAGATGCCGCTGACCGCCGTCGGCAAGATCGACAAGAAAGTATTGCGGGTCGCTTAAATCATTTTGCGCAACTCTTTCTTAAGCACTTTGCCCACCAGGGATTTCGGCAGTCCTTCAATAAATTTCACCTGGGACGGCGCTTTATACGGGGTCATGTTTGATTTTGCAAATTCGATTATGTCTTCTTCGACCAGCTCCTGCCCCGGCAGCTTGACGATGAAGGCCGCAATTTTTTCGCCGTATTTTTCATCAGCAATCCCGATGACCGAGACTTCCCCGACGCCGGGATGCGCTTCCAGGCAGCCCTCGATTTCGCTCGGGTAGATGTTGTAGCCGCCTTTGATGATCATGTCTTTGATGCGATCGGTGATGAATAGATAGCCGTCTTCATCGCGATAGCCCACATCTCCCGTATGCAGCCAGCCACCCCGCAGCGTTTCGGCCGTTTCCGCGGGCCGCTTGTAATACCCCAGCATGACATTGGGACCTTTGACCACGATTTCGCCCGGTTCTCCGGGGGGCAATTCATGGTCTTCAAGGTCAAATATTTTCACCTCAACTCCGGCCAGCGGGATTCCGGTGGACCCCGTTTTGCGCGGCATGCTGCGGCGTTCAACCGCAACGGTCGGCGATGCTTCGGTCAACCCATAGCCTTCAACCATGCTACAGTTGAATTTGGTGGTAAAGGCCCGGTAAAGCTCCTCGGTTACCGGGGCGGCGCTGATGGAGCATCTTTCCAGCGACCCGGTATCGTATTTATCGGCTGCCGGGTGGTTGAGCAGTATCTGATACATGGTGGGTACGCCAATGAACTGGGTGGCTTGATATTTTTCGATCAGCCGAAAGACTTCTTCCGGATCGAACCAGGACATCAGGACACCGAATGATTCTTTAAATGGGGAGCAAAAGCCCGAATTCATGACCACCACGCCAAATGAATGCGCCAGCGGCAAACATAAAATCGTCCGATCGGGCTTGCCGGCCTCCGAGGCTTGCCAGGTGGCAATGGCATTTTGATACAGGTTGCTGTGCGAAAGCATGACCCCTTTCGGTTGTCCGGTGGTTCCGGAGGTGTAAATCATCAACGCGACATCATTTTCTGCCATTTCTTCGTAAAGGGGTTCCGGTTCGCTGCTGTTTAAAAGCCCGTGAAAGTCTACCCGGCCTTCTTGGTCCTCACCGCCCAGCACAATAATCTGTTGGATGGGGGCAATACCCCGGCAGGCGTTCTCTATTTTTTCCAAAAGATCCTGGCTGGTAATGACGGCTTTGGCATCCGAGTGATCCAGGATATAGCGCGTCTCGTTTTCGCCCAGCAGGAACATAATGGGCACAATCACCGCCCCGATGCGCCAGATGGCCTGAAAGCAGGTAAACACTTCCGGCGAGTTTGGCAGGCAGACGACAACATGATCTCCTTTTCCGATGCCCAGCGATTTTAGTCCAGCCGCAAACCGGCGCGTCATTTCGTTTAACCGATCGGTGTAAAATTCTTCGCCTTCAAAGACATAGGCAAGTCTGTTCCCCAGCGTGCGAAGTCGATCTTCTCCTAAAGTTACCAGATTCATGATGATATCCTTTCAGCTTGGGTCAAAAAAGGTTCAGGGTTCAGCCCAGCCGTTGGTAAACAAACGGCCGGTCAAATCGAAAAAGAAACTTTGTAAATTAATCGTAATATAATTGATTGCGGGTGCGGTTTTTGCCTGCATCCCGCTGTCCTTTAGCGGGGCAACCGCGAGTTACTCCGTCTGGTATACTTATATAAAGAAGTTTGATACAAGGGTCAAAAGGTTTAAACCGATATATGCGGCCAATTAATATATGGCACAATAGATCAATCAGTTAAAAAAAGGACCTCGGTATGGCAACACCTCCGGATATTTTGCCGTCGGCCGTTGAGGCCATTGGCAGCACGCCTTTGATTGACCTGGCGCGGATCACCCGTGGTATTGATGGGCGCATCCTGGCCAAGCTGGAATTTTTAAACCCCGGCTTTTCTAAAAAAGATCGCATTGCGCGCCAGATCATCGAAGATGCGGAAGCTGCCGGCGAGTTAAAGCCCGGCCGGACGGTGGTGGAACTGACCAGCGGCAACACCGGCACCGGTGGATCCTTTGCCGGATGTGCCGCGGCATTCAAAGAACACAATCCGGCCATAAAATGCTTTATTGTCGAACCGGAGGGTGCCGCCGTTCTGGCCGGCGAGCCCGTGACCTATCCCAACCACCGCATTCAAGGCGGCGGTTATGCCATGGCAGATCTGCCGCTGCTGGATAGCGAGTTGATCGACGGGTATCTGAAAGTGAGTGATGAACCGGCCATCGAAACGGCCCGGCGCCTGGCCAAAGAAGAGGGAATTTTCGCCGGCTTTTCATCGGGTGCCAATGTCGCCGCCGCCCTGCAGTTGTTGCAAACCGATTTCAAAGGCCAAACCGCTGTGGTGTTGATTTGTGATTCCGGCCTGAAATATTTGAGTACCGATCTTTGGGAAAATTAATTAATCCGCGCCCCCTCTCTTTGACCGCTCTGTTCAATAGTAGAAGACCTTCTTTCGTATACATCCGAGAAATTTATAAAGCGGATTAATCAAAAGAATTTTTCTTGACCCCATACCGCTTAATCTTTATATTGCGGTATCCATATCCAACTGACTATTGAAGATTGCAGAATTAATAATTCACAAGCATTTGGGGGCGAAGTCCTAACTTGAAAGGAGAGAAGCATGCGAATCGCAAAAGGTTTAATTGTCATTGGTCTGTGTTTGATTATGGCCAGCGGCCTGGCGTTTGCCGGGGACAAGAAGCTGAAAGCCGGATTTATCTATGTCGGCCCGGTGGGTGACTACGGCTGGTCACATGCCCACGACGTGGGTCGAAAATTTGCCGAGCAGCAACTGCCGTGGTTGGAATCCGTCTATATCGAATCGGTCGCGGAAGCGGATTCATCCCGCATTATCGACCGCCTGGTCCAGGGTGAAAAAGTCGATGTCGTTTTTACGACCAGTTTTGGTTACATGGAAGACACCCTCAAGGCCGGCAAAAAATACCCCGACAAAAAATTTATGCACTGCTCGGGATTCAAGCAGCTGCCCAATGTCGGGACCTATTTCGCCGATCTTTATCAAACCTATTATCTCAACGGGCTGATGGCCGGGGCGCTGACCAAAACCAATAAAATCGGCTATGTGGCCGCCTTTCCGATTCCGGAGCTGATTCGCCACATCGATGCCTTTGCCCTGGGAATCAAAGCCACCAATCCCCAGGCAAAAGTTCATGTCAAATGGATTTATGCCTGGTACGGACCGGATAAAGCCCGCGAAGCATCCGAGGCCTTGATTGCCGAAGGTTGTGACACCCTGGCATTTACCGAAGACACGCCGGCCGTCATCGAAGTCGGCCAGGAGCACACCGAAAAAGGGCAGCAAATATACACCTTCAGCCACTACAGCCCGATGCAGCCCTATGGCCACGACTCCGTTGTTTCGGGGCAGCTGGTGGATTGGGGGGTGATGTATGTCAAAATTCTGAAGGACATCTACAACGGCACCTGGCAAAATAACGATGAGTGGTGGCTGATCGCTGAAAAAGCAGCCATTCTCGGCGGTTCCTTTGAAAACATCATTAATCCCAAATTTGTGGCTGATCTGAAAATGAAAATGGTGGACACGGCCGATTTCGGAAAAATCTCTGCTTACGATTTGGTTGTTAAACGCTATGACCAGATGAAAAAAGGTCCGGATGTATTTGATCCGTTTTCCGGACCGATTAAAGACAATACCGGCAAGCTCAGGATCAAAGAAGGTCAAAGAGCATCCAAGGGCGACCTGCTGAGCATTATGTATTACGTGGACAATGTCGCCGGCAGCATCCCGCAATAAGGCAAATTGACGAGTACATGGGGAGCGTGCAGATTTGCAGCTCCCCCTTTCTTTTAGCCGGGCCGTTCAGGGTTTCAGGGTCCAGCGCCGCCGCTGGCTGCGGGCGGCCGGTCAAATCGAAGTAGAAACTGTAAAAAAGCGAATGTTGAATATCGTATAATGAACATCGAATGTCGACGTATTGAATTCTGCCAATTTTATAAAAACGGCCTGAGCGACACGCGGCGCAAGCGCCTGCGCCGCGCGAGCGACATCCACACCGCCTCCGGCGGATCATTCGTCATTAGTCATTAGTCATTTCACATAGCTCCTCCTGCTTTTAATCCGAAATAACGGGAACCGATTAATGGCAACCGGTACAGCAGCATGAAAAAAATCAACAGCCTTGAGATGGTAGATATAAATAAATCATTTCAAGGGGTTATCGCCAACTCAAATATCAATCTGTCCATCCGGCAGGGGGAGATCCTGGGTCTTTTAGGTGAAAACGGTGCCGGTAAAACAACCCTGATGAATATCTTATTCGGCATTTACCAGCCGGACTCCGGGGCCATCCGCATCAATGGGCAGGACATCACCATCAAATCGCCGCTGGATTCCCGGCGCCAGGGCATCGGCATGGTTCATCAGCATTTTATGCTCATCCAGAACCACTCGGTGGCCGAAAACATTGCCCTGGGTTATGACAAAAGCCCCCGCTTGTTTCCCCAACGCCAAATTGCGGATAAAATTCTGAGCTTTGGTGAAAAATTCAATTTTAATATCGATCCTGACAAAAAAGTCTGGGAATGTTTTGGCACAAAAGAGACAGGCGCTGAAATATTCGAAATCCCTGCCGATTTAAACATCATCCGAGGTAGCAACATCCCTACCGCTCATGAAGAGATATGTCGCAATGGCATCGAGAGCGATAAATCAATAACGATAACATTCCAGCCAATAATGTCCAAAGGCGGCCGGGGCAAAACTAATGAAGCACTCTTACCGAAAGGCCAATATCGATTAAGTCTGCTCATGCTCGATCCCGATTCAACCTCTCCGGACCAAAGGATTTTCGATGTTACCATTCAGACTCAGCTGAAATTTGAATCATACACTGTAAAAACCGAACGAATCGACATCTTCAAACAGACCGGCCAGTCCCACAGCATCTTAGTATGGAAATACCCCGTAGAATTTCAAGCCCCAGGTAATATTGATGTCACCCTTAAGCCCATTAAGGGCAAGTTAGTTTTATGTGGCGCAACACTGGAGCCGGCATCCGAAGATCATGAGACCGAGAGTTACAAAGACAGCGAAGTATCG
>Ga0209536_100003004_pt1 | contig 27342 bp, 28 predicted proteins | sample DeeMarSeWOR28_12_FD_187461 | JGI IMG/M metagenome (GOLD analysis project Ga0209536, IMG submission 187461) | Marine sediment microbial communities from White Oak River estuary, North Carolina - WOR-2-8_12 (SPAdes) (version 2) | ecosystem: Environmental > Aquatic > Marine > Intertidal zone >... | reverse complement strand
AAGCCACTGGCCGTCATGTTTCCCTTCGGCGGGCCCGATGGATTGGCGAGCGTACGCGGCGAGGTCGAACTTGCCGAGGCAGAAGTCGAAATCCTCATGAGTCCGGTACGCCCCATTGTCCTGGCACGCAGGCAAGCCGGCAGCAGGCTGTCGCCACACATCGCACCGGGACTCAAGGAACTCGGTGTCATGCTTGCCTACAGCCCGCTGCATTATCTGCTGGCGAAGGATTTTGCCGCGCCGCTGGTGGTGACCTCGGGCAACATCAGTGGCGAACCGGTGCTGACCGAACCCGCCGCCGTTCGACGGCGACTGGGACATGTGGCCGACGCCTTCCTGCATCACAACCGGCCCATCGTACGGCCTGCCGATGACCCCGTTTATCGTCTCAGCGCGGGCGCGATGCGCCCGCTACGGCTCGGCCGCGGCTGCGCACCACTCGAACTCGCTCTTCCGACGCGGTTGTCCCATCCCATACTCGCCGTCGGTGCGCATATGAAGGCAACCCTGGCCCTGGCCTGGGAAGACCGGGTTGTCGTTTCCCCGCACATTGGGGACATGGGAACACAACGCAGTCTTGACGTGTTCCGCCAGCTTGTCGAGGATCTGCAGACACTCTACGCCGTGACAGCCGCCGCGGTCGTCTGCGATGCCCATCCCGCCTATGCGACCAGCCGCTGGGCGATCAACTCGGGCCTGCCCGTGACCCGGATCTTTCACCACCGTGCACATGCCGCCGCACTCGTGGGTGAGCAGCCGGCAGACGGGCCCTGGCTGGTGTTTGCCTGGGACGGCACGGGCTATGGTGAAGACGGCACGCTGTGGGGCGGCGAGGCCCTGCTCGGTACCCCCGGTCACTGGGAACGCAAGGCCAGTTTTCGCCCCTTCCACCTTCCGGGCGGAGACCTGGCCGGACGCGAGCCCTGGCGCAGTGCGGCAGCGCTGTGCTGGGAGGCAGACCACCCCTGGGATCCGCCGGTAACGGACACAGAACTGCTGCGCCACGCCTGGACACGCAGGCTCAACACACCCCAGAGCAGTGCCGCCGGGCGCCTCTTCGACGCCGCGGCAAGCCTGAGCGGCCTTCTGCACCGGGCCAGTTTCGAGGGCCAGGGCCCGATGTACCTCGAAGCCTGCAGCCAGACCATCGGTACGCCGATGGAACTGCCGCTCGAGCGCGATGCCCAGGGAATTCTGCGCAGCGACTGGGCGCCCCTGCTGCCATACCTCAGCGATGTCAGCCAGCCCATCCCTGAGCGTGCCGCGGACTTCCACGCCACACTGGCCCGTGTGATTCTGCGCCAGGCGCAATTGATTCGTGAAGAAACCGGTGTCGCGCGGGTCGGACTGACGGGCGGTGTCTTCCAGAACCGTCAGCTTGTCGAACAGGCCGTCAGGCTCCTAGAGAGCGAAGGTTTCTCGGCGCGGCTGCCCTCTCGGCTGCCCTGCAATGACGCCGCCATCAGTTACGGGCAGGTCATCGAGTATCTTGGCAGTACCGGAACAGCCTAGGATTCTTCAATCTGACGATGACGGATAGAATGGCCACGGAATCCGCGGAAAAACACGGAAAGAACCAACAACGATTAGCCCGGAATTCTCACCGGGATCCCGGATGCTGGCGCAGGGATCGCGTGTCTGGACGCCGCTCTGGGCGGAGCCAGGAAAGCGAAAGGTCCAATGGACCTTTCGCCTGCGAAGCGGGCTTGGCGTAGCCGAACCCTGGGCGCGATAAAGTGGTAGCCGTCGCTACCACTTGAGTGAAGAGCAAGTCCGGGCGCGCGAGAACCAGCCAGGGCCGGGATAGGCACTGCCCGATAACACACTGTCTTTTGATGGTTCATCGCTCTGCTCACTACCTCATACATTAAAATGATCCACCGCCGCCCGGTGAGAAATCCGGGTTAGACTTCTTTCCGTGTTTTTCCGTGGATTCCGTGGCTAATAGAAAAATTACTGGCACTCAGCTTAATGGGTGAGGATCCCTTATTATCACGTTACAATCTACCAAGCCTGTTGACACGCACCCCCCATGAGCGAAGACCATATCTCTCTGTCACACGGCAACGGCGGGCGGTTCATGCGCGAACTGATCGACGGGCTGTTTGCGCGACATCTGCGCAATCCGTCGCTGGACGTGCAGGTCGATGCGGCGAGGCTGCAGCTCGACGCGGGTCCGCTGCTGTTCACGACCGACGGCTTTACGGTTCAGCCGCTGGAGTTTCCCGGTGGGGATATTGGCTCGCTTGCCGTGCACGGGACCAGCAACGACATTGCGGTGGCCGGCGGCCTGCCACGCTACCTGAGCCTCAATGCCTTCATCGAGGAAGGCATGGAAATAGCCCAGCTCGACCGCATCATCGCCAGCCTCGCGGCCGCCGCCGCCGAACTCGACGTTCGGGTCATCGCCGGTGACACCAAGGTCGTGCCTCGCGGCCAAGGGGGCGGTCTGTATCTCGCCACTACCGGTATCGGCATCGACCTCGCACCGGGCAAGCTCGGCCTGAACAAGATCCAGGCTGGTGATGTTCTGCTCGTCAGCGGACCGGTCGGCGATCATGGCATCGCCGTGATGTTGGCCCGTGAGCAATTCGGACTGCGCGGTGAGGTGCGCTCCGATACGGCCAGTGTCCTGCCCTTTACCCGTGCCCTGATCGACAATCCCGGCCTTCGCTTCATGCGCGACCCGACCCGCGGCGGCCTGGCCACGGTCGCGCATGAACTGCAGCATGCAACCGGCCTGGGAATTCGGCTCGAACAGGCGCGGATTCCGGTGCGTGACCCGGTGCAGTCAGTGTGCGACATGCTGGGCTACGACCCGCTGTTCCTGGCCTGCGAGGGGCGTGTCGTCGCAGTCGTATCTCCAGGCCAGGCTGCCGGTGCGCTGGCGGCCTGGCAATCGCTCCCCGGTGGCGAACAGGCGGCGAGGATTGGCGCCCTCGTTGACGACAGTCCGTACGTTATCCTTGAGACCGAACTCGGCGGTGAACGGATTCTTGAGGAACTGGAAGACGACCCGCTGCCGCGGATATGCTGACAACGCGTGCACACTACCCGGTGATCAGAACCGGGCGGTGCAACACGGGCCGGTCAATAGTAATAGGCGATCAGGTAGATTCCGAGCAGGATCACCACCCACAAAACCATACTGCCGGTCGCCCAGGTGCGGGCAAGAATACCCTGGGGTCCATAATACAGGAACAGCGTACCGATAACCGTGCCCAGACGTCGCAGGAAGCCCATTTGCAGGCGCAGATGCAATGCCAGGGCGGCACCCATTGCACGCCGAAGCGCACGCGGTGCCAGCCGCCGGTAAACCCATTCCGCATCGATATTGACCGCGCGGATTTCCGGCGGGTACAGCCCGCTCAGTTTGAGCCAGGCGAAAGCCAGCGCCGCAAAAAACAGCAGCTGCAGCTGCGCAATCACGTGCGTGCCGGTGTAGGGTGAATACGCCACCGGAAAGGGCAACAGGCTGTAAAGCAGCCAGGGATAGACCCCGATGAACACGCACAGCACGGCTGCAACAGCCATCGCCAGCAGCATGTTCCATGGCGGCTCGCGAATGCGGATCCCTGAGTCGCTGGCGAAGAACGCAAAGAACGGAATCTTGATGCCGGCATGGTGGAATACACCCGCCGACGCCAACAGCAGCGCCAGCCAGATCCCCTTATAGCCTTCCTGCAGCGCCGCCGCCATCACCATTGACTTGCTGACAAAGCCGCTGAACAGAGGAAAGGCCGAAATCGAGCAGGCGCCGACGATGCAGAGTCCCGTTGTAATGGGCATCGTTTTGTAAAGACCGCCGAGCTCGGTTCCCTTGATCTTGCCTGTCATATGCAGCACTGCGCCCATGGCCATGAACAACAAACCCTTGTAGATCACGTGGCTGAAGGCGTGCGATACGGCGCCGTTTATGGCAAGAGCGGTGCCTATGCCGACCCCACAGACCATGAAACCGAGCTGGTTGATAATGCTGTAACTGAGTACCCGGCGCAGATCATTTTCAATGACGGCATAGAAGATCGGAAAACAGGTCATCAGGGCACCAATATAGATCAACAGGTCGGTACCGGGAAAGCCTCGCGCCAGCGCATACACCGCTGCCTTGGTCGTGAAGGCACTGAGGAACACCGCGCCCGTGGGTGTCGCTTCAGGATAGGCATCCGTCATCCAGTTGTGCAGCAGCGGAAAGGCGCATTTGATGCCGAATGCCAGGAACAGCAGCCAGCCCGAGACACCGGCCAGACCAATGTAGTCAAAGCTGAGCGAGCCGGTTTCGTGGAAACGGATCAGCATGCCGGCCAGCAGCAGCAAGCCCGACGAAAACTGTATGACAAGGTAGCGCAGCCCCGCGGCCAGCGACGCGGGTGTACGTCTGGCCCAGATCAGCACCGCGGAGGAGATCGCAGCGATCTCCCAGAAGACAAAAAACGTGACCAGGTCGCCGGCCAACACGGCGCCCACCGCACTGCCGGCATAGAACAGGCCGGCGACATGCTGCCAACGGTCACGCACATGCAGCGAGAAAACAATGCCGAGAAAAGCAGCGAGATTGAACACGTACCCGAACAACAGGCTCAGCCGGTCGACCCGGTACGGCGTCAGTTCATAGCCCATGACCGGAACCGTCACGCGCAGCCCTTCCGGCACCTCGATCAGCTGAAAACCGCTCACCAGCGGGGCAAGCACCAGCACTATGATGCGCGAGCGGCCAGGCAGCATGGCCGCCAGCAGCGCAGCGGCGAAGAATACGACGAACGGCGGCACACTACTCGTCATAGTAGTTTTCCGGACGCATCAGTATCCTGCGCAGCTGCTTGGCAATCAGGACCAGTGAGACGCAGGCGGAAAAACCAAACAGCGCATAGAAACCCCACAGTGATTCCCAGTCATGGATAACGTGCCGGTGATAGATAAAATCCGCTGCCAGCAGCAGCGCACAGGCCAGGTAGAATGTCCACAGCAGGCGTCTGACATTCTTTGGCTTATCAAAGATGTGCTGTCGCTCTTGCGCCACGCTTCCCCCCTACTGCGGCACCACCAGCTGCACCAGCTGGTACACAGGCCCCGGTGCCACAAACAGCACCAGGCAGCCCGTCGCTGTCAGAAGCAGAGCGGACACACAGGCCACCGGTGCTTCCCGCAGACCCGTTTGCCCGGCATCATCATCGGCACTGCCGAAGAAGGCTCGCACCGGGATCGTAAGCAGATAGGCAACGTTGAGCATCGAACTCGCAAGCAGCACGGCAAGCATCGCCAGCTGTTGCGCATCCAGTGCTCCCAGGGCAAGCAACCACTTGCTCCAGAAACCCCCCAACGGCGGCACGCCTACCATGCTGAGACTGGCAACAAAGAACGCAGCCATCGTGATCGGCATGCGCCGTCCGAGCCCGCGCATCTCGCTGACCCGGGTCTTGCCTGTCGCAACCAGGATGGCACCGGCGCAAAAAAACAGCGTGATCTTGGCGAAGGCATGCATGACTATGTGCATACCGCCACCCACGATACCAAGCGGCGTTGCCAGCAGGGCGCCCAACACGATAGAGGCAAGCTGGCTGATGGTCGAATAGGCGAGCCGCAGTTTCAGATTGTCCTGTTTGAGCGCTACGAATGACGCAAGCAGCACGGTTGCCCCCGCGACATACATCAGCCATTGCGTGACGGGGACTTCAGCCAGGTAGTCAATACCGAATATATACACGGACACCTTCAATATGGCGAAAACACCGGCCTTCACGACGGCAACGGCATGGAGCAATGCGCTTACCGGTGTCGGTGCGACCATAGCCGCCGGCAACCAGCGGTGCAAGGGCATGAGCGCCGCCTTGCCGATACCGAACACATACAGGACAAGCAGCACGCCAGCGGTCCCGGGTGCGACGACACCCTTGAGGATGCCGCCGGCACGGAAATCGAGCGTTCCGGTCAACGACCAGGTCCAGACCAGGGCCAGCAGAAACAGTCCGACGGACGTGCCGAGCAGAAAGCCGAGGTAGATGCGACCGCCTTCACGCGCCGCGTCGGTGCCGGCGTGAGTGACCAGGGGATAGGTCGACAGGGTAAGCGCTTCGTAGAAGATGAACAGCGTAAACAGGTTGCCCGCGAAAGCGATTCCCATGGCGCTGCCCAGCGCCACCGCGAAATAGCCGTAGAAACGGGTCTGATGCCGCTCCTGATGAGCGCGCATATAGCCTATGGAAAACAGCGAGGTCACTATCCAGAGGAAACTCGCGAGCAGCGCAAACAGCAGGCCCAGCGGCTCGACGCTGAATGCTATGGTCAGGCCGGGCAGTGTCTCGACAAGCACTGCGGCAGGTGACCCGCCCTCCAGCACTTCGCCGAGCAGCGAGAAGACCAGCAGGAATAGGCCTCCCGCGGCCAGCAGAGTCACCGACTCCCGCAGGTCGGGGTGGCGTCGCGCAGCCGCGATGAGCAGCATCGCGCCAAACGGCAGGGTGACCGCCGCCAGTACTGTTGCTTCCGGACTCACGCTGAACCGCGACCCATGTGTGTCACGGCATCACTGGCCGGCAAGCCCGAGCAAGGTCTCCGCACCCCGCCGTGCCATGCCCGATGGCAATGACGCATCGATGCCGAAGTAAAGATTCCCGGCGATGAGTACCCAGGTGGGGATGAGCATTGCGGCCGGCGCCTCTCTTACCCCGCGCATCCGTGCCGCAACTGGCTGGAAATAAACCGTCTCGACGACGCGCCAGACGTAGACCAGGGCGATCAGGGAACTGACCAGAATCAAACCCGCAAGCGGCCATCGGCCATCGATCAATGCGGCATCGACCAGAGACCACTTGCTGACAAAACCCGTGGTCAGGGGTACGCCGATGAGACTCAGGCCCGCGACGACAAAGGCGGCCATGGTCAGCGGCATTCGTTTGGCGAGACCGCTCATGTCGCGGAGGTCAACCGAGCCCAGCCGCAGGAAGATGCAGCCCATCACCAGGAACAGCGCGCCCTTGATCAAGGCATGATTGAACAGATGCAGCATGCCCGCCGACACCCCAGCAGCGGACGCGAGGCTGACGCCGAGGATGATATAGCCGATCTGCGCAACACTGGAATACGCCAGCATGCGTTTGACATTATCCTGGAATACCGCGACCAGGGAGGCCACCAGCATGGCGGCAGCGGCCAGGACCATGAGGATATCCCCGACGTGCATCGCGCCGAAAGAAAACTGCGCACCGAACACGGTGAAAAACAGACGCAATAACACGTAAACGCCGACCTTGGTTGCTGTTGCGGCAATAAACGCCGACACCACAGAGGGTGCGTAAGCATAGGCGTTTGGCAGCCAGAGATGCAGCGGAAACAGCGCCAGTTTGAGACTGACGCCGACGGTAATGAAGGCAAACGCCACCTGTATGGTGCGCGTATCGGCTACCGCGGGCAGGCGCTGCGATAGATCCAGCATGTTGAGCGTGCCGGTCATCATGTACAGCAGCCCGACGCCGATCAGAATAAAGGTCGCGCCGATCGTGCCCATGACGAGATACTGATAGGCAGCGGTCAGCGCGCGGCGCGTCGCGCCGAGACTGATCAGCACATAGGATGACAGTGAGGAAATCTCGAGAAACACGAACAGATTGAATGCATCACCGGTCACAACGATACCCAGCAGACCGGTCAGACTCAGCAGGTAGCAGGTGTAGAAAAGGCCGATGCAGCTTTCCGGGAGTTCGTGGCGCACGCTTTTGCAGGCGAACGGCATGACGACTGCGCCAATTGACGCCACGATCAGGACCATCAGCGCGCCCGCCATGTCCACCCGGTACTCGATGCCCCAGGGTGCCGCCCAGGCTCCCATGGCATACGCAACCGTGCCTTCGGCAAACACCCGCTGCAGCAGCAAAACGGCAATCGCCAGGACGGCCCCGCTGACCATGAGTGTGAAGGCCCAGGCATGGCGGGGATTGCGTAACAGCAGACAGACCGGCGCGGAGACGAGAGGCACCGCGACCTGCAGCGCCGGGAGGTGGGGCGCTAGCACCGGGCCTGCCTCACGCTTCCTCGTCCTGGGTGTATATCTCGTCCTCATTGATCGTCCCGTACGCCTCCCGGATACGCACCACCAGCGCCAGGCCTAAGGCCGTGGTGGCAACGCCGACGACAATCGCGGTGAGGATGAGCACGTGGGGCAAGGGGTTTGAGTAGCTGACCACGCCCGCCTCGACAATCGGCGCAGTACCGCCCTCCACTTTCGCCATACTGATGAACAGAATGAACACTGATGTCTGAAATATGAAGAGCCCGACGATCTTCTTGATCAGATTGGGTCGCGCGATGACCACGTAGAAGCCGATCATCATCAGGATGATGACAATCCAGTAGTTGTAAAGTCCGAGCAGGGTCAACATCGCGAATACCGGGATCCAGGCAGCCTGCCGGCCGCCGCTAGCCGCGCCGTCCCATGAATACGTAATAGACCGTGATCAGCACGGAGGCGACCGTGATAAAGACACCCAGTTCGATGAGCATGATGCCGAGATGCTGACCATGCACCGGGTCCTCGGCAAGCACGCGGTATTCGAGAAAGTTGCCTCCCAGCACAATACTCTCAAACCCGACGCCGGCGTATATCAGCACACCCGCGGCCATCGCGATGCGCAGCAGTGCGGGTGGAATTATCCGCTGCGCATGCTCGAGATCAAAGGCCATGGCATAGAGAATGAATCCGGTGGCAAAGATCACGCCGGCCTGAAAGCCGCCGCCGGGCCCGTAGTCACCGTGGAACTGCACGTAGAGTGCAAATACCAGGATCAACGGAAAAAACAGCTTGGTAATGACCCGAAGAACGATCAATTGTTTCCCTCTCCGCTTCCCTCGATGTCGCGTCTCCTGGAACGCCCGCCGAGCAGAACCAGCACCCCCACACCCGCCGTAAAGATGACCGCCACCTCTCCCAGGGTGTCGTAACCGCGGTAACTGGCAAGCACGGAGGTCACCACGTTGGGTACGCCAATCTCGGTCGGTGCATCGTGGAGGTAGGCCGGAACAACATGCTTGTGAATAGGTGCATCCGGGTCTCCGTAGCGCGGCATGTCGAGCGTCCCGTATATCAGGGCGGCGCCTGTGGCGATGACGACCGCCAGGGGCAGCAGTGGCCTATGCCTGGGGGTCTTTTCCACATCGGCCGTCAGTGCAATGGTTGCCAGCATCAGGATGGTGGAAAATCCGGCACCGACTGCGGCCTCGGTCAGGGCAACATCCACTGCGTTCAGGACCACGAATAATGAGGCCGACAACAGGCTGTAGATGCTGGTCAGCATGGCGACCGCCAGCAGGCTGCGCAGGCGCACGATTGCCAGCGCCGTGATCGCGAGCAGTGCCAGCAGTACGATGTCGATCAGGTGTTCGATTGCTGTGGCTCCGTATCATCGACCACCGGCTCGTAGCCCCCCGCCAGCGCAGCCACGGCCAGGGCATGCGTGGCCGTCGGTCCGGTAAAGACGACAAAGTAGAAAATGAGCAGCAACTTGACCGTCACCAGATTCAGCCCGCTCTGCAACATCAGCCCGAGGAGCGTGAGGCCCACCCCCATGGTATCGCACACCCCCAGGGCATGGAGCCGGGTAAAGAAATCCGGCAGGCGCAGAATCCCGATCGCACCGGTGAGTACAAAGAATGCCCCACCCAGCAGACAGATCCAGCTCAGGAAATCGAGCAGTCCAGCCATCATGTTTTCTTCGTCGTTTCGCCATTTTCGCGCGCGCCAAACCTGCACTGTGTGCAGACCTTGAGCACCGCAATCGTACTGACAAATGAGATCAAGACATAAACCAGGGCGATATCCAGATACTCCGGTCGCCCATTGAGGAACCCGAGCACCGCGACCATCAGCACGGTATGGGTGCCGATCATGTTGACCGCGAGAATCCGGTCAAAAAGGCTCGGTCCTCGAAAAGCCCGAACCAGGGCCAGGGCAATCGCCACCAGAATAGCCAGTGCGGACACGGCAAACACTAGAATGTCACCTCCATATTGCTCACGCGGCGGTCCATTTCGCCGCCTTGGAGATCGGCAGCCGCCTTTCTGGTCAAGGCATGCACCGTGACGGCATCCCCTTCAACATCGATGGCAACTGTCCCCGGCACCAGCGTAATGGAGTTGGCATAGCTTACGCGGCCAAGGTCGGTACGCTGAGTCGCTCTGAGCCTGATAACGGTCGGTGCAATCGGCAGCCGCGGATCCAGGATGCGTCGGGTCACATCGATGTTTGACTTGATGACTTGCCCCGCCAGCCATAGCCAGTAAAGTAACGCCGAGGGCTTGAGAAGCACCGGATGCATCTCGCGATCGACCAGGTCCACGCGGATGGCTACCAGCACCACAAACAGGGTTGAGAGCGCGCCCAAGACCAGCAGCAGTGGCGTAAAACGACCCGACAAGAGCAGCCAGATAACGAACAGGAACAGACTCAAGTTAAACGCGTGCCTGAGATTACTCACGCTGCCCCCTCAGCCAACTCGGCAACAAGACAAGTCCACGATGCCCCGGGGATCCCGGTCCCTGGCCGCTGGAATCGGTATGCCCGACCTTCCCACCCGCCAATAAACTCCCACAATGATAACGAGTTAACGGCCGGCGGACCACCACTATCGCAGATCATGCCGACAAGCAGGGCGCCGTCGCCCGGCTCGACACGCAGTCGAGCCCCATGTTGCAGGAAGGATGCGATTCTCCGGGTCAGTCTGGCAAAGCGGGTTGGCGTTATCGATGATGTCCTCTTTTCTGCCACCTTACTCAGGGTGATTGTTACTACCCTCGCGGCACCACCTCGCGGCACCACCCTTGCTCAGAGCGGCAACGCAGCGTAACTGGGACTGAGGTTCACAGGCAACGACTTGCCGTTAGACTTTGCCTCATTGCGTTTCTTTCGATAGCAACCCATGCATCAGCGCCCCGTTTTCCGCCAGAAACATGCACTTTGCGGTGAAGTCGCCATAGCTCAGGCATTTGCCGGGACCCTTACCGCAGCTGCGATCAGCGGATACCGAAACGCCGTGCGACTGCTCGACATCTGCAGGCACAAAAAACACTAGAAATGCTGTACTATTATGGGCTCGCCTGCATCAGTGCGCGTCGACCCCTAAATCCCCCGCGCCTCGTTCACCTTTAATTGACGGTGGTCAAACGCTGGCGCAACTATCCAAGATATAGTTCTGACACTAGCTGGTTTCGGTGTAATGGGTGAGGCTTGGGGCAATGAAAGCGTTATCTCAAGTGCAAAAAGAGCAGTTGCGCGACATGTTCGGCAAGTGGGTGAGCTTCGACAAGGAGGAGCGCCGCATCTACAGCCATGATGTCGGCGCGGTGCCCAGGCTCATCAGACCGATAATCGGTTCGGCCACCGCAGACGCTGTAGTGCAGCCGGCAACGGAAACGGAGATCGTCGCACTGGTCAACTGGGCGAATCGGAACAAGGTATATCTCGTTCCCCGTGCCAAGGCCACCTCAGGTTATGGGGGCGTACTCCCGGTGAAGGGCGGGATCTCGGTGAGCATGTCCCGGATGAGGCGGATAACCGAGGTCGACAGAGATGCAATGACGGTGCGTGTGGAACCAGCTGTGGTATGGGGAGATCTGGAGGATCAGCTGGCAAAGCATGGGCTCAGTTTGAGGACCTATCCCTCCAGCGCTCCCTCCTCCACCGTAGGGGGCTGGCTGGCCCAGGGGGGAGTCGGCTACGGCAGCTTCGAGTACGGGTGTTTCCGCGATAATGTTGTCTCGGCACGCGTGGTGCTTCCCAACGCAGAGATCCGCACGTTCCAGGGTGAAGATCTGGATCTCGTGAGCGAAGCCGAGGGCATCACCGGTTTCATCACCGAGGTTACCTTGCGGGTACGCAATAAACTGCCCGAGCATGTGCGTGCATTCCGGTTTGGCTCCGCCGCAGGCATGGCCGCTGCCTTGAAAGCCATCCTTGCAGAGAGAGTCCCCTTATGGTCGATCAGCTTCATCAATCCCACCATGGCCCGGCTCAAGAATCGGCTACCGTCCAGGCTTGAGCAGGGCGAGCCGGTGGAGGAAACACGCCCGCGCCTGGTCGAGGACGGCTACACCCTGCTGCTGGTCGCCCCGGAAGAGCGGTGGGCTGAGGCCGATAAGGCCCTCGCGCCCTTGCTCGCCGCGCATGATGGTGAGCCCTTGGATCAGTCCCTGGCCGACCACGAGTGGACGGAACGGTTTGCTATCATGCACATCAAGCGGCTGGGTCCCAGCCTATTGCCCGCAGAGGTCGTTGTCCCCCTTAACAGTCTGCACATGGCCCTTGAGGAAATGGATGCGACGATCAAACACCCCCTGAGCCTGGAGGGGATGGTGCAGGTCGACGTGAACGGCAAGTCAGAAGGGCTGGTCACACTCCTGGGTTTCATACCGCATGACGAACGAAAACTGAGTTTCGGCATCGCCTACAGCCTTTCGCTGTCTCTGGTCAAAATTGCCAAGAAATACGGTGGCCGTCCGTACTCCACCGGTTTGTACTTCACCAGTCAGGCGGAGACCGTCCTTGGCCATGAACGCGTGCGCCGGCTCAAAGACTTCAAGGCGCAGATCGATTCGGAGCGTCTGCTCAACCCGCGCAAGGTCATTGACAGTGGACTGATGGGTCGGGTGGTCGGGATGGTCTTGCCCTTTGAAGCCCTGGCGCGAACACCAGCCAACCTGATGAAAAGCCCTGTGGGTGAGCGCCTGAAAGGTCAGGGGAAACGGGGCATCCCCGACGATGTCGCCTGGTACGCCTATGCCTGTGCGCAGTGCGGCTACTGCGTGGATGAATGCGACCAGTATTATGGACGGGGCTGGGAATCAGAGTCGCCGCGCGGGCGCTGGTTCTTCCTTAGAGACTACATGGAAGGCCGTGCAGAGATGACTCAGGAATGGGTCGAGAACTTCCTCGCCTGTACCACTTGCGAGATGTGCAACGTCAAGTGCCCGCTGGAGCTACCCAACGAATCAAGCTGGATGAAGATGCGGGGTGAGCTTGTGCAGAATCGGGGCGGGCTTACCATGCCACCTTTCGAGGTCATGCGTGCCTCGGTGGAGAAAGAGCTCAATGTGTGGGGCGCCTATAAGAAACAGCGCACTGACTGGATGTCGCCGGAGGTAAGGGCGCGCAGCGAGGCGGGCGCGAAGGGCATAAACTTCTCAGGCTGTTCCGCCAGCGAGTCGCATCGTTCCCAGTGGGTGCCGGACGAAGTCAAGCAGAAAATCAGACCCAGCGCGGAGATTGGCTACTTCGCGGGCTGCACGGCAAGCCTGGTGGAAACGGACATCGCCGAGGGCACGGCGCGTCTACTGTGCGCTGCGGGCGTGGATTTTACCTATCTGGCAGAGGAGGAAGCGTGCTGCGGCATTCCAATACTCTGTTCAGGCGAGTGGGATACTTTCGAAAAAATCCTCCGCCACAATGTGAGTGCCATGCAGGAACGGGGGGTCAAGACCGTGATCACATCCTGTCCAGCCTGCTGGATTGCCTGGCACACCTATTATCCGCAATGGGCAAAGAAGTTGGGTATCCCATTCGACTTTGAGACACGACATTACTCCGAGGTATTGGCGGAACGGGTCAAAACGGGGGAGCTCAAGTTCACCCACGAGGTACCTCGCAAGCTGACCTGGCACGACTCCTGCCATATCGGGCGGGCCGGAGGGATTTACGAGCCACCGCGCGAACTGTTGCAGGCCATACCAGGCGTGGAACTGAAGGAGATGGAATACAACCGGGAGAACGCTCATTGCTGCGGGAGTGTGCTCAGCTTGCTGGAGGATCCTGACGGCGCCGCCGTGAGGATCGGCGATATTCGCCTGAAGGAAGCAGAGGCGACCGGGGCCGATGCCCTGGTTGCCCTGTGCCCCTGCTGCGAAGTGCAGTTTCGCGTCACCGCCAGCAAGACGAACAGCCCCCTGCCGATCATCGACCTGGCACACGTCGCCGCGGAAGGCTTGGGGATAAAACTCCCTGATCCAACCGCCAATGCGGTAGAACAGTGGGGGACCTTCGAAGCCATGATTAAACTTCTGAAGCCACAGGCCATGGCAGAGTTCATGGCCGGTATGCTGCCGGAAATGATCGAGGCCATGCCCCAACCATTCCGCGGTGTCATGAAGTGGACCCGAGATTCATCGGTGGGTGTACGCGACGCCATGTGGGCGATGATGCGACCCATGTTGCCCACCCTGTTCCCACGGCTTCTCCCTGGCATGATGCCCAAGTTGATGCCCGACATGATCGAGGCAATGGAAAAGGTGGTGCCGATGCCGGACTATATGAAGGAACAGATGCCGGACCTGATGCCCGAGGTAATGCGGAACCTGCTGCCCAAGATGCTTCCGGAAGTCATCCCGCACTTCGTGCCCAGAATGGAAGCTTATTTGAAAAGGCAGACCTTGGCTCGGGCCGCTTAAGACCGCGTTTCTCGCAGCATGTCACGGCGCGCCCGGTGTGGTACGCGCCCTCCCCTCGCCAGGGGTCTTCCTGTGCCGTCCCACGCGTTCCCTACCTATTACTGGTCTTGAGGACTCCGCTCTGTTGCCCGCTTATTCAATTTGCTCTGGTCACCTGATCCGGCAAAATTATGCCTGCGCAGGGCGCAGAGTCACTTCGCCGGTGTCTGCAAATCTCCAGATGCCTTGGGGATGATGTAATAAGGTGCCGCTTGAGGCTCGTCACTGATAAAGGCGCTGGTGGGAAAAAACACCATCGTCAGACCCAGCAAAAGGGCAATCAGCACCAGGCCCGCTTGGACATTGAACCCTCGCCGCAGCTTTAATCCTTCGTATACCGGTTCCGCCTCTGCTGCAACCACTTCGCGTACTGGCCACAGCATACGCTCTGCAAAACGCAGCACGAGACTGCCCACGACCGCAATCACAACCACGAGAAACACAGCCCAACCCAGACTGATATCAAACAAATGGTCCAGCCGAAAGACTCCCCGATAATCACTCCGGTAAAAATCGGCCCATAAAGGGAAGAGGTCTCCAAATATCAGGCAGCCAATGAGGAAGCCGACAAAATAAACGGCTGCGTCAAGCTTCCCTGTCACCATGGAGGCAACTGCGGTCCCCGGGCAGTAGCCTCCAATGACCATGCCGATGCCGAACAGCACGCCTCCTACCATGGCGGGCATCAAGTAGGTCGGCACGAAGTACATTTCTGCGCTATCGATAAAGCCGACCAGGCTCAGACCCCAGAGTCCCAGCATACTAGTAACAATGGCAGAGAACATGACCACCGGCACAGTGGCATCCTTTAAGTAGAACGCCCCGGCAATCTTGCGGCTGTCGGTGAAGCCTGCGTGGAACAAGCCAAATCCAAACAGGAATCCGATCGGGACAGCCAATGCCAGGTTGACTGTCTCCGATATGACCCCGGTCTTGACAAAAGGCGCGATCAGATCCATTGCTTCCTCACAAAATACGCTGTCGCATAGCCTCCAGCGAATACACAAACCATGAAGACCCAGCCGCCTACCGAGAGTTCAGCGCCACCGACGAGTGCCTGCCCACAGGTGCAGCCACGTGCCAGGCGTGCCGCGAATCCGACCAACAGACCACCGAGCAGGGCCAGCCCCAGCCGTCCGGCACGCGAGATATTGGGTCCGCGCAAGGTCTCCACGCGCAGTTCGCCACAGAGCCTGGCAGCGACAAAACTCCCCGCGAGCAGTCCAATCATCAGGTACACCAGCCAATCATTCAGAGGATTCTGGCCATGCGCAAAGTACTTGGCAAAGTACGCGCTCTCCTCGGTTAAACTGGGGACAATCAGATCCTGCAGGGTGACCCCGAAACGTGTCATCGCTCCGCTTGCCCCGATACCGCGCCCTGCAGTAATAAACGCGGCTAGCATGCTGATACCGATCACGATTCCCGCTAAAACAGGCGGCCACCTTCGGCTGCACATTTGCTTTATTATTCCCATACACAGTCTCCCGGTCGCCGACCAAAGACGCAGTTCTCGATGAAATGCGGCACAGTCATCAGCCTTGCACGCTCTCTACGGATCACTGGACGGAAAAGCCCTCTGTTACCCCAATCTGGTAAGCCAGCACGCTCCCCATGGCTATCGTCACAATGCCGATCGTGCCCTGCAAACCCATATGCAACCAGGTAAGCCTCTGCCCCATCGCTGAAAAACGCAGCGGGATGGCAATGACGGCGGACAGTCCCATCATACCCAGAATCGATCCCGCACCGAACAGGGCAATATACAGCAGCCCCTGACCTGGTGTGTCCACAGCCTGCAAGGTCAACAGAATCAGCGCTGCCGAACCGGCCATCCCGTGCATCAAACCCACGAACAGGGCGCGCACAGGAAAATCCCTGGAATGCTCATGATGATGCTGATCGGCATCGTGGCCCTTTTCGCCGGCGTGGGAGTGCGCGTGAAAATGAAGCGCGCCATTTACATGCCGATGCGCATGAAAATGAATCCTGTCTTTGATCATGCGGCGCAATACGTCGATACCCAGCAGGATGAGCATTAACCCCACCATGAACTCCAGCCCCCGGGCCAGTCGCTCTGATATCACCGCATCCAACGTCTGGACGATCGTACCAAACAGGAACAGCGTGGCCGTGTGCCCCAATCCCCAGAACGCTCCCTGCCTCACGGTGTCGGAAATGGACTGGCTGCGCGTTGCCAGTGATGCCACTGCGGCCACATGGTCTGCGTCCAGCGCGTGACGCATACCGATCATAAATCCCAGCAGCAGCACACTCACACTCATGACACATCCCGAGCGGAGTCTTGCAGTCCGCTACGCTGTATTGCCTCTTGCGAATCGGGGGGATCGAGTCCGGTCTCCTCATGCATCAGTGTAAGCTCCAGTTTCTCCAACAGCAGCTCGTCTCCACTGACAAGACGGGTACGGAAGTCACCACAGCGCGCGCACAACAGCCGGTTCGGCGCCACGCTTGATTCCGCGCCACACTCGGTGCATTTGACAACCACAGGACTGGCTTTCATAACCAGCGCAGCACCCTCCGCGACGGTGCCTGCTGCAGCCAGGGGAAAAGCGTTTTCCAGCAGAGTCGCTTCCACACCCGCAAGCGGACCGATCTTCAAGACAATCCGTTCGACCCGCGCGGCATTGTGCTCGCGCGCGATCTTGTGAATCTGGTCCATCAAGGCAAGGCAGACAGATAACTCATGCATGGTACAAATTACCGTTTCGATTCAGCCACTGCGACGAGCCCGCGCAGCAATCCCCGTCGGGTCACCGGTTTGCTCAACACGCCTTCCTCTGCCATCCTGGCGTCGCCCCCGGTTCCATCCACCCCGCCGCTTTCCTGGAACATTCTAATCATGACTTCCTGCGCGACCGCCCGCGCAGTGTCCTGATCCGGAAACGCCTTCACGTTAGAGAACAGTACCGCGCTGAGATGGACACCCACCCCCTCGACCACAGAGGTCCTGAACTGATAGGTGCCGGAAGGGAATTCCCATACCGTTGCTGAACCTGCGGACAGGTCCGGGCATTCCTCCTCATCAACTGGCAAGAGCACCAGGTTCATGAACCAGGGTGTAATAAGCACGCCCACCAGGCGGCCCTCCCAAGCCCGGAAACCTACGGCTTCTACCAACAGCTTGTCGTGATATATCGGTAATCCGCTGATTCGCTCGTCCCCGATGTGTCGATAGGCCCTAACCAGGTTATCAATGACCCGACTCATTAACGGACTCGCTAATCATCAAGCGGCAGGAACATATCTTTACCCGCGTCACACTGGGGACATCGCCAGTGATCGGGCAACTGAGAAAATGGCGTTCCTGCGGGGACCTGTTCGACTTCGTCTCCTTCTGCCGCATCGTAGACATACCAGCAGATGCGGCATTCCAGGCGCACAGCATCCTGCAGACGCGAATCAAACTCGGCGTTGTGGGGCTTTTGTGTATCCGAATTCATCGTCGTCATCATGGGGGTGAAGACATTGCATGCACGTCGAGACTCAGCGCACATCCGCCCAATAAGGCTCCAGGATTTCCTTCAGCCTGTGGGCAGAATCCTCGATATCGTCCTGGGCCGCACAGGCCACGAGAGGGACATCCACGACTTCCAGCGTATTCAATATGAGCGTCCCCATGGAATTGTAGTAACGCACCCACCATATATTTGGCATAGCGGTACTGATCACCCGGCAGCTACCATAACCGCGCGACAGGATGTCGACCGGGCCGCGCCCAAGCCTCTGGTCGAGAAAGAGCGTATCCTCCTCCGACAAAGGCAGGAGCGTGAGATTAATGACGTGGGCCACCTGACCCGGTTGGAAGGATTCGCGCTGATCCTGAAGTTCGGTAAGGATCGGCAGGGCATTCATGACCTGAGGAGGCGCCTTGGCATCCGGGAGCTTTGCCAGCGAGACCGGTTCCTGCATTTCCGGCAAGCGGACGAGCGCCGGAACATCACACACCTCAATCAGATCATGGATTAGCTGGTCCTCGCTGTCGAGGTAAAAGGTACGCCACACACCTGCCAATACAGACTCCTGACTTCTCGAGCAAAATGTCCCCGCATATTTCAGGCTTACCTCGCCTTCGCCAAGCATCTGGTTGATGAGTTCGCGGCTGTCTGTATCGAGGCGCGTGATGTCCGCCGCCACTGCCGCCGATCCCACCTTATAATGATTCAGTGCATCCTGCAGCCAGTGCATCGCTTGTTTCGCACCGAGCAGATGCTGAACCGCTTCGGGCTCCGGGATATCCGGGCGCTGAAAGGTTGACATGTCATTGGGCAGGGCGATGTATTCAAGCCTGGCGCCGTCCTCTTCTACAGGCTGGCTACCCGGCCCTATGCCCACAACGGGAATGCCTTGGATGCTCATCGCAAATCTTCCGTTAACCTGTATGACAGGGGAACCGCCAAAAGGCAGGCTCACGCGCCCACAACCGGCACCTTGAACGTGGGCGGTCGTCTGGGTTCCGCCACGATCAAGTCTCCAATCTCCTGAAGATATTCTGACCAGTTCTGAATACCTGCTATTGCGCCAAGATAGTTGCCTTCTCTGAGAAAAACCAGGGTTGGCCAGGCGGTAACGCCATAGCGTTTCTGAAGTTCAAGTTCTGACGTACTTGCAACGACACCTGGCCGGATATGACCTTCAAACGCCTTCACCAGCTCCGGCAGGACAACGGCAACATCTGTTGTATCCCGATAGCGCTTTGGATCACCTGCAAAGAACAGCACGCTCACGCCCGGCTGGCTGACAAAGGCATCGTGCCCTTCGACCGTTACCTCGGGATACCGGTATTCATCAAACAGACGCTGAATCAGAGGATGTGTCATTTCAGACTGCCACGCTTTCAGCCCGGCCGTCCCAGTTCGTAGGCTGCCATCTCGAGCGCATTCGGCCCGATCAGGTCAGATGGGGAAAGCGGCTGCTCGCGTTGCTCCACTGCAATACCCCATTCCCGTAAGAGTTCGCTACCAAGGGTAATGGCCGTGGGGATACGCGCCCTGATAGCCGGCCGCAAACTGCCGCCATAATCATCCAGCACCTCCGGTTGAACACCAATCAAAGCCAGCCGTTGCGGATACTCACCAGTCAATCTGGCCGCCGCCAGCACCTCCTGAAAGCCCGTCTGATGCATGCTCATCTTCTTGGCCCCCATGTACCGGGGTACATCGTCATCCCGAATAATATGGACCTCGCCGGGCGCCAATCCGAAATCAACCGCATCGAAAATCAGCAGGTTTGACGCCGCCTGGACCCAAGGCAACAGAAATATCCCCTGGGTACCACCATCCATCAATCTGACGTTTGGCGGAAAACAGTAATCGGCGTTCAGTACCTCGACCGTACGCACACCAAAGCCTTCATCGGCCCAGAGGACATTACCGATACCGAGGATCAGGATGTCGAAGGATGATTCGTCAGTGTTGAACGGTGTATTCAAATATCATCTCCGACGCCGGCTATGCCCACATTGAGCGCGCAACATCAACCCACCCAATCGTCCCAGTCCGCGTCCGGTCGAACCACCCCTGCTACACCTTTCGCCGTATATCGCAGGCCTAAGGTAAATCGTCCTTGAACATGCGCCAGCCGCCGATGATGGTACTCACGCTGCTCTCCCGACTGATAATATCGGCTCGAACGGCCATGTAGATATGGATAATGGCAAAGGTGATCATGACCCACATACCGAGGTTGTGCCAGTTGTGAACAGCCTCGGCATCCCCGATGAGGGGAATTACCCAGCCGAACAGTCTGTCCGCCCAACTGCCATCACCGAGGCCTTCACCGTAGAGTGCAAAGCCCGTCAAGATCATGAAAACAGTAGCCAACGTGTTAAGGAAAAACATAGCTGTCTGGGCGAGTGGATTATGTCCAAGTGTCTTGTGCTGCTTCCGGGTCAGGAAGAGGTAAAAACCGAGTTCATAGAAAAGTTCCTTCCACCATTGGGGTCTCCAGACAGGCAGATAGAAAATCTCCCGCGCGTAGCGGTTCCCTACCAACCCCCAGTAGATACGCACGAGAAAACCGATTGCAAAGACATAGGCTGAGATGAAATGAATCAGGCGGATATTACCCATCAGGAAACGGTCACTCGCCTCACCCCCAACCGATGGCAGCGGATTCGCTATGAGGTAGCCGGTAACGGCCAGCACCAGAAAACTGAGCGCATGCAGCCAGTGCCAGAGTCGTACCGGTGCCTCGAAGACATAGACTGCCTTCTGGTTGGCGGGATCGTGTCCGCCACTCGCCACAGTGCTTGTCATATCCAGCGTCCTCCTGATTAACAGGCGTCTTGTCCTGAAGCCGTCGTTAACGCACCTTGACAGACGTCAGTTCCTCTCCTTCCGGCGACATCACATGGGTCGAACAGGCCAGGCAGGGATCGAAACTGTGAAGGGTCCGCAGAATTTCCAGGGGCTGATCCGCCTGGGCAAGCGGCGTACCCAGGAGCGCCGCCTCGTAGGCGCCGATGTTGCCCTGGGGATCGCGTGGCGAGGCGTTCCAGGTCGTTGGAACCACAGCCTGGTAATTCTCCAGCTTGCCATCCTTGATGTGGATCCAGTGGCCGAGTGCGCCACGCGGTGCCTCCGCGTAACCCACACCTTTGGTAACGCTGGGCCAGGTATCGGGCTCCCACTTCTCCATGTTGGCAGTGGCTGTATCCCCGGCCTTGATGTTGGCCATCAGCCGGTCCTGGAAATACCGCATCTTGTGCGCTGCCCAGGAACACTCCAGCCCGCGTGCGGCGGTGCGTCCGAGCGTTGAGAATAAGGCCTCCAATGGCAGATCCAGATCCCGCAGCAGCCCATCGACCTGATCCTTGATCTCCTCGTTACCCCGCGCATAGGCCACGACATAGCGAGCCAGCGGGCCAACCTCCATCGCATTACCCCGCCACCGCGGCGCCTTGACAAAGGAGTACTTACCGCCCTCGTCGAGTTCCTGGATGTTGGTCTTGGTACCCTTGGTGTTGGGGCCGAGTTCGAAATGAGGATCGGTGATACCGTCCCAGGGGTGCAGTCCCTTGGTCTCATCGGGGTAGCGATACCAGGAGTGCGTCACGAATTCCTGAATCTGCTCAGGATCACGGACATCCACGTCATGCACCGTGCTCAGATCGCCATCGACAATGGCACCACCGGGTAACAGCAGACTGTCGTTGGAATAGTCATTCGCACGGTCCGGGACCTCACCATAGGCGAGCAGGTTCTTGCTGGACAGCCCGCCCCCGTAGCCCCAGTCCTTGTAGAACGAGGCAATCGCCTTCAGGTCCGGAATGTAGACCTGGTCCACGAAGGTAATGGACTGATCGATAATGTCCGAGACCTGATTCAGCCAGGCCATGTGCACCGTGCCCGTCGCCCCCGTCTGGTCTACGTTGATGGAACATGGCATACCGCCTACCACCCAGTTCGGATGCGGATTACGACCGCCGAAAATGGTGTGGATCTTGACAATCTCGCGCTGAAAATCCAGGGCCTCGAGGTAGTGGGTGACCGCCATCAGATTCGCCTCCGGCGGAAGCTTGTAGGCAGGGCTGCCCCAGTAGGCATTGGCAAAAGGACCCAGTTGGCCGGACTCAACAAACCGTTTGAGCTTGTCCTGCACGCTGCGGAAATAACCCGGCGAGGATTTTGGCCAGGGTGAGATACTCTGCTGCAACTCCGAAGTCGCCTTCGGGTCGGCATTGAGCGCGCTGACCACGTCCACCCAGTCCAGCGCGTGCAGATGATAGAAATGCACCAGATGATCCTGGGTATACTGCGCCAGCATCATCAGGTTGCGGATCGTGTTGGCATTCTCCGGAATCGGAATACCGAGCGCATCCTCTACCGCCCTGACAGAAGTCAGTGCATGCACACCGGTACAGACACCACAGATACGCTCCGTGAAGGCCCAGGCATCGCGCGGGTCACGCCCCTTAAGAATGATCTCGAGTCCGCGCCACATGTTGCCGGTGGATACCGCATTCTGAATCGTGTTCTGTTCGTCGAGGTTCACCTCGATGCGCAGGTGCCCCTCGATTCGACAGATAGGATCCACGACCACGCGCTGTCCACTGTTGTCGAGGGTGAAGCCGTTGGGCGTAACCGTCTTAGTCATTGCTGGTCTCCTCGGACCGCTTGTTCTTCATGTGGCTGACCACGGATGCCGCCGCGTGCGCCGCGACACCGATCGCCGCCGCGCCGGCCAGAACCCCGCCTACCTGATTGGCAGTGGCCTCGATACCACCGGGGACATGGAGGTCAGTGACCGGACCGTAAAACGATCCCTTGTCCCAGAAATTGTCCTCCGCGCAACCGAGACAGCCATGACCGGACTTTACCGGCCAGGACAGACCGCCGTTCCACTCCAGGGTCGAACACGCGTTATAGGTCGTCGGGCCCTTGCAGCCCACCTTGTACAGGCAGTAGCCCTTGCGCGCACCCTCGTCATCGAAGCGTTCCACGAACTGCCCGGCATCGAAATGCGGACGACGGTAACACTTGTCATGCAGGCGCTGGCTGTAGAACATTTTCGGGCGTCCCTGACGATCAAGTTCTGGTAGTCGATCAAACGCCACCATGTAGGTGATGACACCTGTCATCACCTCCGCAATGGGTGGGCACCCGGGTACCTTGACAATCGGCTTGTCAAAAATGACCTTGTGGATTGGCGTTGCCCGCGTCGGATTCGGCCTTGCCGCCTGGACGCAGCCCCAAGAGGCACAGGAACCCCAGGCAATGATGGCCTTGCAGTGGTCGGCCATACGCCGCAGTTTCTCGACATAGGGTTTGCCACCCTGAATACAGTACATACCGTCTTCGTTTAACGGTGGATTCCCTTCGCAGGCAAGAATAAAATTACCGTCATATTTCTCGACGGTCTGCTCAAGAATCTCTTCCGCCTGATGGCCGGCAGCCGCCATGAGCGTGTCATCGTAATCCAGCGAGATCATGGAGAGGATCACATCGCCTGCCAGTGGATGACCGGAACGGATGAAGGATTCCGTACAGCAGGTACATTCCAGGCCATGCAACCAGATGACCGGTGTCCGGGGTTTGGTCTCCAGTGCATGGGCAATCCTGCCCGCAAATTCGGGCCCCATCCCCAGACCCGCTGCTGTCAGACTGCAGAATTTAAGAAAGCTGCGACGTGTAATGCCATGCTGTCGCATGACGTCATAAAAGGTTTCTTGAACACCCATGCCATCTCCCTCTCAGCCGGTTCCGATTATTGTTACAGTCAGGCGGTTTTTGCCCCCTTTTGCGGCTATCACCCGGCCGGCGATAACGTAAGGTGCAGCTGCAAGAAAAAACAAACTATTTATCAGATTATTCTATTCTTATGTTCCATGACTCCAACACAGTGGATAGTGGATAAGGGTGTCTCTTTTGAGAAACAACGATAGCGCCGTGTCAGCACTAAAGGTAGTCGCAATATTGACATGAATCAAAAGTTCATCAGTTTGCAGTATAGCTCATGATTCCCAGTACAGACGGACACCATTGAGCCATGCGTTACCATGACCTGCTTTCAGCCCTGCAAACGCGTACAGCTGCGCTATGTTTATCGCTTGTGACAGCGGTTATCAGCAGCGCATCGATCGCACTGGAAGCGGCATCCGAGCACTGTATTTCCTGTCATACCGATAAGGCAACGGGCTTCTCGGAGACACACCACTTTGCTGCGACGGGATGCGAGCTGTGCCATGGCGGCGACGGTACGTCACCGGACAAGGCCAGAGCGCATATCCGGCTGGTCGCATTTCCGGGCAATATGGACAACGCTGAACAAACCTGCGGGAAGTGCCACGCAGAGCAGGTTCAGGCGGTATCGAGGAATCTCATGCATACCGGTAAAGGCATGGTGAATGTGACTCGCTACGTTTTTGGCGAGGCGCATGCACCGGAGGGCGAAGGGGATGTCGCAAACCTTGCAACAACGCCGGCAGACACCTTGCTACGAAAACAGTGCGCGAGCTGTCATCTTGGCCACAACAAGCGTCGACATGGGGTGGACGTCGTCATGGATCGCGGTGGCGGCTGTCTCGCCTGTCATATCAATGCCTACCCGAAAGAAAGCCACCCCGCACTGACAGCCAGGGTCGGCGACGGACGTTGCTTCGGCTGCCACTCCCGCTCCGGCCGGATTTCTCTCAGCTATGTCGGACTCGCAGAGATCGAGACATCCGCAAGTTCCGGTAAAGATCCTCAATTGCTCCGTCGACTCCCGGATGGACGCACACTCGAGGTCCGACCGCCCGATGTACATTACAAGGCCGGCATGAGTTGTATCGACTGTCATACCAGTACGGGGCTTATGGGCCCGGCGGATCACCTCCAGCACCAGCAGCAAGCGGTTGACATCGCATGCACGGACTGCCACCAGAATAAGAATGTCGGAACCACCCTCGCATCCTGGCCGGAAAAGTATCGCCGCCTGCTGCGATTCGTATCGGGAACGACTGCCTCGCAACAACCCTTCCTGACCACCAAGCGATTCGGCACGCCGCTCTGGAATATCGAGGTGCGCGAAGATGGTAACTACCTGCATCCCAAGCAAGGCGGCAAACCGCTGAAGATTCCTGACTATCAGGTACAAAGCCATCTGCCTGTCAAAGAACACCAGCGCCTGACCTGCTCGGCCTGCCACAGCCAGTGGGCACCGCAGTGCTATGGCTGTCATCTGGAGTATGACCCGCGAGCCACCCAGTGGGATCATGTCCTGGGCAAGGCAACCGCCGGGCGCTGGCAGCAAGAGCGCTGGAACATCCGTAATGAGTTGCCGCCGCTGGGCATCACGGCAAATGATCAAGTTGCGCCCTTTGTACCGGGGATGATTCTGACGATTGAACATCCCGACTGGACCATACCCCGATTCGTCCGTCTGTTCGCCCGCATCTCGCCACATACCACGGGACGTGCCAGGTCCTGTAAGTCCTGCCACCAGTCGCCCATCGCGATGGGACTGGGGGCAGGCACGCTGGACAGGCCACGGGATGACTGGCACCTGTCCAGCCAGGGTGAGTCACTGAGGGATGGCCTCCCCGCAGATGCATGGACAACCCTGCATCAGTTGCAGCCGGGCAAGGCGAGCCAGACAGGCGACCGATCCTTTACGACTGACGAAATCCTGCGCATCCTCAGCGTGCAACTGCACAGCAGGCCGGATTCAGAACGGCACGAGGATTAAGACGCTTTGCCGGAACCAGAGTGACGGTGCGCTATGGGTATTGGTCACGTAGTCCAGGGAGGAATGCACTCATGATTTCGAGCGAATCATTCTACCCTTCTAACAGACCCATCCCGGCTAACAGACCCATCCCGGACGATACGGATATGGCGGCATCAGCGGGTTTTTTATTCGCCACCCACAACCGTTGTCAAACCCAGGTTCTCCCAGTCCTGCATACCGCCACGGTACCACTTGAGCTTCTCGGCGGGATAGCCAGCCTCCAGTAATGCATCAACGGCGTTGGTCGATTGTGAACACCATATTCCATTGCAGTAAAGGACAACAGTTTTCGCATCCGAAAAGTCCAGCGCCCCGGCTGTCATCTTTACACTGAAATACGGCTTCAATACCGCGTCGAAGAGTTCGGCCTCGGAATCGACGTCGAACTCCGACCAGGGAATGTTGACCGCGCCCGGAATCATTCCCCGTTCCGGCCACTGCGCAGTCCGGGCGTCGACCAGTATTACCGAGTCATCGCCTTTGCCGAGGCGCTCCAGTACCTTCAGCACCTCCAACTCGCCATATGTCTCAACCCCCGGTGCCGCGACGATTGGCTGTAGGCAAAACGGCGGGCACCGTCTCGAGGTGTAGGTGAAAAAGGGCCTGATTGTGTGTCTGTGATCCTGGTTGCGCTGAACAACCACCTTCTTGCCTTGGTGGACAGTCTCGACCGAGCCCATTGAGGGCGTGATCATGACCTCCAGCGCCCAGTCACGTGTCGAGAATGTGAGCCCCACAAGCAGCGCTGCCGAGACGGTTACCCAGCGCACCCCCGCACTGCCATTCAGGATGTGAGAAATATTGCGTGCCATGGCAGAACTCCTAACAACCTTCTTGAATCATCAGACCTGGCGCTTCCAACCCCCCTGTTTCTCCACTCGGGGGCAGTACCGGCGGCGTAAACGGGAGCGGCTGAGACGCCGTCACGGCCTCGGTCGACGGTGCAGCAGCCGCCCGCCCGCCGGCAAAGAAACAGCTGATCGCTCGCTGCTCGGCGACCTCGGGCGCTTCCCCATCGGCTGCCGTGGGGGGGATATCCGGATTCAAAATGTGTTGATTCCAATAATTGTACCCCCCCAGCAAGAGATAGGCCTCATAGCCTGCAAGCCGTAACATCACCGCGGCCTTGGCGGCATCCTCAGAGCCATTCGAGTAAAGAATGATCTTTCTGCCCCTGGGCAGCGCCTGCAGTGACTGGTCACTCACCAGCTCGGCAAGCGGGAGATGCCTCGCGTCCTCAATATGGCCTTTCTCAAACTCCTCGGCGGAACGAATATCCACCAGAACAAAGTCGCGCCTGTCTTCGATGACCCAGCGTGCCAGCTCGTCTGCCGCGACCCTGTCTTCCTGACGGCTGATGGCCTGGGCGAGCGGCTCGACTGCAGCGGACTGGCCACCATCGCCGAGCGCGAGGGCAAGGCCAACCTGGTACGCGAACATGACTTCCTGTGCAACGCCGAGGGCGTTGCCATGATCCAGAACGACATCGACAACGAAGGTGTCAACAAGGTCATGATCGCGGCCTGTTCACGCCGTTCCAAGACCGAGGCATTCAACTTCGACAACGTGGCCATCAGCCGTGCCAACCTGCGCGAAGGCGTCATCTGGGTACGCCCGGACAACGATGAATCCAGCGAGACGACG
>Ga0209536_100003001_pt1 | contig 27358 bp, 15 predicted proteins | sample DeeMarSeWOR28_12_FD_187461 | JGI IMG/M metagenome (GOLD analysis project Ga0209536, IMG submission 187461) | Marine sediment microbial communities from White Oak River estuary, North Carolina - WOR-2-8_12 (SPAdes) (version 2) | ecosystem: Environmental > Aquatic > Marine > Intertidal zone >... | reverse complement strand
CGGAGCATAGCCTGATGCCACATCGCTCAGGATCGATACATTATTAATCAGTTTGGTTTTTTCAGGGATTAGACCTATATATCCACCACTATTTTGCCGGGGGACTGCAAAGTACAAATTCACGGTGCTTCTGAAGTCTGTGGCAGGAAACGGATAATCGTCAAGAATCTTGCTGGGTTCAGTAGCCACAATGACTGCATCAAAATCAAATTCACCTGCGGAAGTAAATATTCGATTTTCAGCAATACGTGCTACCCTGGTATTCCAATGCATTTTGGTATGTTGCAGTTGTGCGTAAAGCTGGTCAGGGATGGCTTGCATGCCCTTTTCCGGGATGGCGGCATATCCTTCAGCAAACATTTTGAAAATAAATCGAAACAGCCTGGAGGATGTATCCAGTTCTTTTTCCAAAAAAATTCCGCAAAAAAAGGGTCGAAAAAAGTTGGTAATAATGGCGTCACTAAATCCAAAACTTTTAAGGTAGTCCATGGTGGTTTCTGATGGACTACTGAATATTTCTTCAATGGTCATTTGCCTGAGTTTAACTGTCAGTCGCCATATTTTCCATTTATCCAATAAGCTGCCAGCCGGGGAAAAGATCGCAGTAAAAAGTGAAGCAGGTTCACGTAAAGGATCAGCAAGTCGAAATGTAGTATTTTCACTATATATCGTTGCTCCCGGCTTGAAATACTTCAGATTTAATGCCTTGAGGTCCAGGAATTTTCTAAGCTCCGGATAGGCGGTCAACAGTACCTGGAAACCATGATCGAATTGATATCCCTCCTGATAATCGGTTTTAACACGCCCTCCTACCCGATCCGTTGCTTCCAGGATAATGGGCCAGTACCCCCCTTTTTCCAGTTCTATGGCAGCAACCAGTCCGGCTACCCCTGAGCCTACAATTACGATCTTTTTATCGTCCTTCATATCATTATTAGATCAAGACGTTCTTACAATATTTTATATAAATATATTGCTGATTATCAATAAATTATAATAATTTACTTCAAGTTATTGATCAAAAAATACCCAGTCTATTTTACTGCAAAAATGGGTTAAATTCTTTCCTTATATATTGTGGATGACCACCGGCTGTACACTTCCCAAGATCCCCAATCCCCATCATCGGATTTTATCTCATTGGCGACATTGAACCTCCTAAAAACACAACTACGTTTATTGTATTTTCGCATTTCCCGGATCAATACATAAGAAGCAGCCATGCAATACGTATCAATCCTTCTCCAGATCTTCTTTTGCCCGCCGGTCTTCCAGTTCAACCTGCATTTCAAGACAAGTTTTATGATCGATTGCATAGAAATATAAAAGGAAGGCACAAGACATGTATAAAATTCCCGGGAAGACTGAAATCATCAATTTAATACCTGTAATTGCGGTTTCGGTTTGATCTACATTAGGTTCGAAGTGGAAAATTGCCAGCAGCCAGCCTGCCAAAGCACCACCAATCCCCCACCCTGCCTTTTGAGCAAAGGTGGCTGCTGAAAAAACAAGCCCGGTAGCTCTCCGCCCTGTTTTCCATTCCGAATAGTCGGCAGTATCAGCCAACATGGTCCATAGCAGTGGTACGGCAGGTGCGTAAGTCATTTTAGCCAGAATATTAAACGTATAAATCAACTTAATATCTGTAATACCCGGAATGTACAACAGGATAAAAAAGAATCCGGAGAGGAGCGAACTCGCCATAAATACATTTCTCTTTCCGAATCGCTTTGCCAATGGTTTTGAAAATGGAATGGCCACAATCAGCGCAACGGTCCCGATAACATTGAATAGCTGTACGTTTTCCTCTTTTCCGATATAATATTTGAAATAATAGGCGATGGAAAGGTTCTGCATGGCGAACATGATAAATGAGATTATCCCCACGAAAAACAGAATTACCCAGGGTCGGTTCCTGATTAGATTTTTAAAATCCTCTTTCAATGATTCTTTTTGCCCTTTTGGGGGGTTTACCCTTTCTCTGGTTGTTTTAAAAGTTATCATGAACAGGATAAAACTGATTATTGAGAATAGGATCAGCGTGTACTGGTAACCTTTTGCATTATCACCTTTGCCAAAATAGAGCGCCAGTGTCAGAGCAGTTCCTGTTACGATAAACTGGCCAACAAAAGCAAAAATAAACCGGTATGAATTCAATTCCGCCCTTTCATAAGAATCTGAAGTCATAACAGCGCCGAGAGAAGAATAAGGCAAATTAATGGCCGTAAAAACAGTCATCAATAAAAAGTAAGTAACACCCGCGTAAATTACTTTTCCTGTTGCTCCCAGGTCAGGCGTTGTAAAGGTCAGCACAGCCAATATGCTATAAGGCAAGGCCATCCACAATATATAAGGTCTGAATTTTCCCCATCTTGTATTGGTGCGGTCAGCTATGATGCCCATGATCGGGTCGCTTGCCATATCCCAGAACCGGGCTACTAACATAATGGTTCCAGCTGCAGCAGCAGTGATGCCAAAAGTATCTGTATAAAAAATCAGAATCCAAAAACCGACCATGTCCCACACAAAATGGGAAGCCGTATCCCCTAACCCATAGCCAACTTTTTCTTTTATGGATAATTTTGTTTGAATTTTATTCATCTTGATTAATAATATATAGGTTCAGATCCAATTCATTTTTCTTTCGAATAGAACAGGTTTTTACATTGATAGCTTTGCCATCAAATCCGGAGTCACCCCTGAGATAAATTATAGAGGTAACATCTGAAAGGACTGCGCCCTTATTCATTTTTAATTGTGACCTCGATTAGTTCCACTTCACCATTCCTGTTGAATATCAAACTGCTTACTGTGCGATCTATTGAATTTCCCATCATTTTCTTTTTCTGACCATTTTTAAATGAGACAGAAATTTTTTCATGATCGGAAAGGGTATAGATCACTGGTATCTGACAAAAGGTAAAACCGAGTTGATGCTCCTTTAATGCAAGTTGTTGTTTTTTCCCATTCAAAGAATAAAATTCAAAAACTTTTTCCTTATTGAGAAATTCATTTTGATTAATGAGTTCTGTATCAAATAGGATCTCACCCCTTGTAATCCTCACACCCAGTTCTCCCATACGGGAAATCAAATCTTCTTTAACCTGTCCTGTCATGCCGGGTTGCTTAACACCTGCATTTCCTGGTGTATGGGAATAAGGATCCGTAGGAAATGCCCCATAAAGTTCCGGAGACTTATACAAACCGATGCCTGCCTTAATCTCGTAATAGTGCTCTTTTATTTTACCTTTTGTTGCAGGATCCGCTCCATCATCAGATGCTTTAAAGAAACATTCCTGGGCCGCAAGCAACAGCTTTGATACCATGTGCCAATAGATACTGCCTAATCCTTCATATGCATAAAAAGTGCCTGATCTGCCGGTAAACGACTGATGATCAAACATGCCTTCATATATTCCAAGTATCTTTTCCCTTTCCAGTTCTATAAGTTCACCGTAGCTTTTGGAATCCAATGCATCGAGCGCTTGGTTTACTACATCAGCATTTCGGAATGTTCCATTAAAATGATATTGCCCCGCGTTATCAACACTAATTATGGAAGTATTATTATCGGCAATTAATTGCTTGAGTAATTTTGATTCTTTTACCTGGTTATCCGGTATATTGTTCTTTTCAGTAAACAATGGTAGCTGGCGATCGGGATAAAGTATATAGCTGTATTGATCGCTTCTGTAAAGCTTACTGGATTTCAGGCAGTCAAGTACATCCAGGCTTTCTTCGGCCGTTAAGTATCCGGCGCTTAGCACCGCCACCTGGCCTTCCAGCATTTCATATAAATACCGGATGGACACGCCATTTTTGTTAAAAGATATCAGATTATAGGCATGGTAAAGGCCATCATCACGTTTGTTTACCCGTATTGACTGGTCAATGTATTCTAAGGATAGTTGAATAAATTCTACCAGCTCACTCGTTTTCACGGATTTCTTATTTCCTGAGAATGACTTATTATAAATTGAATTTCTATAAACCGTTCCGGCTTCACCAAGAATATCGCAAAAATAGCGGCGTTGCTGATCGGAGAATCCCTTCTCCAGTATGGAAGTGTTTTCACTGAAAAGAATAAATATGCTGTCGAAAAGTCCTTTTACTTCTTCAGAAACAGGGATCGTTGTTACCTTAGCATTGCTGAATTTATCTTTCCAGAACTTTAAGAATCTTCGCAGGTAATAAAGAGTTACCATTGACACTCCATTGCCAACGAGTGCATTGTTGGCATCGTTCCATTCCGGGCGTTGAGTGTTTAACCATATACCGGCTTCAGGGATAAAATTGCTTAGCTTAGACAGGAGGGTAATGAGTATTTTTTCTGTTAAATTAACATGATAAATCTTCTTCTTTTGGGTTAAGAGTAAACGACCATCGGCACCTATTTCCTTGACGATATTTATAATTTTTTTATTTAATTCTACATCAAAATCAATGGTATCCTTGGGATTTTTAACGATTTCATTATACGATTTAATTCGATAAGGGACATTGGCGAAAGCAAAAATTTCCCTGGTGAGAAGTTCATCAAGCTTACCCGGATTATATTGATTTGACAATTCCAGAAGTTTTTGGAGATAGATGATCTGGTGATCGCCCCAATATCCGATATAGGCCCAGGGATCATTCGGGTCTGGACATTCCCAGTCAATTCCATTTCGCGTAATCCGGTATGGGTTGTATCCGTCAGGCGTAGAAGCATTAACGAATTTACTGATGATATTCTCTATATATTCGGGATATGAAAGACTCAATGCTTCCCAGTTTTGGAATATATCCCGCCAGTTTCCCTGAAAATCTGATTTTGGCGTCCCGTCGGGATTTCTATTGTCGATTGAAAACTGATTCCAGGGACGACTGGGATCTCCATGCCTTCGACTAAAAGTCAAGGGTAAATATTCATAGCATATTCTGGTGAAATCGGCACTACCCGTTTTATCGGCAATTTGAATTAAATCCAGATTTGTTACCTCATCTGGCAATTCATTTAAGACGGATTCGAATGTATTACTGACAATTTTATTGGTGTGACGAACAAATTCCTTGAAGTCGCTCTTTTCAGCCACATAGTTGTGAAGGTAAATGCCTCCGCGCATGATATTAAACAATGTGTTGGAGTAATGTCTGGCTGTGCAGAGATCCTCATTTGTAGATTGCAATCCATCTGATGCCGCGACAATTTTAATAAGATTTGTTGTGCAATCCTGGATATCGGCATTCACCATTTCCGGAATATCACCTTCACTTTTGAGAAATTGATTGAGGTTTGCAACATCGGTTGTATTTTGATTCACTTCTGCAACAATGATCCATTCATGGCTCTGTTGTTGGCCAAGTTCCAAATCAGCATTCACTAAATAGGCACCTCTCGAAGCTCTCACATCCGTTTCGGTATGAAGCGGTAGTCCTTTTTCAAAGTTTTCCAGCTGATTGGTAGAGAGGAGTGTTTTAGTGTTGGATAGGCCTCGCGACCAAACGGTGGTGGCATTTAGCGATTCACTGGGTTCTGCCTTATCAACAGGAATAGAACTAAGCATGAAAAGTCCCAGTCCTGTTTCTTCAATCAGTTCATTTTTCTTATAGCCATCGAGAAGATTGCTGTATTCATTTTGGAAATTATAGTCGACACCACTTGGTAAGATATTTGTGATGCCATCAAGCAATCCGACTTTTGCGGTTTTGTCGCTAAGGTTCATGACAGTCGACTTCTTGATAAAACCATATATTTCACTGCTCGACCAACTATATTGAAAACCAATTTTCAGATCATTGTTAATCTCTTCAAAAATGATCTTATTGCCATATACACTCTTGTATAGGTTTCTTTCAATATCATAAATGCTGCTCAACGCTTTTGAGAACGGTTCCCACAAATATTGTTTTTCCTCATCTTCAACTAAAAGAATAGTTTTGCTGCCTGTAATGCCAAAATAATCCTGAATTTTGTCATCAGCATAGTAAGGGAAGAGTGCATTATTACGATCTTTTCTTCCGGCAGTGAGTGATCCATTACTGTAAATGAACATCCAATGATCAGAATCGCTGACTATAGTCATGAAAAATTCCGGCATGTGGTTCGAGTTTGTAATCTTATAGAACTTTTCATTCCGGATCTTCACAAACTCGCCTTTAGTTTGAACCTCTCCCGTTTTCAATAATGTTTCGCCTAAAAAAATCTTATTTATTTTCATATCTTAATAATTGATCAAACGAATATTTCGACTTAATACTATAACCAGATTTTTAATACAATGCGTATCAGCCTATTATTTTACTGTCAGGAATCCGGGAAAATAAGCCGGGTCTGATATCCCGGTCATTGTTTCCATTGCTAGCATTTTTCTCAAGCATTTTTTAAGAAAAAGAATCTCTCATCTTCACAAATTTATTTTAATTTATTTTACTGAATTATCGGCTCTCCAATATGCAAAGCTGTACAATTTTTAACGTGTTAAAAAGAATGAAAGTACCCTGCTTTTTCAAGCTGATAAATATAAAGACAAAACCATGGCTTTTCAAAATTAAATAGGATTTGCTATTGAATAAGCATCTTTCAAATTACTCTAGGGTATTTCCTTTGATCTCTGGAAAAACCATTTTCACAAATATAAATCCCGTAGTTGCGAATAAATTATGTATCAGTAAAGTGTTGCCGGTGCCAAAATTTTCTTGCTCTTCTACCTATAATGGTTGGAAATAATGAACAGGAATATCCAGATACGGTGTTTCTGTATTTGATTGAGATTTAAGTCCTTTAAATTCGTTTGCCAATTCCAACATTTCGTCTTTTGCGGATTTACGGAAAGGATAGGTATATAAGCTGCCTAGTGGACCTTTGTCGAAAATAGGGATTTTCATACGTTTTGGGATTGGTGTTATTTCTGACCATTATAAAACCATTATACATTTCCATAAATCTTAGGTACTAATTGCCGGAAATCCTTCCCTCCTTCTAAATTTCTTACCTGAGTTAACCCTAATATTCCAATATAAACTTGGACAGGTTTTGATGTTTATTCAAGCCAAGTTTTTTACGTAGACGATAACGAGCAACTTCTACACCTCTTAATGATATACCCATAAGATTAGCAATCTCTTTTGTGTCCATTTTAAGCCTTAAAAAGGCACAAAGCTTTTGTTCCCCGGGAGTCAGGTCTAAAAATTCATTAGTAAGCCGGGTCAGAAAATCTCCGTGTACACGATCAAAATGATATTCGAATTGCTTCCAGTCTTCCTGTAGCTTCAAGGTGGTGTCAATCTCTTTGATTATACGTTCCAGGGCCTTTTGTGTGTCTCCCACATTCCGATTCAACTTTACCTGCTCTATCCCCTCTTTAATGTTTTCCATGAACTCATTCTTGACCACCAGGTTCATTGTTGATGCGGCCAACAAATTATTTACATGACGTAATTCACTTTCGATTTGCTCTTCTTTTAATTCTTGAAGTTCCTTCTGTTTTTGCGCCAGCTCTTCCTGCTTAACCTGCTCCATCCTTGACTCTTTCCATTTATATTTTTTCCTTTGAAACCTATTCGCCAGAACCAGAACGAAAATACCCATTGCTAGATATAAGATCCTGGCTGTAAGACTTTTGAAAAAGGGAGGATGCACCTCTACCAATACCGGCTGGCTTGTCACAATTTCTCCCAAATAATTGAAAGTCTGAACAAAAAATTCATAGTTTCCTTCTTTGAGATTAGCGTATTCTTTAATGGTTGTGTTTGTCCAATCTCCATAGCCATTATCAAAACCTTTTAGATAATATCGAAATTGTCGGTTGTTCACATCTTTGAACAAGAACGACTCAACAAAAAATTGCAGGACCTTTGTTCCCTGAATGATTTTAATGGGTCTAATGCTGTCTGATCGGCTTTCAAATGGTAATCTGGAATATAAAATGCTATCTTCTGCCACGCTATAGACCCTTCTTACAAGCGGCAGTTTTACAATAGTAAGCCTGTTTTCTAAATCAGGATTATAATGAATAAAGCCTTCATTGGCATTAAAAAAAACACCGTTAGTTACATTCTTTGACACTCTCAATAAGTCATTGTTGAAAGACTGACGCAACTGAAATAGTGAAGAAGGTATATATGCATAATTATTGGAGCTCACTTGCTGGAAAAAACCGACCCTGTTTTCAGTAAAAATGTGAACATTTTTTTGATTATCCTGCTCCAGAAGGTAAACCCAATTTTTTCCAACTACATCAGAGAAAAGCTCATCCTCCACTATCTTATCGGTGGATTGATCAATCTTATAGATACCTTCTTCCGTAGCGAAATAAAGCTCGTCATCCACTCTGCTCAAAATGATATGATCCCAATTGGCAAGATCGTAAGAGTCAGATGCATTTGTAACAACAACTTCCGTTAGTGAGTTATTGAGGATAAGCTTATATAAACCCTTGTAATATTGGCTTACCCAGATCCTGCCTTTCCGATCCTCTTCAAAAAAACGGCTTGACTCATCAAAACCTTTCATTTTTTTCACTCCCTCGAGTTCCTTATTCTCATTGATCTGGAACAGATGCAGACCTGAATAGGTGCCACCAATTGCATATTTCGGATTTGAACGTAATTGCTTGACCTGCCAGAGCCCGTCAGTAAAGGCGCATCTCCTGGCTTTCCCTTTTTCCAGCAGGAATAAACCGGTATGATGTCCTGCATATAGCTTATTATTTATCTTCTGAATTCCATAGGCCGGCCCTTCGGTTCCGATTAGGAACCTACTCTTAGACGCATTATTTTCCTGGAAATAGATGCCATTTGATGTAGTAAAATAGGTTCCCTCTTCCGTATCAAAGGCTTCATACCCACTTCCTGATAGATTAATATTCTGATTAATCAGCTTTAAAGGGGAATTTATATTTACCAACGCAATCCCATTTTGCATACCTACCCACAGGTTGCCGGTATGATCCTGGAAAGCCCTGAGACAGGCATTGGATTGTAAATCCTCTTCAGTGGAAATATTTTCAATAAGCCCGGTCTGTATGTTGAATAGATACAATCCTGACATTTGTGTCGATATAACCAGTCGTGTATCTGATAATTGCAACACATGATTTACATACTTCCCCACCAATGTCTTGGTTAAATCCGGAAATACTTCCGTTACGTCACCAAGGGTTGAAAATTCAATTTGTCCGGAATTATAAAAGATTAGATACCCCTCCTCGTCAGGAATGATACCGGCAACAATCTGATTAGTTTGACCTTGTCTTATTACCTTAGAAAGTTCCATGCCGTCAACTTCAAAAAGTTGCCCTATTGAAGTTTGGGTAAATAGCTTTTTACCCGTGAAGAAAGACCGGTTGAATCCACCAGGATGCTGAAGGGTAAAAACAGACTGCCCATCGTAAACATATAGTGCTTGGAAAGTGCAGAAATAAATCTTTGAGTCGTAAATAAAAACATCCCAAACTTCATCAAAATCTTGTGATTGAGCAGGAATTTTATCAATTAGGGATACGTAGTTCCAATTTTTCTCAAAGTATCCGAAATCGCCTTGAGAACCTACATACAGTCTATCGGAATTCTCATCAAATGCAAGTGACCTTTGCTTCTTACCTGTATTGTAGGCGTGAGTCTCCCACTCATTACCATTGAAGGAAAGAACGCCCAAATTATTCGCAACAAATAGGTTCATATCCCTGTTTTGAGCAAAATCTATGTTCTGAATTCCCGCTTTATATTCTGCAGGCGTGAAATTTTTGATTGGATATTTTCCAGTTAAAGCCTGGGAAGGAAAAGCCATCAGTAGATAGGTGACAAGGAAAATACAAAATGTTTTATTATGGAATGAAATCGTCATGTATAAGTTGTTGTGCAGTAAATATATTCAATTAATGATATAATGGGCGATTGTTTGACAATTTTGTAGTAGTCGATGAAGAGAATTGTTGTAGTATTTTTTTAGGACAATCGGTCAAGATAATACTAATTAGTGGTTAATATGATGTAGTTGAAATGAATGGAGGTACTTTCAAATTTGATGAATACTACAGCAAACATTTAAGCCACGAACACATGTTGAACAAAACTGAATCCTAATATGAAAAACAGTTACCTGGTATTAGGCCTTCTCTTATTGGCCTTCACGGCAAGAGCACAAACCGATCAAGTATCGGTTATGCAAAATAGCAATGGAATGAAGCTAGTGGTTAATAGCAAGGACTTCATGATCAATGGAATGAACTGGGATTATTTCCCGGTAGGCACCAACTTTTCTTACAGTCTTTGGAACCAGCCGGACGATATTATTAGCGCTGCATTGGATGCGGAAATGTCATTGCTTAAGAATATGGGCGTAAATACCATCCGGGTCTATACTGGCATCCCGGCAAGATGGATCGAATACATTTACAAGAACTATGATATTTATACCATGCTCAACCATTCATTCGGTCGATATGGTTTAACATTGGATGGAGCATGGGTACCTAATACGGAATACGCTGATCCAAGAGTAAGAGAATTGCTTTTAGCAGAAGTTACCGAAATGGTGGAAAGCTATAAAAACACTCCAGGTCTTCTCCTCTACCTGCTTGGAAACGAAAATAATTACGGGCTTTTCTGGGAGGGTGCCGAGACGGAAGATATCCCTATCGAAGATAGAAAATCAACCGTTCGAGCAACTGCCATGTACAAGCTCTTCAACGAAGCGACTCTAGCAATGAAACAGATAGATTCATCGCATCCGGTGGCAATATGCAATGGTGATTTACTGTTCTTGGAGATCATAAGGGAGGAATGTAAAGACATAGACATTTTTGGTACAAACATGTATCGCGGAGCTTCTTTTGGAGATGCATTTCAGCGTGTGAAAGATGAATTAAACAAGCCAATTCTGTTTACCGAATTTGGAGCTGATGCATTTAACGCCATCGAGGGAGCGGAAGATCAACAATCCCAGGCCTATTACATGGTAAGTAATTGGAAAGAGATATATGAGAATGCGGCAGGCTTAGGAAAAGCAGGTAATTCTATTGGTGGTTTTACATTTCAATTCAGTGATGGATGGTGGAAATTTGGGCAAACAAAAAATCTTGATATTCATGATACCAACGCTTCTTGGTCAAATGGTGGTTACACAAGTGATTATCAAGAAGGGGAAAACAACATGAACGAAGAATGGTTCGGTATCTGCGCCAAGGGGCAGACGAACGCACGAGGATTGTACACCCTGTATCCACGTGCAGCTTACTACGCATTAAAGGAGGCACATCAATTCAATCCTTATGCCCAAGGTGCATCAATTGAACTCCTGGAGAGTCATTTTTCCAAAATACAGTTAATGGATGCGGTAATTCAGGCAAGGGGTGATAATGCGGCCCTTACAGCTGAACAAGGGAAAAAACTGAGAATTAGTGAAATGAGAGCCCAATTGACCACCTATTACACTGGAGGTTCGCTTATTACAACTCCTGATGAACCAGATCCAGATAACATTACTTACCCGGACAGACAGGGCTTCGACCATATGGAATCATTTTTTTTTGGAATAGAGGCCAAACCAGCAGATAATGTAAGGGCTAATGTGTCTTTCAATATCCTGGGTAATGTAGCAACAAATCCCATTGATGAAATATTTTACGAAAACAGGGGCCGTCCTACAAATGTAACGACTTCACTGGGAAATTCAATTTTAACTTCCCTGAACCGTGTTCAGGTATACCAGGCGGAATATACCTGGGATCATAAGCTTTTCACGCTGGACGGATTCTATCGTACCGGGCACTACCACTGGGGTTATGAGGGAGATTTCTTTGGCTTATACCCCGAAGCTAACTACGGACCAAACATCGATATCTACAATGGAGACGCACCTAGCGGATTTGAGATTACGGGTAAGCAGTATATGAAGGGGTTAAAAGTAGCCTTCGGCCCGGAACTTTGGTGGGGGGCAAACCCTGCTCTTTTGGTTAAATACAGTCGGGAAGTAGGAAAATTTGGCCTTACGGGTATTTATCATGAAGACCTAGATGAACCCAGGAGAATAATCACTTCAATAGCTGTACCTCAACCCAGAACCAGAAGAATCACACTCTATGCTGAAAGACAGTTTGGAAAACTAAAAGCTGAAGTTGGAGGCATATGGGGAGGTCAACCGCTTGTAGGGAGAGAATTCCAGATTGCCAAAGGCACAGAAGGTAATTATGAAATTTTTGTTGACAAGGTGAAATCTACTGACACCTGGGGTGGTAAGATTAAACTGACCTATTCTTCAGGGCGCCTCAACTGGTACGCCTCCGCGGCATCCATGGGTCTTGTAGCGACCGGGGGAGCGGACCTCACCCAAACCTTTACAGGATGGCGGCTGAAGGACAGCGGCAGTGGTAATCAAAACAATGTCTTGACCGGCTTTACATACAGCCTTGGCAAATTGCAAATTGCGCCGAATTTCTTATGGCAAAAACCATTAGTAGATCCCATGCCTAACGATGTAGAAAGTCCCGGAAGACTCAGAAATATATTGGATGATCCTTTCGTAGTGATAAATAACCGGGAGACCGTGGGAGGAGAGATCTTGTTGACATTTGACCCAACGCCAGGAACGTGGATGTATGAATGGGACAATGACAGGTCTGAAGATGCAAAATTTGCCACGAGTCTGGGTTTTGCCTATCGACACCATCCTACGTCACATGACGCAAACATCATTTTCCCGGGTACTGGAAGGGTTCCTACTGCGGCCAATGGTGCACCTCCAGCACTTGACCTCTGGGAAGTATATGCACGTATCGTATCTAAGCTGAATCCTGAGTTCGGTATAATTGCGAATCTCTATGGGGGAAATGGCCAGGCCAGAGGCTCAGATCCCAGGACAATTGAGCGTGTTGGAGGTGACTTGCGCATTATTTATAAAAAGTTGAAACTGACATCTCACGTCAAAGTGAACGATTGGGGGCCCTTTGATTATCATCGTGATTTCAACCTCACTTTCCCATTACAGCTGATGGCTGATTTATCAACCACGGTAGGTATGCAGGATTGGTATATCCTTCCGAGCACCCAACTCGGAATGCGGTTCACATGGCGTTCACTGGATCAATATTCTCCACGTTATCTACCGAATGCTTCAGAGCCTTTTGCGGATGAGCCAATCATAAGCCCCGTTGGTTTTGACAATGGCAGGGAGTGGGAAATCAGGACATATGTACATTTTAATATTGGTAGATAATGAAAATAATGAGAGCGATGAAAAGTAATTTCAAACATATTTTCCTTTCCACATTATCAGGAATGCTAATTTTGATTTTAACATTGGGGTGTGAACGAAAGGAAGAAGATATAAAGCCTGCTAGTTTTCCAAACACTGCAGAAATATTTATTAATGAATTCAGCGCAGGTTTGGAATATGCCGCTTTTGGAGATTCAAAAGTGACGGCATTCACCGTAGATGAAAATGTAAGTTATGAAAATGTTATTGGTACAAGTTCAATGCGATTTGATGTTCCGAATGAGGGAGATCCGGAAGGAACATTTGCAGGTGGAGTTTTTAGGGATCTTGGAGGACGTGACTTGACGGGCTATGATGCATTGACGTTTTATGCTCAAGCCTCAAAAGCCGCAACGGTGAACCTTATAGGTTTTGGAAATGATTTTGATGAAGATAAGTTTTCTACAACTACCAGCCTCAAGTTAAGCACCTCATGGAATAAATACATCATTCCGATTCCGGATCCTTCCAAGCTAACGCGTGAAAAGGGACTTTTTGTAATAGCAGAAGGTCCTGAAGATGGGGACGGATACAGTATTTGGCTGGATGTCGTGAAATTTGAAAAGCTGGGTACACTGGCACACCCAAGACCAGCAATCTTAAATGGGGAAGATGTTACAACCCAGACATTCATTGGTGTTAGCAGTACTCTTACGGAGCTTACCCAGACAATAAATCTACCCAACGGTGCCGATCAAACTGTAAATGTATCTCCATCATATTTTACATTTATTTCATCTGATACCACTGTTGCAAAAGTGGGTGAGCTTGGAGTTGTATCCGTAGTTGGGGAAGGGACAGCAAAGATCACAGCTACCTTAAGTGGAGAAGATGCGACGGGTTCGCTGAAAATTGTTTCGCTTGGTGAATTCACACATGCACCGGTTCCTGACCGGGATCCCGTAAATGTAATCTCGATATTCAGCGATGCTTACACCAATGTACCTGTGGATTTTTATAATGGGTTTTTTGAACCATTTCAAAAAACCATAGGTGGAGCTGACATCGAAATCAATGGAGATAACATTATTAAGTACAGTCAGCTGAATTTTGTGGCTACTGAGTTTAAAAATCCAACAGTGAACGCTACGGAAATGACTCATTTCCATGTTGATATCCAAATAGAAAATCCAATAGAAGCAGCAGATTTTGTTACAATTCAGCTCGGAGATTTTGGCCCTGATGGCAATTTTGGGGGTGATGATGATTCCAACGGATCAGTAACTTTTAACACTTCTCCACCTCTGGTAAGTAACGAATGGATTAGTCTGGATATTCCGCTAAGTGACTTCACAGGATTAACCAATAGGGCAAATCTGGCACAAATATTTTTCATCACCGATGGATCGGTACCGGAACTTCCCGGCACGATTACGGATATTCTTGTAGATAATATGTACTTCTACAAGGATGGAGGCGGTGGTGGAACACCTATTCCACCAACAATTCCTGCTCCGGATCCAACAGAAGCTGCCGAGAATGTAATTTCTATTTACAGTGATACATATACCAACGTACCTAACGAAGGATACAATTTATACGGTTCAGCTGCATTTGAAGAAGTGCAGATCACAGGCAACAACGCTCTAAAGTACACCTTGATGGCTGGTGATGGAGGTAATTTCCAGGTGATTGAACTGGGTGGAGCAAATCAGATTGATGCCGAGGCAGAAGGGATGACCAACTTCCGTTTCGATTTATGGTTTCCAAACGCCGTCAGCAGCAGTTCTGCGTTCTTAATGAAATTAGTGGATATTCCCGGAAGTGGGGCTACTGAAGGGGAAGTAAACATAAATCCTTCCTCAATACCAGAGATGGTTCAGGGAAACTGGCTGCAGTATGATATTCCATTTACAGAACTGGAGAATAATGGCTTGGGTGCAAAAAGCAATATCCAGCAAGTCGTTGTCGATTTGCTAAGTTCAGGAGAAGTATATATTGATAATATTTATTTCTACAAAGAATCCACAGCGACAGAGCCAACGGCGGCAGCACCAACACCACCGGCGCGTGACGCATCCGACGTGATATCGATATTTAGTGATGCGTATTCGAATATTTCAGGAATTAACCTGAATCCTGACTGGGGTCAGACTACACAGGTTTCAGAAGTAGACATAGGAGGTGACAATACCTTGAGATATGCCAACTTCAACTACCAGGGTACTGACTTCAGTGGGAATGCACAGGATGTTTCGGGAATGCAGTATTTGCATGTCGACATGTGGACAGCCGATGCCACGGATGTACAGGTGACGCCGATCAATGGCAGTGGATCACCAGCAGAATTCCTGGTAGGGTTGACGCCCATCACAGCGGGACAATGGGTAAGCTACGATATCCCGTTGACAGATTTCACGGCATCAGGTATGTCGCTGGACCAGGTGATTCAAATGAAGTTTGACGGACAGGCCGGAACGACACCTTCCAACATCTACCTGGATAATATTTACTTCTACAAGGGAAGTAGCAGTGGAAGTACCTCGATTATTGAACTTAACTTCAGTGAAGCTACATCAATTGATAGTTGGCAACGCCTGGGCGATGCAAATAGTTCTGAGGCAAGCATTGACTGGATATCCGATGGTGGTGTGGAAGGTGGAGCCATGCAGATTTCTGGCACAAACCCAAGTGATGCGGCCGGCAAAGCCTATATATTCCAATTAGACACAACTAGTTTGGATTATAATGGCGCAACTGACGTCCAGTTGACCTTCGACCTGAAGCTGGCTGCACCACTTATCTCTGCTGCGGTACATCTACAGACGGATATTCCCGGGCCTGGGATTATAAACAACTTCGATCTTCAGAATCAAGGATTGAATGAATCTGCCTACACCAGTTATTCATTTGATTTCTCAGGGATTGATCCGGGGGCAACTACGTTTTCCATTCATTTTAATTTTGCAAGTGGTGCGGTAGTAGGGGCCGGAGGGGTGCTTTTGGTGGATAATGTAAAACTGGTTAAGAAATAAAACAACGAAATGATTTAAGGACAGCAGGTTGGACATCATCTGGGCCGCTGTCCTACTTCTATCACTATAAAATTGAACTATGAAAAGGACTAATCGAATTATATCTAAAAGTCTATTGGCCATCATAATCTTTGCATTTGGGGGTTGTAGCAGTGATGATGTTCAAATAGTTACCAGATTGAACAAACTGGTTATGCAGGATGAATTTGGGGTGGATGGTGCTCCCGATAGCGACATGTGGACCTATGATATTGGAACCGGTGAAAACGGTTGGGGAAACAATGAATTGCAGTACTACACTGATCGACCTGAAAATGTGAAAGTGGAGGCTGGCATGTTACATATAACGGCTAATAAGGAGAATTTTATGGGTTCTCAGTATACGTCTGCAAGAATTGTAACCAGAGGACTGGTTGAAAAGACTTATGGACGTTTTGAAGCTCGAATACAGCTCCCATGGGGGCGTGGCCTTTGGCCGGCGTTTTGGCTTCTAGGCGGGAATTGCGATGAAATCGATTGGCCGCAATGTGGTGAAATTGATATTATGGAAAATCGCGGGGGGGAACCGACCATAATTCATGGAAGTGTTCATGGGCCCGGCTATTCTGCCAGTGAAGCAATCACCAAAAGTTATGAATTGGCAAATGATCGTTTTGATACAGGTTTCCACATTTTCGGAATTGAATGGGGACCTAATTACATAAACTTTTATGTGGATGATGTTTTATACAATCAAATTACACCGGCTGATGTGCCAGGTGAGTGGGTTTATGATCAACCCTTCTATATTATTATGAATGTGGCAGTTGGAGGTTCCTTTGTTGGTCCCCCCAATAGTCAAACTGTTTTTCCCCAAACCATGCTGGTGGACTATTTGAGAATATATGAATAATCGCAGTGCATTATTTATGCCACATACTGGTCACATTTGTGCTCATTTAATAGGCAATCCATGACGAAAAATGATTCGATCTCATTTTAATCCATCACAAATAGATAGGGAATCAGGATAATTCGATCTAAATATTCCTAACCAGGTAGGGATTTAACTTAAATATAATCAAATAGTAAGAATAAGCAACCTGGCACATTTATAGAAATACTGCTACAATGAATATAGGATTGAGAATAATTATCGCAGGGATGCTATTAGCAATAAGCTTTACCTGCAGTCAAAAAAATATAGAATCTGAACAAAATCAAGGAAGTAAAAACAAGGCAGTGACAGCAAAAGATATTTTAGGTAATCCGGATTTTTTAGCAATGTCATATGGAGGTTACAGACATGCTGATCACGGTATTGAACCAGCAATAGATGAACTTAAAGAAGACATGAGAATTTTGGCGGCTATGGGTGTCAAAATTGTTCGCACCTATAAAGTTCACTTACCCGAAGCGGCTAACTTATTAAAAGCGATCAGTGAATTAAAACAGGAAGATCCTGGTTTTGAAATGTACGTGATGTTGGGTGCATGGATTGATTGTAAAAATGCGTGGACAGCTATGCCGCCTGATCACGAACAAGAAAGTGAAGCTAATGCATCACAAATTCTGGTAGCGGTATATTTGGCAAATCAATATCCAGACATTGTAAAAATAATTGCTGTTGGCAATGAAGCTATGGTTCGATGGGCAGAAAGTTATTATGTGCAACCCTCGGTTATTTTAAAATGGGTTAATCATTTACAGGGTTTAAAGAAAGAAGGAAAATTACCTAGGGATTTATGGATAACAAGTTCCGACGACTTTTCTTCCTGGGGAGGAGGTGATTCTAGTTATCATACAGAAGACCTTGAAAAATTAGTTAATGCAGTAGACTATATTTCAATGCATACTTATCCATACCATAACACACATTATAATCCAGAATTTTGGGGAGTACCAGAAAATGAAACAAAATTATCAGATATCGAAAAGATTGATGCTGCTATGGTTAGGGCTTTAGATTTTGCAAAAGCTCAATATGATAGTGTTTCAAATTATGTGGCGAGTATAGGTGTTAAGAAGCCAATACATATTGGTGAAACAGGTTGGGCAACGGTTTCGAATGGTCATTATGGACCTAACGGTTCAAAAGCTACCGATGAATATAAAGAGGCATCATACTATAAACAAATAAGAGAATGGACCAACAAAGCAGGAATATCATGTTTTTATTTTGAAGCTTTTAATGAACCATGGAAAGATGCACATAACAAAAAGGGATCAGAAAATCATTTCGGATTGATTACGGTAGATGGGCAAGCAAAGTTTGCCTTATGGAATTCTGTAGATGACGGAACTTTTAAAGGACTGACGAGAAATGGAAATATCATAATCAAAACCTATAATGGAGATACAGAAGAACTAATGAAAGATGTTCAGGTACCTCCAACAGCAAAAGAGATTGCAGCCAAGAAATAATAATAATTTATAAAGATAGATTATGATAACAACTAAGTATTCAATAGTCATCATTTTAGTCCTGGTTATGCTAAGTTGTAATAATAATGAACAGTTAGAGGTGGATGTTTATGAAACATCAGCAAGTGGTAATAAACTTAAAAAGATCACCGAATTCACTCGTGTAGATGATGCGGTTAGTTTAAAATTATTGCCGGATGAAGAATTTCAGACAATTACCGGATTTGGCGGATCCTTCACCGAGGCATCTGCTTATTTACTGAATAAAATCAGTGCTGAAAATCGCGATACAATATTGGAGGCCTATTTCGGAGAAAGCGGGGCCAAATACTCTTTAACACGTACTCATATAAATTCATGTGATTTTTCCTTGGGCAACTATTCTTATGCTCCTGTGGAAGGAGACCTGGATCTCAAGCATTTTTCAATAGACGAAGATCGGGATGATATCATCCCGATGATTAAAGAGGCCATGGCCAGATCAAAAGAAGGTTTCAAAATAATAGCCTCACCCTGGACTGCCCCACCCTGGATGAAAGATAATAAAGATTGGCGGGGAGGTAAATTACTACCCGAATATTACGAAACATGGGCTTTGTTTTTTTCAAAATATATCGATGCTTATAAATCCGAGGGGATTGATATCTGGGGTCTTACGGTGGAAAATGAGCCTTTAGGCAATGATAACAACTGGGAGAGTATGCACTTCAGCCCTGAAGAGATGACATCATTTGTCCACAATTATTTGGGACCACAGCTGGAAGCCGATGGTAAAGGTGGTGTAAAGATTTTAGGGTATGATCAAAATCGTGAACATCTTAGACAATGGGTGGATGAAATGTTCAAAGATGAACGTAGTTCAAAATATTACGATGGTACAGCTATTCACTGGTATGCAAGTACCTATCACGTATTTCCGGAAGAGTTACAGTATGCCCATCAAAAGGCACCAAACAAACATCTGATCCAGACTGAGGCATGTGTCGATGCAGAGGTACCCAGGTGGCAGGATGACGAATGGTACTGGTCAAAAGAGGCCACAGACTGGGGATGGGATTGGGCTACTGAAGATGACAAACCACTACACCCTAACTATGTACCTGTATATCGTTATGTAAGGGATATAATAGGTTGTCTGAATAACTGGGTTGACGGTTGGGTAGACTGGAACATGGTCTTAGACCGTCAGGGAGGACCCAACTGGTTTAAAAACTGGTGCGTGGCGCCGGTGATCGTCGATCCGGAGCAGGATGAGGTCTATTTCACACCGCTTTACTATACCCTGGCACATTTCAGCAAATTTATTCGTCCTGGCGCAACCAGAATAGGATTTGAAAACCCGGATAGCGATCTATTGGTAACGGCCGCGCGAAATCCGGATGGTTCTATTGCGGCAGTGGTTTTTAATCCGGGTGAGCGTGCACAGGATATAAACCTTTCAATAAGTGAAAGGTCAATCAATATCACAATAAGTGCCCAGGCCATTCAAACCGTTTTAATTCGCAATAAATGATACTGCCAAATAGAGATCAATAATCAAAATGAAAAGCCATGTCAAAATATAAAACTGCCGATAGGGATAGAGTTCCTATAGTCCAAAAGGCTGCCTTCGGCGCCGGTCACCTGGTGAATAATCTGTTGCCGGGAGCATTGGGGATTTTCATGTTCTTTCTGCTAACTGCCTTTGGCATGGATCCTTTTTTGGCAGGTTTATTAGGTGGTTTGCCGAGGATTTTTGATGCCATCACAGACCCCATTATGGGATTTATCTCAGACAATACAAAGTCAAGATGGGGAAGGAGGCGACCCTATATTTTTGTCGGCGCCGTTTTGAGCGGAATATTGTTTGCGGTGCTATGGCAGCTCGATGAGAATAGCACGCAGAATTACAACTTTTGGTATTTCCTCATTTTATCCCTGGTTTATTTAATTGGAAATACCATTTTCTCGACTCCCTTGATCGGATTAGGATATGAAATGTCATCAGATTACAATGAGCGTACCCGTCTGATGGCATTTTCGCAAATTGTAGGTCAAATCGCCTGGATGATCGTTCCCTGGTTCTGGGTGCTCATTGCAAACCCTGATCTGTTTGAATCACAGGCCGTCGGCGTTCGTCAACTTTCCATAATCGTTGCCGGTGTATGTATTTTGTTTGGGGTACTGCCCGCTATTTTTTGCAGAGGGATTGATACGTCACACATGGAAAACAGGAAAAAAATTTCTTTTAAAACGGTGTTCTCCAATTTGAAAGACCTTTTCCTGGGAATTGTTCAGGTCAGTAAAAACAAGCCCTTTATCAAATTGTGCGGCGCTACATTTTTGGTCTTCAACGGATTTCAGATGGTGGCATCCTTCAGCTATTTCATCATTGTCTTCTACATGTTCAATGGCGACTACGGCTTTGCCGGTAATTGGCCAGCGTGGTTTTCCACCATCAGTGCCATAGTCACTGCATTTTTGATTATACCTGTTATTTCATGGATGGCAGGCAAATGGGGTAAGAGGAAGGCATTTATCATTTCTACTGCTATTTCCATTGTGGGTTATGGGCTTAAGTGGTGGGGTTTCAACCCAACCAATCCTTTTTTAATCTTTATGCCCATTCCGTTAATGTCCTTTGGTATTGGCGGTTTATTTACCCTTATGATGAGCATGACGGCAGATGTGTGTGACCTGGATGAATTGAATAACGGTATGCCACGCAAGGAAGGAACGTTTGGCGCCATCTATTGGTGGATGGTGAAACTTGGCCAGGCACTGGCCTTAGTTTTGGGAGGTGCGGTTTTGAAAATGGTTGGATTTGACCAAACTTTGGCTCAACAGACAGTCGAAACTATGACCAAATTACGAATTGCGGATATCCTCATTCCGGCATTTACGGCTGGATTGGCCATTCTGGTGATGTTGAAATACAGCCTGACCGAAGAGCGGGCACGAGAAATAAAAGCAGAGTTGGAAGCGCGCAGGGGGAAATTATAATCTTACGAAACTGAAATCCACAGGCTTACTGAGTTACTTGCAGAAGGAGCCTGAATAAGATATTTAAGAAACCATCAACGAGCTACCAGCCTTCAGGCTTTAGGAGGATCGTTGGTTTCTCTTTGAAAAAACTAATTATGCCATTTATAAAATTGTAAAATATGTCTGCAGAAATAGTAATCACAATTGTTGGTGCTGTTTTAATCCTAATTGCGATTGGTGATAGCATAAAGATAAATGATTCATCCCTTGGCTTGATGGATATCAAACTGAGAATTCCACTGGGGATAATTGGTTTCATATTGATCATTTTTGGGGGATATTCAATCGGTACTGTTACGATGCCAGGTCAAATTGAACAGGTGGTGGAAGGGAACAAATTAGAAGTAGAGTTCCCGGTTAAAAATGTCCAGATAATATCGCCAGTTGAAGGCGATTCCGTCAAATGCCGCATTTTAACAATTGGAGTTTATCCGGATTCCCATGATAAGGATATTTGGGTACTGCTAAAACCTTCAGATAATAAATATTATCCCCAATCGGATCATACCAACACCTCTTTTAAAAGAAACGGGGAATGGCAGGTCATCACCAGGTTTGGAGGTGACAAAGGGGAATCATATGATATAATCGTTTATGAAACTGATTCATTGGCCTCTCAATTTTTTAGTGCTACCATTCAAAGTTGGAAAGAAGCGTTATCATATCCTGGTTTAGAACTCGAAGAACTTCCAGATGGCGCTAATGAAGTGGACAGGATCGTTGTGTCATTAATAGAGAATTGCAGAGGGGTCTTTTAACCACCGAAAACAGAAGACAAGGCTCGGGAATAAGGGATAAAAACGAAAAATTAAAATATGGTTATATGTATGTTTACGATTAGAAAGAGGCTTTAAACCTAGAAACTAAAGATGATACCGAAGTAAGCATTAACTATTTGGATCTTATTGAAAAAGGAACTTAAATAATTCCTCGAGATTCAATTTGGGATATATGTGAAAAGTTTGAAAACAGCATGTTTCTATTGAATTCCATAGTTTTTCGAAGATAGAGCGCGTGAAATAAAAACAGAACTGGTGACCTTAATAGGTGGATCATAATTTTAACTAAAATCATCATATATGTCATATAGGCCAGATAAACAATGGTCGATTAAAGGAATTGACCTTGATAGCAAATCTTCTGAACAAATAAATGAATTATTCAGAAAAGTACTTGAGGAAGGAATGCATGGTTTGTGCTATAGTGCCTATGAAGAAGGCCAAAAACCGGGCTCCGTACTGACTGAAGCACAGATAAGTCGACGCATGGCCATTATTGCCCCATATATAAAATGGATCCGTTCGTTTTCGTGTATTGAAGGGAATGAGTTGATTCCTCAGATAGCTCGTAAATTCGGGTTAAAAACGTTAACAGGTGCCTGGTTGGGTGAAGATAAGTCGTTAAATGAAGACGAAATAACCGGCTTGATAACGCTGGCAAAAGAAGGCTATGTAGATATTGCTGCCGTTGGAAATGAAGTGATGTACCGGAATGAACTGACGGAAGAGGAACTACTGGAGTATATTACCCGCGTTAAAGAAGCACTGCCGGATATTCCGGTAGGATATGTTGATGCCTATTATGAATTCAGTGACCGGCCTTTAATTACCGACGCCTGCGATGTGATTTTAGCTAATTGTTACCCTTATTGGGAAGGCTGTCATATTGATTACTCATTGATTCATATCAAACAGATGTACTATCAAGCCATGCATGCAGGTAATGGTAAGAACGTGATCATTACTGAAACCGGATGGCCAAACCATGGTACAGGCCTTGGAGATGCTCAACCTTCAAAAGTCAATGCGCTGAGATATTTTCTGAATGTGCAAAAATGGTCAGTAGAGGAAAATATAGATTTATTATATTTTACTTCATTCGACGAGTCCTGGAAGGTGGGTGATGAAGGAGATGTCGGGGCTTACTGGGGTATTTGGGATAAAAACGAAAATCTGAAATTTCAGTAAAAGAGAATTCACAAAAAATGTATCGTATATTGTGCCTAGGGAAGTACAATACCCGACCGAAAGGAGTATTTAATATAAAATCAGTTTTCGTCAGTTCCCTGTGATCACGTGAATGATTTTATATGAACGCAAATCCCGGTTATTAGAATCTTTTAACATCATCAGCTGTAAACGTCAACAATTAGGTTAACACGTTCGCTTAAGCTTCCGTGTTGGCTCTAAGGGAATTCCGGATTATGGATTTGGAATTAAAAATTTAACAACATCACAATTCACCCTCTTCCTATCAGACATTCATTGCTATCACGCTCACCGAAAACAACGCGATGATACCTATTGAGATAGCAATTATCCTTTCATTTTCAGGTAGTTGAGGCAATATTCTCCGGTAAATAATAGTGCCTAAAGGAAGAAAAAGAACAATCCCGGAAATGGTGCCTGGTGAATAAGAGAAGGTAAAAATAGTTAATAATAAATGAACAATACCGTTCACGAAAACCAACGTTCCCACGGCAACTAATGCCATATTGTGCTTATTAAAAAGGTATGACAAGGCAAAAACGGTGATAAGAAACAGGCCTATTCCATTTATAATTAGAAAATCCCGGATCGATAGCTGGGCATTCAACAGATCTGAATACCATTGTGGAAATTCACCGAAATATTCCTCCACCTGGTGAGCCAAAAGTGTTACCGGCAGCAGCCAGGCAATCTGAATTGGTTTGAGCGCTTTCATACTAAATTCAGTTTACTTATTACAGACATCCGCTCCATGAATAAGGCATGAAACAATTAATATTTTCATCCTATGTACTTTGATTCAAGACAGATAATACATCTTCAATGATCCCCGATTTTTGACGTCAATTTTTCCTCTGTATTCACAAGGAAATTCTTCTTTGATCTCATTATAGGTTGTTTCCGATAAATTAATCTTTCCGGTCTCTGAATTCGATTCCATCCGGGAAGCGATGTTTACCGTATCACCCCAGATGTCGTATTGCCATTTTTTTGTTCCTACAATACCTGCGATCACGGGTCCGGTATGCACCCCGATTCTGATTTCAAAGTGGATCAGACTGTCCTTTGATTTCAATTGCCTTCCAACCAGGTCAATCATTTCCTGTGCAGCGCTTATCACTTTCCTTGCATGAGCCGGGCTTGATTTTGGCAATCCGCCCGCGCACATATACGAATCGCCGATTGTTTTAATTTTCTCGAGTCCGTACCTGGTGGTAATCTTATCAAATTCCTTAAAGTAATAATCGATACTTCGAACCAGTTTTTCCGGCTCCGCATCTTCTGCGATTTTTGTAAATCCTGTAAAATCAGTAAATAATACCGTGGCAGATTCAAATTTTTTTGCCTGAACTTTCCCATCCTGCTTCAGTTCCCGGGCCGTTTCCTCCGGAAGAATATTGAGCAACAAACTTTCGGACCGGTTCCTTTCTTCTTCAATAATCCGGTTGGTTCGTTTGATATAAATATTGCGTCTGTATAGTCCAAGGGAGAGCAGAAATACCAACACCGCCGTAATCAATGATGCGATAAGAACGAATCGCTGATTTCTTTTTTGCTGGCTGAGCAGATCCACTTCTACCTGCTTTCTGGAAACTTCAAAATCCGTCCGCAGGTCGGCCATCTGCTGCACGGCCTCAATATTATTTACACTGTCCCTGTATAGGATATGGTCTTTATAATACCTGTACGCTTCCCTGTGATTTCCCGTATTTTCATACAACTCCGAAAGTTTGAAGCTTGATGCACTGATCTGATCTTTCAGACCGTATTGCTGCGCAAGCTCCAGACTTCTGTGTGCATAGTACAAAGCCGCCGGGGCATCGCCTTTTTCCAGGTAGATATCCGCCATATAGGTAAGATAAACGGAAATGGGGTAAAAATCCTGGAGTTCCTCGAGCATCGTTACCGCCTTGTTTATGTGTTGTTCCGCCAGCTCATTCTTTCCCGTACTGGCGTATACCATGCCTGCGTTGCCAAGGGTATATGCAATTCCCATTGTATAATCCATATTCTGAAACAGATCGCCCGACTTTTCAAAGTACAATAAGGCGCTGTCGTACTTACCGGCATTGAAATACTCGTCTCCGGCATTCAGCAATACGGAAGCGTAAACGACGGAATCATCGGTTTTTGTAAGGATTTCGATTGCCCGGTTATAATAATGGACTGCATTACTACTGTTTCCATTTATAGAATAAATATCGGCTATCGCGGCGTAGGCCCCTCCTACGCCTTCCACATAATCAGCCCTTATGGCTGCCTCACTACACTTCACATAGGACTCCAAAGCCAGATGAAGATCACACTGCAGGCGATATCCTGAACCTAATTCCATAAAACCCTTATGCAGCCAGAAATCATTACCGGATTTATCTGCTGCTTCAATTAATAATTCCGCGTATTTTATTTTTTCACTCGTAACGGTATGACTGGCTGCGATCCCGTGAAGCAACCCCAGTTTTTCCGCACTCATCCCCCCCCTCGAATTATCGTATATGAAAATAAGACTATCGGCTTCTTTTTGATTCTGAGCCCAACTTATTAAATGGATCAGAAGGAAGATATTGATCAAACATACCTTCCGTAAATAAGGTAAATGTCTAAACAACTAGTGAATTTGAATTTTAGGATCGATATAAAAATGTTGCGGAGGTTTCCTTTTTCCATCATTTCCTACATGACTCACCGTAAACAAAATCCGATATTCAAATGGATCACCACCAGGATTACCCGAGACTTTTCCATTTACATGATTTGGATCTTTTGATGTTGGCATCTTAGAAATTGTAATCTTATTATCATTGCCGGAGCTGATTTTCACATCGGTAATTAATACATAGTCACTGGGATCATTTCGTATATTTATTACTGCCGGAATCCAGGTGACATTCCCTTTTGACAGTACGCCGGTTATATAGTTGCGTACATGTCCGGCATTATTGTCAACTATGTCTCCGTTGCTGTCTGCCATCCAGACATGGTCGACTATATTACCTTGGGATAAACCGGGAACACCTGTGTTTACATATAACGTAACGAGGGTATTTTCTTTTGGGGTATTAGACATGGTATTTAAGGTTTTAGTAAAAAGAAAAGAGCGAAACAATATATTTATATAATAGAGAAAAAACTATTATATACAATAATTTATATCACAATTTATAAGTTTTACGTTATGATATTTGAATTATTAATTCGGAAATTACCGATTATTCATCCTTCGCAAATGCCTGTATTATCTTCCTGAAAACTGACCTTATTGAGATTATATATCCGGATTACCGACCCGGATGCGAGAGATTTTCAGACAGGGTCTCCTACTCTTTATCTTGTTGTTCGTACTGTTACTGTTGATTGCCCGGATCGATTTCAGCTATTCGGTTGTTATCCGGGTATTTTATCTGCCTTGCTGGTTAACGCCTCTATTTTCTCTTTAAATAATTCCTCCAGGCCAACAGGTATTTGACTGCCGTAGACCGAAAAGAAGCCCAATTATCGGCGATGGATATCATTTCATATTTTAATTGAGGTCCTTCTGCCAGGCCGTAACACTGTGTCATCACTTTTTTAAATTGAACGTCGTTTGGATTGAAAATGTCCGGTTTACCGAGTGTGTACATCAAGATCATATCTACCGTCCATTCTCCGATGCCTTTGATCGGGAACAACCTGGATCTAATTTCATCATCATCCAATCTGACCCGGTCACTAATAGAAGCATTTTATGCTCCCAA
>Ga0209536_100003000_pt1 | contig 27358 bp, 27 predicted proteins | sample DeeMarSeWOR28_12_FD_187461 | JGI IMG/M metagenome (GOLD analysis project Ga0209536, IMG submission 187461) | Marine sediment microbial communities from White Oak River estuary, North Carolina - WOR-2-8_12 (SPAdes) (version 2) | ecosystem: Environmental > Aquatic > Marine > Intertidal zone >... | reverse complement strand
GGGCCACGAGGAAAACCTGAGTGGGTTCGAGCAGATGAGCGGTGGGCCCTCCAGGACTCGAACCTGGGACCGTCCGGTTATGAGCCGGTTGCTCTAACCAACTGAGCTAAGGGCCCGCGCTCGGGATGTTACCCGAGGCCGAGGGTCGTTGCGGGTCTTCGGACGCGGCTCGGAACGGAGCCTCTGCTGGCCGCCGACGTTGTAGACTCGACGCCGTGGCGCCTTCGATCACCCTCTACTCGGCTCCGGCCTCCCAGAATGCGGTTCGCACCGAGCTCGCGCTGCTCGAAAAGGGGCTGCCCTTCGAGAAGGTCCCGGTGGATCCGTTCAAGGGAGAGCATCTGCGGCCGCCGCTGGCCGACCTCACGCCGCGTCAGCAGGTACCGACCCTCGTGTACGACACGGGGGACGATCGGATCGTCGTCTACGAGAGCATCGCCACGATCCGCTTCCTCGACGACATGCATCCGGAGCCCGCGCTGATGCCGCCGCTCGGCGAGCCACGCCGACGAGCCCAGGCGATCATGCGCATCGAGGAGTTCCAGGCGAAGCTCGATCCCGTGAACCTCTTCGGATCGGTGATCTTCAGGCGCCAGAGCCAGGCGGAGCTACAGCCTCGGATCGCGGCGCTCGTGTCCGAGCTCGCGCGCTGGGAGTCCTACGCGACCGGGCAGCGGTACCTCGCGGGCAACCAGTTCACCCTCGCCGACATCGCGGTCTTCCCTTTGCTCATGCACTTCGAGGCCCTCGGCTTCGACTACGCGGCCAGGACGCCCGGACTCGCCGCCTATGTCGAGGCGTGCAAGCAGCGGCCGTCGGTTCAGCGCTCCGGCTGGCTCGACGCCTTCGAAGCCTTCGTCCGGGAGCGCGCCCCGGAGCCCGTGCTGGCCGGTTGACGACGCGCGATGCCATCGCGGCGCTAGAATCCGCGGCGGAAGCAATGACGGCACGTCTTCTCCGCCAGGTCCTCATCCTCGCCTTCGTCCTCCTGGGATGCGCGACGAGTACGGACTCGCCGGACCGGGCGAACCGCGACCTGCACGGACCGCCGGACGTCGACCGCTACATCCAGGCGCTTCAGCGCGAAGAACGCGTCCGGGAGCTGGATCCCGAGGCCGTGATTCGCGCGCTCGGCATCGCGCCGACCGCGGTCGTTGCCGATCTCGGGGTCGGGCCGGGTGTGCTCGCGCTACCGCTGGCCCGCCATCTCTCCGATGGGATCGTCTACGCGGTCGACGTCGAGCCGCGCCAGCTCGACGCCCTGCGGGAACGCCTGCGCAGCGAAGGTATTCACAACGTCGTTCCGGTGTTGGCGTCCTACTCCGATCCTCATCTGCCGCCACACGGCGTCGACTGGATCTTCGTCGTCGACACCTACCATCACCTCGAGGATCGGGTGGTGTACCTGCGTGGCCTTCGGCAGGACCTCGCCGCGGGCGGCCGGCTCGTCATCCTCGAGTACAAGCCCGGAGACCTCCCGGTCGGCCCACCCGCGGACCACAAGGTCTCTCACGAGCAACGTTTCGGCGAGCTGGACGCGGCGGGGTTCGAGCGGGTCGAGCGCTTCGACAGCCACCGCTATCACGACTTCGAAGTCTGGCGACCGATCCCCCTCCCCTAGAGGACCCGTCAGGGACCGGCATCCAGGATCGTGGCGAAGTCCTCGCCCCACTCGAGCTCCAGGTCCCGGAGGACACCGCCGGTCGTCGCCTCTCGAGCCAGCTCGAGGGCCGCCAGCAGCACGCTTCGCTGGGTCCCCCGGTCGCCGGGCCGTCCGAACGGGTTCCCCATCGGGAAGTTCACGAAGACCGAGCGTGGAGGACGGACCTGTAGCGTGAGGTCTCTCCCCGTCGACACGAGGACCGTCGGGATCCCCGCCTCCTCCACGACGCGCGCGACCAGACCCACGGTCTGGTGGTCGAGGGGTCAGGCGGGTACCAGGACGAAGAGGTCGACCTGGTCCTTCTCGAGCTCCCGCGCCAGGGCGGGAGCGGCTTCTTCGATGACGGTGCGTCGCTTGTAGATCCGCCCCATGAATCCGCTCCAGAGGCGAGGCGCGACGGAGCCGACGACGCCCTCGTGTGCCAGCTCCCGGAGACGGTCGATGGGGAACAGGCAGTTCAGGTCCTGGTCCGCGTCGCGGTGGTCGTAGTAGGCATCGTGGATCTGGAAGTCGTCCGAGGGCGCATCGCTCGTGATCTCGTCGAGCCGCAGGTCGTTGCGCGCGTCCGGGTTCCAGGGCGCGGCCGCGCAGCGCGACACGCCGCCCGCCGTAAGCATGGACACCCGGCAATGCGCGAGCGGCTTGGCGAGGGGAGTGAACGGGGCGTCCTCGTTGACCGTCCACGCGTAGGGCGGAAAGCCCTGGCTGCGGTAGAACTCGTTCAGCCGCTCGACGTAGCGGATCGGTTCGGTCATGAGCCCTCCTGTCTAGTGGCCCACGCCCACGGGCGCGGGGTCGAGCACGACCTCGACGTCGAAGGAGGGACCCTCGCGTGTGATCACGGGGTGGGTGTGGGTGGTGCGGAAGAGCACACGCCCGGCGGGATCGCGGATCTCCGCTCGCAGGCTGTAGCTGTGGCGCGGGTCGATGTCCGCAGGATCGAAGACGATCTCGAAGGGCAGCGGCACCTGGCGCCCCTCGGCCCCGAAGACCTGCTCGCCCAGCAGGATGGCCGGCGCGTCGGCCCGCGAGACGTCCTCGAGCCGAACGCGCACCTCGGCGTCCGCCGGCAGCGCGCTGCGCACGCGATAGGTCACCACCCCGGTGACGACGGCGATCGCGTCGACGGCCAGGGCACCGCTCGCGGTGCGCAGCTGCAAGCGCTCCCCCTCGACCCGCCACGTCGACACCGTGGCCAGCGCCGCCAAGAGGGCCGACTCCTGCACCATCACGCCCTCGGGCTCCGCGCACATCTTTCGCGTCGTCGCCGCCGGGCCGATCGCGAGGGTGTCGCCCTCCAGGGTGTAGCCGGCGGCGTAGCGGTTGCAGCCGGCCGAGCCGACCAGCTGGCCGTCGGCGCCGAAGCGGGCGGTGAGGACGCTGCCCCCCAGCACGCTGACCACTGCCTCCCGGCCGTCGTTCACACCGCGAATCAGCCAGGACGTGCCGGGCAACGTCACCGCACGCGCCGCCGCGAGCTCCATCGTGCCCGTGTCGCGCGCCAGGGTGAGCACCAGCCGGTCGCCGTCCCGACCCCACTCCTCGACCTCGCCCAGCAGGGCCAGGAAGCGGGTGCCGTGGGAGCCCTCGCCGCACTCGGCTGCGGTCGCCGGCCCCGGTGCCAGCCGCAACCGCTCGCCCTCGAGGGTGTAGGCCCCGCCGGCTCGGTTGCAGTCGGCCCGGACACCGTAGCGGCCGTCCGGGTGCAGCTCGAGGGTGTAGCGGCCCGGGTGCTCCACCTCGATCGGGTCGATCCCCAGCACCCGGCTCCAGCGCCAGACCGTCCCGACGATCGGGCCCTCGTCCGAGGCGGCGTGGATCGGCATCGCCGCCGCCAGGATCGCCACGGCGAGTATCACTCGCGTCGCTCGCATGTCACACCTCCGCACCCTCTGCCTCACTCCCCTTCGCTCCCTACGCGAATCGCGTCCGGATGACTCGCGGCGAGCCTGCGGGGCTCGCCCCCCTGCTTGTAGCGGAAGTCGCAGCGCGGGCTTCCCAGCGCGATGGTGCCGCTGCGACGCAGGCCCTGGTCGGCAGCGTCGCTCATCACGTCGTCGGTCGCGCACATATAGGGCACCAGCTCCATGGCCTCATGGCGACCGAAGGCGTGGCAGACGGCACAGGAGGTGATGTCGATCCCCCAATCCGTCTCGTCGCCGTCGCCCTCCACGAGCTCGAAGACGAACTCGCTCGGGTCGCCGCTGCGCTGCGACGCCTCCGCCTCGCGGCGGAACTTCTCGAGGATCGCCGGCGGCGGCGGCCCGGGAAGAGCGGGGAGCCGCAGGGCCAGGACCGAGCGCCCGAGCCGATGGGCGTCGATGCCCCGGGCCCGGGCGGCCTGGAAGACCGCGAGCCACTGGAACACGCCGAACGCGGGCTCGAACATGCTGTGGTCGCGCCGGTCCGCGTACGGGATCTCGTCCGCGAGCAGGGCGAAGGCCTCCCGCGCCTCGGCCGCCAGCGCCTCCACCTCGGCCTCGGGCGCGATCCGGCCCAGCACCTCCCTCACCGCGCCTGCCCTACGGTCGTAGAGCGCCACGAGCGGAATCTCGGCCATGGGGAACCTCCCGGCGGGTGAGCGGTATCCTAGCCCGAAGATGGTCAAACCCTGCACCGCGGCGAGGGCCCTGCTCGCGACGATCCTGCTGGCCTGTGCGCCCTCCGACGAGGCGAGCGAGGGCGCCGGCGAGCCCACCTACAAGGAGGTGACGGCCACCCGCGGCGCCTTCCGCATCGCCGTGTCCGCCACGGGCCTGGTGCGCCCCATCGATCGCATCGAGCTCAAGTCGAAGGCGAGCGGCGCCGTCGTCCAGCTACCCATCGAGGTGGGCGACGCGATCGCCGAGGGCGGCCTGGTGGCGAAGCTCGACCAGGTCGAGGAGCGGGCCGACCTGGCCCAGGCGAAGGCCAACCTGGACGTGGCGAAGGCGGAGCTCGCACTGGCGAAGCTGCGATCCGAGCGCCGCGAGCAGCTCTTCGAGAGCGACGTCATCGCGAAGGAGATCCAGGACCAGACGCAGCTCGACCTGGCGGTGGCCCGCGGGCGCCTGGTCCAGACGCGCACCATGCTCGAGCGCGCGCAGGAGCGGATGGAGGACACGGTGATCCTCTCGCCGGTGACGGGCGTCGTCCTCCAGAAGTACGTCGAGCGCGGCCAGATCATCGCCTCGGGGATCTCCAACGTCGGCGGCGGTACCCCCATCGCCGACGTCGCCGACATGCGGAGCGTCCACGTCGAGGCCGGTGTGGACGAGATCGACATCGGCACCATCGCCGTCGGCCAGCAGGCCACGGTGCGGGCCGAAGCCTTCCCGGATCGCACCTACCTGGGCCAGGTGGTACGCATCGCGCCGGAGGCTCGGGTCGAGCAGAACGTCACGCTCTTCGACGTCGTGATCGAGGTCGAGAACGAGGACGGCCTGCTCAAGTCCGGCATGAACGCGACGGTCGAGATCGTACTGGTGGACGAGCCCGACACCCTCACCATCCCCGTGGCCGCGCTTCAGGCGCGCAACGGCGACGGCGAGCCCGCCGACGCGGACGAGGCCGTGGTGCTCCTCAAGAGGGGCGACGCCTACGAGCCGGTGGAGATCCGGACCGGGCGCAGCAACTTCCGGACGGTCGAGGTCCTCGAGGGCCTGGCCGACGGCGACGTCCTCGGCATCCCCATGGCCTCGCGCCTCAAGGACGCCCATGAACGCATCCAGGACCGCATCAAGCAGAGCCGCAGCTTCGGCAAGCCCGACGCGCCGAAGAAGCCGAAGTCACACTAGTGGTTCTCGGAGAGAACCTGCGGATCGCGCTGCGGAGCCTGTGGGTCAACCCGCTGCGCTCGCTGCTCACCCTGATCGGAATCGCCGTGGGCATTGCCGCGGTTCTCCACGTGGTGGGCCTCGGGCGCATCACCCAGGACAACATCCGCAATCGCCTCGAGTCGCTGGGGCTGAACGTGCTGATCGTCCGGCCGGACAACTCGCTCATGCACGGCGTGCGCACCGCCCAGGCCGTGACCAGCCTCACCTGGGCCGACGCCAGGGAGATCGAGGCCGGGTCCGAGGTGATCCTGCGGGCGGTGCCCACCTTCAGCGGCGCCGGGGCCGCCGAGTTCCGCGACGTCAACTGGCAGACACGGGTCACCGGCACCACCGCGGACCACTTCACCGTCAACAACGACACCATCGCCATCGGCCGCGCCTTCAGCGATCGGGAGGTGCGACGGCGCTCGCGGGTGGCGGTGCTCGGGGACACCGTGCGCGCCGAGCTCTTCGGCGACGAGAGCCCCATCGGCGAGCGCATTCTCGTCAACTCCCAGCGCTTCACGGTGATCGGCGTGCTCGAGGCGAAGGGCGAGGGCTGGGGCAATCCCGACGACCAGATCTGGGTCCCCATCACCACCGCCCAGGAGCGGCTCTTCGGCGTGGACCACCTCTCGAGCGTGCTGGCGCAGATGCGCAGCCCGGACGACTTCGAGGAGGCGCTCTTCGACATCGAGACGATCCTGCGTCGCAGCCACCGCCTGCGCGGCGACCAGGACAACGACTTCCAGGTCTGGCGCCAGGACTTCTTTCTCACCGCCACCCGCGACACAACCCGCGAGATCGCCCGCTTCGTGGTGCTGATCGCGATGGTGTCGCTGCTGGTGGGCGGGCTCGGCATCGCCAACGTGATGCTGGTCTCGGTCACCGAGCGCACGCGCGAGATCGGGTTGCGCCGCGCCCTCGGCGCCACCCGCCTGCACATCCTGACCCAGTTCCTGACCGAGTCGATGGTGCTCGGGGCGACCGGCGGACTGCTGGGGGTGCTCCTGGCGGCGGCCCTGAACGAGCTGATCCTCGGCGGGCTCGCGCCCCTCGCGAAGGACTGGGTGATCTACAGCTTCGGGATCTGCGCCGGCATCGGCATGCTGGCCGGCATGTACCCGGCGACGCGGGCCGCCTACGAAGACGTCGTCGACGCCCTGCGGTACGAGTAGCCATGAAGGCGAGGCTCGAATCGGTCACGCGCACCTACCGCATGGGGCGGGTGGACGTCCACGCCCTGCGCGGCGTCGACCTCGTCATCGAGGAGAACGAGTACATCGCCATCACCGGGCCCTCGGGCTCCGGGAAGTCGACGCTGATGAACATCCTGGGCTGTCTCGACCAGCCCACCAGCGGGCGCTTCGAGCTGGACGGGCGCGACGTGTCCCAGCTGCCCGACCATCAGCTCTCGCACGTCCGCAATCGGCAGGTGGGCTTCGTCTTCCAGACCTTCAATCTGCTGCCGCGCGCGACCGCGCTGCAGAACGTCGAGCTGCCCCTGGTCTACGCCGGGGGCCCGCGCAGCCAGCGACGACGCCTGGCGCGAGAGGCCCTGGAGCGGGTGGGCCTGGACGACCGCATCCACCACCGACCGAACGAGCTGTCCGGCGGGCAGCGCCAGCGCGTGGCCATCGCCCGGGCCCTGGTGAACTCGCCGTCCCTGATCCTTGCCGACGAGCCCACCGGCAACCTGGACAGCGCCACCGGTCGGGAGATCATGTCGATCCTCGACACCCTCCACGCCGAGGGGAACACCATCCTGCTCGTGACCCACGAGCCCTACATCGCCGATCACGCCCACCGCCAGATCACTCTGCGCGACGGTCGGGTGAGCGATGACTGAGCGCTCGGGCGGGGCGCCGCGGAGACGGCACGCGGGCCAGGTCAGAGGATCCCCGGCCCGACCTCCAGGTCGAGGAGCAGCCGACCGTACATCTCTCGCTGCAGGTCGCGGTCGAAGGCGATGTGGCAACTCGCGACGTTGGCGTCGCGCAGGGCGCGCTGGAGGGGATGCGGCTCGAAGTGGGCGCTGGCACCGCTGGCCTCGGCCACGTCCTGGATCACGCCCCGGCACTGGTGCACCGCGTGGGCGATCGAGGCCGCCCAGCCCGAGCGATCGATGCGCTGCGCTCCGTTGCGCAGCTCCATCACCTCGGACGCCACCTGACGCACCAGCAGCTCGGCTTGCCGCTGCTCGACCGTCACCTGGGCGAGGCGCATCTGCGCCGACACCCGGTCGGCGCCCTTTCCCATGCCCATGCGACCAACCTCGAGCAGGCGCTGGCGAAAGCCCGCCACCACCGCGCGCGTCTGTCCCACGACGGGCATCGAGGCGGCGAGCAGGAGGATCGGGATCATGGGTGTGTGGTAGAGGCGGCCTTCGTGGACCCGGGCACCGTGGGCGCGGCCCTCCACCATGTCGGCGATGGCCACGGTGCGCTCCTCCGCGACGAAGGCCTCGTCCACGACGATGTCGTTGCTGCCGGTTCCCAGCATGCCGTCCACGGTCCAGGTGTCGTCCACCTGCACCGCGTCGATGGGCAGGGCAAAGAAGCGCAGGGCCTCGGGGCCCTCGACGCCCTCCACGGGAGCGCCGACCACCACCCAGCTGGCGTGCATCACGCCCGTCCCCCACTTCCAACGCCCGCTCAGCCGGTAGCCGTCGCCCTCACGACGCGCCTGGCCCGAAGGAGCGATGACCGCGGGCGCGAGCACGTAGCTGCGGTCGGCGTAGAGCTCGCGCTGGAAGGCCTCCGGAAACTGGCAGAACATCCAGTTGTGCTCGATGCAGAAGGTCGTGATCCAGGCCAGGGAGGTATCGCCCTCGGCCAGGGTGAGCCCCACCTCGACGAAGGCGTCGAGATCGAGCTCCAGACCTCCAAAGCAACGCGGCACCATCATGCGAAAGAAGTCCGCCTCCTCGAGGGCACGGATCGCCGCATCGGTGGGGCGGCGCAGGCGCTCCGCCTCGGCGGCCTGGGCAGCCAGCTCGGGCACCAGCGCTCGGGCCCGCGCCACCAGCGCCGCGGAGTCGGGTCGAGCGGGCGAAGCCAAGGGAGTGCGTCAGCTCTCGTCGGCCTTGACGGTCAGCACCGGGCACGGGCAGACGCGCAGGGTGCGCTCGGCGACGCTCCCCAGCAGCAGGTGCTTGAGACCGGTGAGTCCACGACTTCCCATCACCACCAGATCGATGCCGTGCTCCTCCACGTAACGCGGAATCGCGTCGGCCGGCGCCGATGCGGTCACGTAGGTCTCGACCTTCAGGCCCGCCGCCGACACCTTCTCGCTCCAGCTTCGGGTCTTCTCGAGCGCTGCGTCGCGGCACTCCTTGTCGAAGCTCTCCGGGAGCACGATGCCATAGGGCGAGACGGCCCCTACATAGACCGGATAGGCGTTCAGCAGATGCACCTCGGCCTGGTACCGGCCGGCCAGATCGATCGCGCATTCCACCGCTTTTTCCGAATGCTCCGAGAAGTCGATAGGTACGAGGATCTTCTGGATACGCATCGGACGATTCCTCCGTTCCCCTCATCTAGAGCACGAGGCGTGCCAAGCGGGGGCAGCGACTCTCCGCGCTCGCGGGAGGCCGGGTGCGGCCGTCAGGGGCAGCGGAAAGGGGTGTTATGACACATATACGTCAGGATCGTGGCGCTGTGCTACGGACCCGGGGGCCCTGGCGGCGCCCGGAGGGGTGGAGTCTGGCACCCAACGTGCAGTCACAGGACCGCGGAGGTTCCATGAGAGATCGGCTCGCTCTGCTTCCCCTCGTCCTGTCACTCGCCTGTGCGCCGGCTCCCGACGAGCCCGTCCGAGCACAGGCGGAGGCGACCCCGTCCGGTGCGGATCCGGTGCTGGTGGAGCTGGGAGAGCCGATCTACCAGCGCTACTGCGCCAGCTGTCACGGCGCCGACGGCCGGGGCGCGGGGCCCACAGCCCACGCCCTGACCACTCCGCCCGCCGACCTGCGCCGGATCGCGGCCCGCCGCGGCGGGACCTTCTCCGATGCCGAGATCGCTCGCAAGATCGACGGCCGCTTCGACATCCAGGCCCACGGCAGCCGCGAGATGCCCATCTGGGGAGGCGTCTTCAGCAGTGACATCCCGGACGGCGATACCGCCGAGTCGATCACCCGGGGAAAGCTCGCGGTGCTGATCGAGTACCTGAAGTCCATCCAGGACCCGCCCGGTGGGGAGCACCCCCAGGCGACGCGTGAGACCATGGCCAGCATCTTCGAGGCGATGCGCTACCTGCTGCCGCTGAGCCTGGACGCCGATCGCTTCGAGGACCCCGCCGAGCAGGAGAAGATCCGCAACGCCCTCGAGCTGCTCGACCGCAGCTCGGGCGTGCTCGAGCGGCACGGAGCCGGCGGAGAGGTGGGGTTCGCCCACCTGAGCCGGTCCCAGGCGATCGACGCCCGCGACGTCCGCCTGCGCTTCGCCGAGGGGCACGCCAGGGAGGCCCGCTACCTGATCCAGACCATGACCGAGACCTGCGTCGCCTGTCACTCCCGGCTGCCGGCGGACAGCGCGCCGCGCAGCGACACCTTCGTGCTCGACAACGAGCGCGAGGGCCTGACGCTGATGGAGCAGGCGAAGCTCGCCTACGCCACGCGGCAGTTCGACGTCGCCGCCGGGATGTACGAGCTCCTGCTCGCCTCGGAAGAGGTGAGCGCGAACGACCTGGATCTGGATGGCCACATCGAGGACTACCTGGAGCTCTCGATCCGCGTGCAGCGGGACCTCCGCACGCCGGCGGAGGTGCTCGAGCAGTTCGCTCGGCGTGACGATCTCTCTCCCGCACTCCGCGAGGACGTCGCCGGCTGGATCACGGCGCTCCGCACGGTGGCCGCGCGTACGCCCTCGGGCGCCCCTCTGGCCGACGCCCGCGCCCTCCTCGGCCAGACCTCGCTCCGGGAGGACGCCCGCATCCACCTGATCGAATACCTCGAGGCCTCCGGCATCCTCCACCGGGCCCTCTCGGCGGGCGCCCTCGCCGACTCCCAGCGCGCCGAGGCCTACTTCCTGCTGGGCTCGATCGAGGCCCGCATCGGACGCACCTACTGGCTCTCCCAGGCGGAGGCCTATCTGGAGACGGCGATCCGCCTCGCGCCGGGGCAGCCCACGGCACGGCAAGCGTATGCCATGCTCGAGGACTTCCTGGTGGCCGGCTACTCGGGCTCCGGCGGTACGCACGTTCCGCCGGACATCCGCGCCAAGCTGGATCTTCTCCGCTTCATCGCCGAGGGCAGCTGAGCCGACCTGCGCGCGGGCTGCCGCCGCGCGATGTGACGACACTCACGCACCGAAGCGCCCGGTGGGCCGACTGGTTCGCCGATGGTGATCGGCAACACCCTCTACGGCGGCCATGCCGCCCTGCTGCGCGCAATCCGCGTGGCGCTGGCCTGTGGACTGCTCTCGGGCTGCACCTCCCTCGAAGGACCCACGGCGGACGTGGATACCTGGAAGGCCTCCTGGAGGGACCGGGCCGGGGCAGTGGCCGATGGCGCCGTCGAAGGGGCCCAGGTGGTCGGCGACTCACTGGGCACCGCCTACGAGGGGGTCCGCGACGGCTTCGCCGAGCCCGACCCGGACGGATTCGGGACCTACCCGAGGGACTATGCCGAGATCGTCCGAAGCCACATGATCCGCTTCGAGGGCCATCCCGAGACCGCCGAGTTCCGCTTCTCCCGACCCGTGAAGAGCTACACGAACGAGGGCATCCTGGCGGGTGGCCACGTGGACTGGCAGGGCTACGTCGTGGATGTCAAGGTGGAGACCGAGACCTTCGCCGGGCAGATGCGCACGAAGAGCTACGCGGTGCGGATGCGCGACGGCCAGGTGGTCGAGGTCCTCGACAGCACCTACGCCGGCGCGTTGAAGCGGGCCCCGCAGAGCTTCCCCGCCGCGCGCGCGGACTGATCTCCCGGCTCCGGCGAGACTTCACCGCCAGACCTCCGGCCGCGGTATCATCCGCCGCCATGACGAGTCCTCAGCCTACGCATTGCGTCGCCGTCATCGGCGGCGCCGTCGCAGGCGCCGAGGTCGCCGGCACGCTGGCCGACCGCGGCGTCGAAGTGGTGGTCTTCGAGCAGAACCGTCGCCCCTACGGGAAGATCGAGGACGGTCTTCCGCGCTGGCATCACGCCCTGCGCCGGAAGGAGTACGACGCCATCGGCACCCACCTCTCGAAGCCCGGTGTCCACTTCGTCCCGAACACGAAGATCAGCCGCGACCTCTCCTTCGAGGGGCTCGTGAACGAGTGGGGCTTCAGCGGCGTCGTGCTGGCGTGCGGCGCCTGGCGCGACCGCCCGCTGCCGGTGGATGGCGCCGACGACTACGTGGGCAAGGGGCTGATCTACCAGAACCCCTTCATCATCTGGTTCAACCACGCGAACGACCCCGACTACGACGGGCCGGTGTTCGAGCCCCGCGACGGCGCGATCGTCGTGGGAGGCGGCCTCGCCTCCATCGACGTAGCGAAGGCGCTGATGCTCGAGACCACCCGGGCAAAGATGGCCGAGCGGGGCGTCGAGCTGGACCTGATCGAGTTGGAGGTGAAGGGCATCCCGAAGATCCTGGAGCGCCACGGCGTCGCCTTCGAGGATCTCGGACTCGAGGGCTGCACGCTCTTCTATCGGCGCAGCGCAGCCGACATGCCCTTGATGGAGATGCCCGAGGGCGCGGACGAACGACGCAGCCAGAAGGTGCGCGAGGGCCGCAAGCGCATGCTCGCGAAGGCCATGGAGAAGTACCGCTTCCACTTCGAGCCCTTGTGCATGCCCGAGGGCCTGATCGTCGAGGACGGCACCCTGACCGGTCTGCGCTTCCGTCGCACCGCGATCGAGAACGGCCGCGTCATCCCCCAGGACGAGACCTTCGAGCGCCGCGGCTGCTACGTGATCAGCTCGATCGGCAGCATCCCCGAGGCGATCGAGGGCATCCCGATGAAGGGAGAGCTCTTCGAGTTCAGCGACTGGCACCTCGGGCGGCTCAGCGACTACCCCACGGTCTTCTCCGCGGGCAACGTCGTCACCGGCAAGGGCAACATCGTCGCCTCCCGCAAGCACGCCCGAGAGATCACCGAGACCATCGCAGAGGCATTCCTGGGCCTGGGAGACGGCAACCACGCGGGCGAGGAGGGCCTGGTCGACGCGTCCCGCGCCGACGCGCGGGCCCGCGCCGAATCGATCGCCAAGAGCATCGAGCAGCAGCCGCCGATCGAGGCCTCGGCGCTCGAAGCGCTCCGCGCGAAGGTCGCCGCGCGTCAGGAAGAGGTGGGCTACGGCGGCGACTACGCCAGCTGGATCGGACACTTCGAGGCCTGATCCGTCGCCGCCCGAGCGCCGCGGCGGATCAACCCTCGGTGAAGCTCTTCAGCAGGCGGCTGCGGCTGGGGTGACGCAGCTTGCGCAGCGCCTTCGCCTCGATCTGACGGATCCGCTCTCGCGTGACCTCGAAGTCCTGCCCGACCTCCTCGAGGGTGTGGTTCGCGCGCTCGCCGATCCCGAAGCGCATCTTCAGCACCTGCTCCTCGCGGGGCGAGAGCGTCGACAGGACCTTGCGCGTGTTCGCCGCCAGGTTGCTGTTCACGATCGCGTCCTGGGGCGAGACCGCGTTCTTGTCCTCGATGAAGTCGCCGAGGTGGCTGTCCTCCTCCTCGCCCACCGGAGTCTCCAGGCTGATCGGCTCCTTCGCGATCTTCAGGACCATTCGCACCTTGTCGACCGGCAGCTCCATCTTCACCGACAGCTCCTCGGGCGTGGGCTCCCGACCGAGCATCTGGACGAGATAGCGCTGCGCCCGCACCAGCTTGTTGATCGTTTCGATCATGTGGACGGGAATGCGGATCGTCCGGGCCTGGTCGGCGATCGCCCGTGTGATCGCCTGGCGGATCCACCAGGTCGCGTAGGTGGAGAATTTGTAGCCGCGCTGGTACTCGAACTTGTCCACGGCCTTCATCAGGCCGATGTTCCCCTCCTGGATCAGGTCGAGGAACTGGAGACCGCGGTTCGTGTACTTCTTCGCGATGGACACGACGAGCCGCAGGTTGGCCTCCACCAGCTCGCTCTTCGCGGCATGGGTGCGTTCCGCGGCGGCCGCCAGGCGCTCGAGGGCCGCGAGCACCTCGGGGCGCGTCATACGGATCTCACCCTCGAGCTTCCGGCTGCAGCGATCGAGCTCCTCGAGGCGCTCCGCCGCCTGCTTGATGCCCTCGGCGTCGCCCCCGAGAGCTTCGAGCGCCTCCTGTCCCTTGCGGCTGCGCCTCCCCGCCAGGGCGGCGAGCCGACGGAACTCGTCGGGCGACACGGAGAAGGGCTGAGTGACGCGGCGGGCGCGCCCGGCGGCGCGCCGGAGCTCCTTGCCGTGTTTGCCCAGCATCTCCTTCAGGTCCTCGATGCGGGTCTTCGCGAAGCGGGTCGCCCGCGCGAGCTCCACCATCTGCCCGAAGAGCTCGTCCACCTCCCCGCGCAGGCGCTTGCGCGTGTCCTCGCTGGTGCGCGAATTGGCGATCGACGCGTTCTTCTTCGCCACTTCTGCTTCGAGTCGGCGAATGCGGGTGAGCTTCACGAAGAAGTCGCGGCGACGTTCTTCGGGCGTCTGGGTCGGCTCCAGGTCGTCGAGACCGTCGACGACCGTCTTGAGCTCGATGCGATTGCGCTTCAGGTCCTCACCGACCTGCACGAGCTCGCGAATTCCGAATGGGGTGCCGAGCACCGACCGCTCCTGGTCGTGCTCGCCCGCCTCGATCCGCATCGCGATCTCGACCTCGCCTTCGCGGGTGAGCAGGGAGACCTGGCCCATCTCGCGCAGGTAGACGCGGACCGGATCGTTCGTGGGCCCGTCGTCGGCAGCGCTGCGTCTCGGCGCCGGCGCGGGCTTGTGGGTCGGCATGACCCGGATGCCCTGCTCGTTCACGATCGCACGGACCTCGGCGAGGGTCTCCGTATCGGACGACTGGCGCGGCAGGGCGCGGGAGAGATCGGGAACCGTGACGTAGCCCTGGCGCCGGCCCTGGGCCAGGAGCTTGCGTACGCCCTCGAGCTGGCGGGTCTCGGCGCGAACCCAGGCGCCGTCGCCGGCCGTCCCGGGCTTTCCGGCTCCGTTGGACTTGCCGCTGGCCTTGGCGTGGGGTTTCGCCGCCCGTTCCGGCTTCGGCTCCGCGTCACCTGCGACGTCCGCCGCCTTGCTGCGGGAGGCGCGCCGCGGTGCCGTGGTGGAATCCGGGCTTCGGGGGGCGATGGGGGACATAGGGGGGGGCTCCTTGACGTGACCGGGTACGAAGTCGAATCAATTCGGTGGGACCGCGGAAGCGTGGTCCACCGAGGCGAGCTGGCGCTTCCGCTGCAGCAGCTGCTGGCGCTCGTCCAGCAGGCGTCGCTTCTCGTCCTCGTCGGCGGCGGGGTCACGCAGCCGGCGAGTGATCTCCTGCTCCCGACGTTTCAGCTGCTGGTCGCGGAACCAGCGGATCGTGTCGTCCACGGTCTGGGCCGCGGCGGCCTCGTCGAGGGGGGGGTCCACGATGGCCAGGGCGCGCAGAAGGTCGCGCGCCTCGTCCGAGAGATGGGTCTCGATCTCGGGAATCGCCACGCCCCGCTCCGCGGCCGCGGCATCTACGAGGCATCGCACGAGCTCTGCGACCGGCCCTCCGGAGAGGAGGCTCGGCAGCTCGTCCTGGGGAACCCGGATGGCCAGCGAGGGGTGCTCGACCAGGCTGCGGGCGAGCTGATGCAGGTTGCGCTCCTCGGGGCCGGTGCGTCGGGGTGCGATCGGCACCGCCTCGCGCGGATCCTCGCCCCGGCCCGCCCGGGCCACCGCGGCCTCGACGTGGCGAGCCTCGGTTCCCACGGCCAGCGCCAGCCGGGCACAGTACTCGGACCGCTCGATCGCAGACGGGACCAGGGCCAACAGCGGCGCCACACTCTCGACGGCGTCGGCCTTCGCCTCCGGCGTGTCGTGACCCGAGGCGACCGCCCGCTCGATGGCGACGTCGAGGGCGGCGGGCGCGGCGTCTACCAGGGCGCGTAAGACCTCGGGGCCCTCGCGCACGAGCAGACTGTCCGGATCGTCGCCGGAAGGGAGCAGTGCGGCGTGCACACGCAACCCGGAGGGGAGCAGCGCCTCGAGGGCGCGGAGCATCGCGCGCTCGCCGGCCGCATCTCCGTCGAAGAGCAGCACCGCGCGCTGGGTACGGCGACGCAGGTTGCGGGCATGGTCGGCGGTGAGCGCGGTCCCGCAGGTGGCCAGAGCCTCGCCGACCCCGGCGCGACACAGCGCGATCTGATCGAAGTAGCCCTCCACGACGACCGCCCGCTCCGCGCGGCGAATCGAGTCGAGAGCCTGGGGGAAGCCGTAGAGCGCCTCGCGCTTGCGGAAGATCGGCGTCTCCGGCGTGTTCAGGTACTTCGGCTCCTGGTCGGCGGCGACGGCGCGCCCCCCGAATCCGATCACCCGACCTCGGACGTCGTGGATCGGGAAGATCACGCGACCCCGCAGCCGGTCGTAGTGACCGCCGCGCTCCCGGCGCTGGAGCAGGCCCGCCTTCTCGCCGATCTCGGCGGGAATTCGCGCCGCGGACAGCGTCGCCACGGCGGTGTCCCAGGCGTCCGGCGCGAAGCCGATCTGGAAGCGCTCGACGTCTTCGGCCCCGAGGCCACGACGCTCGAGATAGGCCTGGCCCGGGCAGCCGGGCCGACTCAGCTCTCGCCGGAAGCGCTCGAGCAGGGTCGCGTTCGCTGTGTAGAGCTGCTCCGAGATGCCGCGGTCGGGGCCGCCGCCGGTCTCGGGCACCTCGATGCCGGCGTCCCGGGCGAGGCTGCGCGCCGCCTCGGCGAAGGTGAGGTTCTCGGTCTTCATCAGGAAGGAGAAGACGTCTCCTCCCTCGTGACAGCCGAAGCAGTAGAAGGTCTGGCGGTCGGGGTTGACGTTGAAGGAGGGCGACTTCTCGTCGTGGAACGGGCACAGGCCCTTGTGGTTCCGACCCGCTCGCTTCAGCGCGACCGATCGTCCAACGAGATCGACCACGTCCGTGTGGTCTCGGATCCTCTGGATGATCTCGTCCGGGATTCGACCCAACGCCCTACGCCCCCGATCAGCGAGCCATTCGCCTCATCTTCTTGAGGGCCCGCTTTCTCGCTGCTGCGGCCTTCTTCTTCTTCCGGATACTGGGCTTGTCGTAGTACTCGCGACGCTTCAGCTCGCTGAGGATCCCAGCCTTCTCACACTGCTTCTTGAAACGCTTCATCGCGACTTCGAAGGGCTCGTTGTCGCGGATCTTGACCACCGGCATGCGCGGATTCGGCCTCCCTCGGGTCCGAAACTGCGCGGCGCGCGTCCCGGGTTTGAGTGGCAGGGATCGACTTCAAATGTCGATCGGATGTGTTGAATTCGCCTCTATTTTTCGACCGGCAGTTCGACCTGCAGTGTCTGGATCCGACCTCGGGGTGATCCCCCATCGATGCGGCGGACGAATGGACTCTGCGAGGGCGACTCCGGCGCTGCTCGTGACCCCGTTCTGCAATGACGCAGAGCGGCAAAAGTCTCGAAAACTCGGGCACTTCCCGACGGCTGACGGCAACTGGCGAGGCTAGCGCAGGGGGGTAGCACCATCAACCAGCAGGTGGGCGAACCCGCACGCCAAGTTTGGCAATCCGGCGTTTCACCTCCGGAATAGTCGTCTCACCAAAGTGGAAGATCGACGCGGCCAGCGCCGCCTGGCAATGACCCCCCTGCGGATCGTCGCTCAGGGCGGCGGCCAGATCCTCGGCGCTGCCCCCGCCGCCGGAAGCGATCACCGGAATCGAGATGGCGTCGGCGACCGCGCGCAGCTGGGTGAGGTCGTAGCCCCCCTTGGTGCCGTCCCGATCCATGCTGGTGAGCAGGATCTCGCCCGCCCCCGCCTCCGCCATGCAGCGGGCCCAGGCCACGGTGTCGATCCCGGTGCGGCGGCGTCCGCCATGGGTCGCCACCTCCCAGGGCGAGTCCCCCTTGGCCGCCAGCGCCCGGGCCTTCGCGTAGGCCCGGGCATCGTCGCCCGCGTCGGTGCGCTCCTCCTCGACCAGCGCGCCCCCGGCGCGGCGTCTCGAATCGATGGCCACCACCAGGTTCGCGCTCCCGATCTTCGCGGCCGCCTCGGCCACCAGCTCCGGGTCCTGGACCGCGGCGGTCATGATCGAGACCTTGTCGGCGCCGGCGTTCAGCAGGTCGCGCACGTCCTGCAGGCCGCGCACGCCGCCGCCTACGGTCAGCGGCATGAAGACGGTCTCTGCCGTCCGGGCCACGATGTCGAAGAGGGTGCGTCGCCCCTCGTGGCTCGCGGTGATGTCGAGAAAGGTGATCTCGTCCGCCTCCTGGGTGTCGTACATCTGCGCCACCTCGACGGGATCGCCGGCGTCCACGTGATCGACGTAGCGAACGCCCTTGACCACGCGGCCCTTGTCCACGTCCAGACAGGGGATGATGCGCTTCAGCAGCACGCCGCGGCTCCGATCCGTGCCAGGGCCGCGCCCAGGTCCAGGTCGCCGGTGTAGAGCGCGCGGCCGACGATCGCGCCGGCAACCCCGCGATCGGCCCAGGCCGCGGCGCGCACCAGGTCCGCCTCGGAGCTCACGCCCCCGGACAGGATCACCGGAATCCGGACCGCGCCTGCCAGCTCGGCGGTGGCCTCGAGGTTCGGTCCCTCGAGCATGCCGTCGCGGGCAATGTCGGTGTGGACGATGGCGGCCACGCCCGCGTCCTCGAAGCGCCGCGCCAGGTCCACCGCCGCCAGCTCGCTGGCCTCGGCCCAGCCCTCCACCGCGACCCGACCGTCCCGGGCGTCGATGCCCACGACGATGCGCTCCGGGTGGCGGCGTGCGGCGTCGCGAACCAGATCCGGGTCGCGCAGTGCCACGGTTCCCAGGATCACGCGCTGGACTCCCGATGCCAGCGTCTCCTCGATCGCGGCCAGGTCGCGAATCCCACCGCCCTGCTGGACCGGGATGCCGTCCGCAGCCGCCACGATCGCGCGGATCGACGCGGTGTTCACCGGTCGCCCGGCCTTCGCGCCGTCGAGATCCACCACGTGCAGACGCCGGATGCCGTGGTCCGCGAAGCGCCGGGCCTGGGCCGCGGGGTCGCGCTCGTAGACGGTGGCGGCGTCGTAGCGCCCCTGACTGAGACGCACGCAGACGCCGCCGAGCAGGTCGATGGCGGGAATCAGCTCGAAACTCACCAGAGCCCCTCCGGCAGCTCGTCGACGATGCGCTTCGCACCCCAGCGAGCGAGCTCGGCCGCCGACAGCCAGCGGGTGCCGAAGCCCGGATACTGGCGGGCGACGAGCAGGTTCTCGCCCACGGCGGGCTGGGTCTGGTCGAAGTGGGCCCCCCACAGCCGCTCTCCGCCGGGGGCCCGGTAGAGGGTCAGCTCGAAGTGGACGCTGGCAGGACTGCGCGATCCGAGGGCCTCGCCCGAGCGATCGCGGTAGCGACTGACCGTGCCCAGCACCACCGCCGTGGCGCCGAACTCCTCCGCCAACAGCGCCGCCACGGTCCCCACGTCCTGGCGCGGCAGCACCTGGCCCACGCCCTCGAAGGCGATCACCACGTCGTTCGGGGCGATGACCTGGATGCCCTCCTCCTGCATGGCCTCGGCGACGAAGTGGGCGACGAGATCGGCCGAGGTGATGGTCGGCCCCGACTTCGGCTCGCCCGGCAGCCCCGCGCGCCGCACCGGATAGAAGGGCACGACGGCGACCTTCACCAGCGCACCCGGATCCAGGGCGAAGGTCTGGTGTCGCACGATCGGCGTCGCCTTCGGGCAGGCGACGAAGACCAGGGCCAGCAGCCCGAGCAGCGCGCTGCGTCTCACGGACACGAGGCCACCCAGCCGGCGAAGGCATCCAGCAGGCGCTTCCCGGCCGACTGGCTCTTCTCCGGGTGGAACTGCACGGCGAAGACGTTGTCCCGGGCCACCGCCGCCGCGAAGGGGGCGCCGTACTCGGCCACCCCGACGATCTGCTTCGACTGCGCGGGAACAGCGCGGTACGAGTGGACGAAGTAGAAGTAGTCCCGCTCCGGCAGCGCGTCGCAGAGCGGATGATCGCCCCGGAAGCCGACCTCGTTCCAGCCGATGTGGGGCACGAGCAGCCGGGACCCGTCCCCGGCGCGATCGGGGAAGCGCTCCACCCGACCCGCGAGCAGGCCGAGCCCGCGATTGCGTCCGTGCTCGTCGCTCTCCTCGTAGAGGACCTGAAGTCCCAGGCAGAGACCGAGGTAGGGACGCCCCGCCCGGATCGACTCCAGGACCGCAGCATCGAGGCCGCGCTCGCGCAACGCGGCGATCGCGTCGGCGAAGGCGCCCACCCCCGGCAGCACCACGGCATCGGCCCGGCGGACCGCCTCGGGATCTCCCGTCACCACGGGGTCGAACCCGGAGCGCGCCAGCGCCTTCACGACACTGCGGAGATTGCCGGCGCCGTAGTCGACGACGGCAGTGCGGGGGGACACGGCCATCGCCGAATCCTAGCAGGCCGCTAGAGCGCGCCCTTCACCGTGGGAAGGCCCTCGACCCGGGCGTCCCGCTCCACCGCCGAGCGCAGCGCTCGCGCCGTGCCCTTGAAGATCGCTTCCACGATGTGGTGGGGGCTCTTGCCGTAGCGGAGCTCCACGTGCAGATCGATCCCCGCATTCTGGGAGAACGCGTAGAGGAAGTCCTCGGTGAGCGAGGCATCGAAGCTGCCGATCCGGTCGTTGTCGAGCTTCACGTCGTAGACGAGGTAGGGCCGATTGGAGACGTCCAGGGAGACCTCGACCTTCGACTCGGCCATGGGCAGCACCTGGCTGCCGTAGCGCCGGATGCCAGACGCGTCGCCCAGGGCACGACGCACGGCCTGCCCGAGACCGATGCCCACGTCCTCGACCGTGTGGTGCAGGTCCACCGCGAGGTCGCCCTTCGCCGAGAGCTCGAGGTCGAAGAGCCCGTGCTTCGCAAACGACTCCAGCATGTGGTCGAAGAAGGGGACCCCCGTGTCCACCGCGTAGCGACCGACGCCGTCGAGATCGATCTCGACCCGGACGTCGGTCTCCTTCGTCTGGCGGTGGACCTCGCCGACCCGCGATCTGGCGCTCACAGCTCGAGCTCCGCCTCGGCCTCGCGGGCAGCCTCCCGCTCGCGCCGGGCCCTGCGGATCTTCTGGAGGCGCAGGTCGACCGAGTGGCCGTGACCCGTGAGACCCTCCATCTGCGCGAGGCGCATCACGTCGAGCCCGAGCTCGCGCAGCTTCGGCGGCTCGAAGCGCGTGACGCTGGTGCGCTTGAGGAAGTCCTCCACGCCCAGGGGCGAGAAGAAGCGGGCCGTTCCGCCGGTCGGCAGCACGTGGTTCGGTCCGGCCAGGTAGTCGCCCACGGCCACGGGCGTGTAGTGGCCCAGGAAGATGGCGCCGGCGTTCTCGATCCGCTTGCTCTGGGCATCGGCGTCGTCGGTGGCGATGATGAGGTGCTCCGGCGCATAGCGATTCGCCAGCTCGATGCACTGGTCCGCGTTCTTCGCGAGCACCAGGGCACTTCGCTTCATCAGGGCCTTCTTAGCGATCTTCGCGCGGTCGAGATCCTTGAGCTGCTTCGCAATCTGCTCCTGGACGCGCGTGATCAGGGTCTTCGCCGTCGTCACGAGGATGGCCTGGGCGAGCTCGTCGTGCTCGGCCTGTGAGATCAGGTCCGCGGCCACCCAGGCGGGCGTCGCGCTGCGGTCCGCGATCACCATCACCTCGGTAGGACCCGCCTCGCTGTCGATGTCCACGTTGCCGAAGAGCATCCGCTTCGCGGTGGCGACGTAGACGTTGCCCGGGCCCACGATCTTGTCCACCCGCGGAACGCTCTCGGTGCCGAAGGCCAGGGCCGCGACCGCGTGGGCGCCCCCCATCTTGAAGATGCGGTGGACGCCGGCCACCTTCGCCGCCATCAGCACCTCGGCCGGAATGCTGCCGTCGGGCCCGGGCGGAGTGGCCATGACGATCTCAGGCACCTCCACGACCGATGCCGGAACCGCGTTCATGATCACCGTCGAGGGGTAGACGGCCTTGCCGCCGGGCACGTAGATGCCCACACGCTGGAGCGGGCGCACCCGATGCCCGAAGGTCCCGCCACCCTCCTCGCGCACCTCCCAGCTGGAGGGAATGCGCTTGCGGTGGAACTCGCGGACCCGCATCGCGGCCTTGCCCAGCGCCGCCCGGTCGGCCGGGTCGATGCTCTCTCCGGCCTGCTCGAGCTCCGCGGGCTGCACCTCGAGCTCCTCGAGCGCCGCCCCGTCGAACTTCTTGACGTGGGCGAGCAGCTCGGCATCGCCTCCGTCCCGGATCCGGTCCAGGATGCGGCGGACCACCCGGTCGACGTCCTCCGCCCCGTCATCGCGGCGCCGGACGAGCTTCTCGAACGCCGCTTCGAAGCCCGAGTCGTCTGCGCGGAGCACGGGGACGATGCCCTTCGCCGTGGATCGCGTCGCCATGCGTCAGCCCTCCCGCCGGATGTCCGCGCCGAGACCGCGGAGCTTCTCTTCGATCCGCTCGTAGCCGCGGTCGATGTGATAGACGCGGTTCACCACAGTGTCGCCCTCTGCCGCCAGCCCCGCCACGATCAGGCCGGCCGACGCCCGCAGGTCCGTGGCCATCACCGGAGCGCCCATGAGCTGGCGCACCCCGGTGACGTGGGCGGAACGGCCCGAGAGCGCGATGTCGGCGCCCATGCGCTGGAGCTCCGGCACGTGCATGAAGCGGTTCTCGAACACCCGCTCCGTGACCACGCTGGAGCCCTGGGCCAGGGTCAGGACCGCCATCAGCTGAGCCTGCATGTCGGTGGGAAAGCCCGGAAATGGGGCCGTCACGACCCGGAGCGCCTGGATCGGGCCCTCCGCGACGAGCCGGACCCCGGTCGGTCGGGTCTCGACCTCGGCACCGGCGGCCCGGAGCTTCTCAAGGGTGGACTCCAGGTAGGCCGGATCGACCCCCTCCACCGAGACGTCGCCGCGGGTCGCCAGGCCCGCCGCCAGAAGGGTGCCTGCCTCGATGCGGTCGCCGGAGACCCGGTGTCGAACGCCACGCAGCGACTCCACGCCGCGGATCACGATCCGGTCGCTGCCCGCGCCGCTCAGGTCGGCGCCCATGCGCAGCAGCATCTCCGCGAGCTCCACCACCTCGGGCTCGCGGGCGGCATTCTCGAGCACCGTCTCACCCTCGGCGAGGCAGGCCGCCATCATCACGTTCTGGGTGCCGTTGACCGTATTGAGGTCGAAGGCGATGGAGGCGCCGCGCAGTCTCGTGGCGGTGGCCTCCACGTAGCCGTGGTCGAGGCGCAGCTTGCTTCCCAGCGCCTCGAACCCCTTCAGGTGCTGATCGATCGGACGCACCCCGATGGCGCAGCCGCCGGGCTCCGAAACGCGGGCCGATCCGAAGCGCGCCAGGAGCGGGCCGAGCACCAGGAACGAGGCGCGCATCTTGCGCACCAGGTCGTAGGGCGCCTCGAGCTCGCTGACGCTGCTGGCGTCGATCCGCACCTCGTGGGGCCCGGTCCACTCCGCCTGCGCGCCCAGGGCCGCCAGCAGCTCGAGCATCGCGTTCACGTCGCGCAGCCGCGGCACGTTCGTGAGCCGCGTCTCCGCCGGAGCCAGCAGCGCCGCGGCCATCAGGGCCAGCGCCGCGTTCTTCGAGCCCGAGATCTCGACGGCACCGCAAAGCGGTCCGTTCCCGCGCACGACGATCCGATCCATGCTCCCCCCACCCGCGGCGCTCGACCGCCGCCGCGCGAGCCCGTCGGGCCCGCTAGTGATCCTCTCCGTCCGCCGGACGCTGAGCCAGCGTGACCCGCGGCCGATCCGCCAGGTCCCGGCGCAGGCCGATGCGGGTCAGCCCCGCGCTCCGGCAAAAGCCGGCGACCGCGGCCCCCTGGCTGGGAGAATGCTCGAGGGCGAGCCATCCGCCCACCGCCAGGACGCGACCCACGCCGCGAATCAGCTGCTCCAGCATCCGCGTGCCGTCGGGGCCCGCGAACAGGGCACCCTCGGGCTCGTGGGTCAGCTCCGGAGGCAGGCTCTCCCGCTCCTCCTCGCCCACATAGGGGGGATTCGAAACCATCAGATCGAAGGATTCTCCCTTCACCGGATCCAAACCGTCCCCCTCCAGCCAGCGGATTCGGTCCGCCACGCCCACCCTTTCGGCATTCTCTTGCGCGACTTTGAGGGCTTCTGGAGAAATGTCGGTCGCAGTGATCTGGATCTCGGGCCGCTCGAGGGCGAGCGCCAGGGCCACGGCCCCGCTGCCGGTTCCCACCTCGAGCAGTTTCAGCGCCTTCCCCGCGGGGATCAAGTCGAGGGCGGCGGATACCAGGGTCTCGGTCTCGGGCCGTGGCGTCAGCACGTCCGGCGTGACCCGCAGCGTCATGGACCAGAACTCGCGCTGGCCCAGCAGCTGGGAGACCGGCAGCCGCTCTCCGGCCCGCCGTCGCACCAGCTCGCGGAAGCGCGCGCGCTCGCCCTCCAGCACGGGCTTCTCGAAGTCCAGGTAGAGCCGCAGCCGCGGCACCCCCAGCGCGTGGGCCAGCAGGCACTCTGCGTCGAGGCGGGCCGTCTCGATGCCGCGGCTGGCGAAGTGCTCGGTGGTCCAGCGCAGCAGCTCCAGCACGGTCCAGACCCGCGGCGTCCCCGCGGCGGCGATCGGGCGATCGGCCGGGGTCACGCGGCGTCTTCCGACGCCATCGCCTTCGCGTTCATGTGGCTGAGTACCGCGTCGAGCAGCTCGTCGAGATCGCCCTCGAGGCTGGACTCCAGCCGATGCAGGGTCACGCCGGCCCGGTGATCGGTGATGCGCGCCTGGGGGAAGTTGTAGGTCCGGATCTTCTCGCTGCGCTCGCCCGTGCCGACCTGGGCCCGGCGCGCGTCGGCGCGCTCGCCGGCGGCTCGGGCCTGCTCCCGCTCGAGGATCCGCGAGCGCAGCACCTTCATCGCCTTCGCCTTGTTCTTGTGCTGCGACTTCTCGTCCTGACACTGGACCACCGTGCCGGTGGGGACGTGGGTGATGCGGACGGCGGAGTCGGTCGTGTTGACGCTCTGCCCGCCAGGCCCCGAGGCGCGGTAGACGTCCACCCGCAGGTCGGCGGGGCTGATGTCGATGTCCACCTCCTCCGCCTCCGGCAGCACGGCGACCGTGACGGTGGAGGTGTGGATCCGGCCCTGGGACTCGGTGGCGGGCACCCGCTGCACGCGGTGCACGCCCCGCTCGTACTTGAGTCGGCTGAAGACCTGATCGCCGGTGATCGACGCGATCGCCTCCTTGAGGCCGCCGGTATCCGACTCCGAAAGCGAGAGCGGCTCGACCTGCCAGCCCCGGCGCTCCGCGTAGCGGCCGTACATGCGGAAGAGATCCAGGGCGAAGAGGGCGGCCTCCTCGCCGCCGGTCCCGGCGCGGATCTCGAGAATCGCGTTCTTCTCGTCGTTGGGATCCCTCGGCAGCAGGAGCAGTCGGATCTCCTGCTCGAGCTCCTCGCGGCGCGGCTCGAGCGAGGCGAGCTCGCTCTCCGCCAGCTCGCGCATCTCGGCGTCGCTCTCCTCGAGCATGGCGGTCGCGTCCTCGATCTCGCGCAGCACCTTCTCGTAGGCTTCCGCCGCAAGGGCGGCCGGCCGCAGCGCAGCGTGCTCCTTGGCGACGCGCGCGTACTCACCGGGGTTGGACGCCACCTCCGGCGACCCCAGCTGCTCCTCCAGCGCATGCGCCCGCGCAGCAACCGCAGAGATCTTCTCCAGCAGATCCGACATCCCGCGAGTCTACTTGCTTCCCCCGCCCCCGGCCCGCAGCGCAAGCGCCACCCTCCCCGAGAGGACGGCAGTGGGCCAGCGTACGAGCAAAGCGAGTCACGCGACCGCCCCCCCATCGAGCCCGCCCAAAACACGCCAGTGAGCCAGCGTACGAGCGAAGCGAGTCACGCGACCGCCCGACACGGGCGCCCCCTACATAGGCAGCCCCGGCCGTAGCGCCCAACGCCACGATCCCTGCAGCCAGCCCGCCCCCTGCCGCGACGAGCACACCGCCCGCCTCGAAGCGGGCCGGCCTCCCCGGAGCGACCGAAGCGCGCGCTCGGACCGCGCAAGCGCCGCAGGGCGGCTTCGCCGCCCGGACAGGCGCGCGCAGCGAGGGCGCAGCCCTCGCGAAGCCCCGATCTAGGAGTGCATCGACTCCAGGAACTCCGAGTTGCTGTCCGCGGCCTTGACCTTGTCGAGCAGGAACTCCATCGAGTCCACCGCGGACAGCGGTGCCAGCACCTTCCGCAGGATGTACATGCGGTTGAGCGTCGTATCCTCCAGCAGGAGCTCTTCGCGGCGGGTCGCCGAGCGATTGATGTCGATCGCCGGGTAGGTGCGACGATCCGCCAGCTTGCGGTCGAGCACGATCTCGCTGTTCCCGGTGCCCTTGAACTCCTCGAAGATCACCTCGTCCATCCGGGAGCCGGTTTCGATCAGCGCCGTGCCGATGATCGTGAGGCTGCCCCCCTCCTCGAGATTGCGCGCCGCGCCGAAGAAGCGCTTCGGCTTGTGGAGGGCATTCGAGTCGACACCTCCCGAGAGGATCTTCCCGGAGTGGGGCACCACCGTGTTGTGCGCCCGGGCGAGGCGGGTGATCGAGTCCAGCAGGATCACGACGTCGCGCCGGTGCTCCACCAGGCGTCGCGCCTTCTCGATCACCATCTCCGCCACCGCGACGTGTCGGGTGGCCGGCTCGTCGAAGGTCGAGGAGATGACCTCGGCGTTCACGTTCCGCTGCATGTCGGTCACCTCCTCGGGCCGCTCGTCGATGAGCAGCACGATGAGGTAGACCTCCGGGTGGTTGTGTGAGATCGCGTTGGCGAGGTCCTTGAGGATCATCGTCTTCCCCGCCTTCGGCGGCGACGTGATCAGGGCCCGCTGCCCCTTCCCGATCGGTGCGACCAGGTCGATGATGCGCGTGGTGACACCTCCCGACTCCGCCTCCAGGTCGAACTTCTCCTCCGGATAGAGGGGTGTCAGGTTGTCGAAGAGGATCTTGTGCTTCGCGACCTCCGGCGACTCGAAGTTGATCTCGTCCACCTTCAGCAGCGCGAAGTAACGCTCGCTCTCCTTCGGCGGTCGGATCTGTCCGAGGACGGTGTCTCCCGTGCGCAGGTTGAAGCGACGGATCTGCGAGGGCGATACGTAGATGTCGTCGGGACCCGCCAGGTAGTTCTGGTCCGGAGCGCGCAGGAAGCCGAAGCCGTCGGGCAGCGTCTCGAGCACGCCCTCGGCGTAGATCCGACCCCGCTTCGCCGTCTGGGCCTTGAGGATCGCGAAGATGAGATCCTGCTTGCGCAGCCCCGCGGCGTTCTCGACGGAGAGCTCGTCGGCAAGGGCCGCCAGCTCCGGCATTGCGAGGCGCTTGAGCTCGACGACGTTGATGCGGTCCGCGTCTTCGTCGCCCCGAGGCTTCGCCGCCGAGGCCTCGTCGGCGCCCTCGTGCTCGTCCGTCGCGGCGGTGTCGTGATCGCCCGATCGCGATCCGCGCGCCCGGCGCGAGCGTGTGCGTGCGCGAGACGAGCCGGAGCCCGCCGACGGCGGAATCGTGTCTTGCAGGGGCGGTTCGGTCACGAATCGATCTCGGTGCTGGCTCGCGGGCGAAGCGGATGGGGAGGAGGCCCGTTCGAGCGCCGCCCGGGAACGGGCACATGGCACCGACGGGCCTCGATACGGCCGTTCGGCGCGGGGAGCGACATTGTCGAACGGGATCCGGGTCGGCGGCGGAGTGCCGCCAGGGAGAAGTGAGTGGGAGGCACCCTACCGGCGCGCGCTCGCGGCTGTCAAGCCTCGCGAGCGGCGACGAAATGGGTGAGCCGGCCGGCCCGATCCCCGTCGCGCCGGTAGGAGTG
>Ga0209536_100002999_pt1 | contig 27360 bp, 24 predicted proteins | sample DeeMarSeWOR28_12_FD_187461 | JGI IMG/M metagenome (GOLD analysis project Ga0209536, IMG submission 187461) | Marine sediment microbial communities from White Oak River estuary, North Carolina - WOR-2-8_12 (SPAdes) (version 2) | ecosystem: Environmental > Aquatic > Marine > Intertidal zone >... | reverse complement strand
ACCGACCATGCCGGTACCGACATGCTTGTCGCCCTTGTCCATCGTGCCGACGTTACGGGGATTCTCGTAGTGATCCAGTACCTTGTCGCTGTAAGCCATTTGACTATTCCTTATGCGGTTGGGCGCTATGGGTTGCCTAGGCGACCTTGCGTGGTTGTTCTTCCGCGACATCGTTGCCGCGCAGAACATCGCCGAGGGTAATTGTGCCGAGATAGTCGTGCAGCTGTGTACTCAGGCTGTCCCACATGTTGTCAGTCGGGCGCTGTTCACCTGTTTCCAGGGTGTTTGCAGCAGGCGGTGTGTAGGCCTGGTCATCGACCGCAGTCATGATGCTGGCGACATCTATGTCTTCAATGTCTTTTGCCAATCGATAGCCGCCACCGGGGCCGCGAACACCAATTACGATGCCTTCGCGACGCAATTGCGCGAACAGCTGCTCCAGGTACGACAGGGATATCCCCTGGTCCGCGGACAGGTCCGACAGGGTTTTGGTGCCATTTTCGCCGCGTAGGGCCAAACGAATCATGGCTGATACCGCGAAACGTGCTTTACGTGAAATCTTCATCTCATTGTCTCCTGATGTCGCCGCACGACCTGCGTGCCGGCATTAATTGACAATACCTGACAATATTGGTCAACATTATAATACCCGATCAATGCAGTCAACTAATTCTCTGTTTATTGCCCCATAAATTGTTAACAGATTGATTATTAAAGAAAACAGGTTCTATTTGCGGTGCAACAAGGCCCTGCCAGCGGGTAACCAGGGTGCCGTCGACCCTCGGCCTGGCTCAGGTTTACTCGCAACACATGACGCTGCCGATTTTTTTTGGTGTGACCAGTTGGGTTGATGCTGACGCGGCGGCAGGCTGGCATATCTTTGGTACGCTGGGAGAAGGTCACGAACTGGTGGCAATCTACCTCCGAAAACTGCTGGAATAGCATCGTAAACCAATCAGATAACCGTGGAAAACAAATGTTACGAGACACGCCAAGCGCGATATACCTGAAGGACTACACACCGCCCGACTACCTTGTTGAACAAGTGGACCTTACGTTTGAGCTCGACGAGCAATCCACTTTGGTGAAGTCGCACCTGCGCCTGCGACGCAACGCGCCGCGTGATGCTGAATCAACACCGCTGGTGCTGAATGGTGAGGAGCTGGAGTTGATCGGCATTGCACTGGATGGCGAAAGCGTGGACGCCAGTCGCTACCTGGTGGACGAAGATTCACTCACCCTGAACGACGTGCCCTATGAATTTTCCCTGGAAATCGAAACGCGCATTCATCCTGCAGCCAACACGGCGCTTGAGGGCCTGTTTGTTTCCAGTGGCATGTTCTGCACACAGTGCGAAGCCGAGGGCTTCCGCCGAATTACCTACTATCTGGATCGGTCCGATGTGATGACGCGCTTCACTACGCATATTATCGCGGACAAATCACGCTACCCGGTATTGTTGTCCAATGGCAACCTGGTCGACAGCGGCGATCTTGATGACGGCCGACACTGGGCGAAGTGGGAAGATCCGTTTCGAAAACCGTCATATCTGTTCGCGCTGGTCGCAGGCAACCTGGATTGCCTGGAAGATCAGCATGTCACCATGTCCGGTCGCGCTGTAGTGCTCAGGCTGTATGTCGAGCCTGGCAATCTGGACAAATGCCAGCACGCCATGGAATCGCTAAAGCGGGCGATGCAATGGGACGAGGATACGTTTGGCCTCGAATACGACCTCGATATCTACATGATTGTTGCGGTGGGTGACTTCAACATGGGCGCCATGGAGAACAAGGGACTCAATGTCTTTAACACAGCCTATGTTCTTGCCAAGCCGGAGACCGCCACCGATCCTGACTATGAAAATATCGAGGGCGTGATTGGCCACGAGTATTTTCACAACTGGACCGGTAACCGGGTTACTTGCCGTGACTGGTTCCAGCTCAGTCTGAAAGAAGGGCTCACAGTATTTCGTGATCAGGAATTCAGCGCTGACATGGGTTCGCGTGCTGTAAAACGTATTAATGACGTGCGCATGCTTCGCGCACGGCAGTTTCCGGAAGACGCGGGGCCGATGGCGCACCCGGTGCGACCGGACTCCTATGTAGAGATTAACAATTTCTATACAGCAACGGTGTATGAAAAAGGTGCCGAAGTGGTACGCATGATTCATACACTGGTTGGTGTGGAAGGATTCCGTCGGGGCATGGACTTGTATTTCGAGCGCCACGATGGTCAGGCAGTGACGACGGACGATTTTGTTGCGGCCATGGCTGATGCCAACCAACTGGATCTTGAGCAGTTCAAACGCTGGTACCGGCAGGCGGGAACGCCAAGGCTTGATGTGCACACCGAGTATGATCAGGCCAGCCGCAGCTATGCGCTAACGCTGACACAGACTTGCCCGCCGACGCCGGGGCAAAAAACCAAGGACCCCTTCCACATTCCGGTCAAGATCGGGTTGCTGGACGCGAACGGCAATGATCTGCCCCTGTTTATGGAAGACGGGATTGAGCTAAAAACAGATCAACCGCTTCAGCTTAAGGAAACATCTCACACGTATCGATTTACCGGGATTCAGGAGAAGCCGGTGCCGTCGGTGCTGCGTGGGTTCTCTGCGCCCGTCAATCTGCGGCTGGAGCTTGATGATGACGAGTTGGCATTTCTTTTTGCCCATGACGCGGACAGTTTCAATCGCTGGGAGGCGGGACAGCAACTGGCAATTCGTATTCTGCAGCGCATGATTCAGGCCATCGAAACCGGAAAGTCTCTGCCATCGAACAGTCTCTATACCGGGGCCCTTGCGCGGATGTTGGCCAACACGTCACTGGATCGGGCGCTGGTCGCGGAATCGATGGTGTTGCCGGGTGAGGCCTATCTTACCGAGTTGGCGCAAGTGGCAAATCCCGATGCCATTCACCAGGCGCGTCAGTCATTGCGCAAGTCGATTGCAGAAAATCTTGGGGACTTGCTGGTAGGCGTGTACCGCGACAACGCGGTGCCTGGCCCCTATCGCTATCGTCCCGAAGATGCCGGCAAACGCATGTTGCGCAATCAGGCGTTGTCGTTGTTGCTGGAGACTGAAGGCGCTGACGCAATTGAAATGGCGGTAAGCCAGTATCGCACGGCAAACAACATGACCGATCGTATCGCCGTAGTAAGCAGCCTGTCGAGCATCGAGTGTCCAGAGCGAAAAACCGTGCTTGATGAGTTTTACCAGTTTGCCAAGGGTGATGCCCTGATGATCGACAAGTGGTTTGCGGTTCAGGCGGCATCATCTTTGCCGGGAACGCTGGCCTCGGTCGAGCGATTGATGCAGACCGACGAATTTGAGATTACCAATCCCAACAAGGTTCGCGCCGTAATTGGTACATTTTCTCATCGCAATCTCGTGCATTTTCACGCCGCCGATGGCTCCGGCTACCGTTTTCTCGCGGACCAGGTAATCGAGCTTAACCGGATCAATGCCCAGATCGCGGCACGACTGGTTGGTGCATTCAATCGCCGAAAAAAATACGACAGTCAGCGACAGGCCATCGCGAAAACCGAGCTCGAACGGATCCTGGAAACGCCACAGCTTTCCAAGGCAGTGTACGAAATTGTCTCACGCAATCTGGAAAACTGACGAGATAAATTCCCTTGGCCGTACTTAAGGCTTAAGCTTGACCCAATGGTCACCGGTGATGGGCAGTAACAATGTTTGAGAATTCATTTCGTTTGGGCTCAGTGGCCGGCATCCGGATCGGTGTGCACTACACCTGGTTTGTGATTTTTTTGCTGCTTAGTTCGCTGCTTTACAATTCCTTCAGCTACCAGCACCCGGAGTGGGATAAGACGATCGCGTTGCTAACCGCGGTTATCACTACGCTGGTGTTTTTTGCCAGCATTGTGCTGCACGAACTCGGCCACAGTCTCGTCGCTATCAAGCGAGGGATTTCCGTGCGTTCGATCACCCTGTTTATTTTTGGTGGTGTGGCGCAAACGGAGAAGGAGTCTGAATCCGCGCAAACCGAATTTCTGGTTGCTATTGCCGGTCCGCTGGTGAGCTTTGGTCTCGCCGCACTGTTTTTTCTGCTTGCAGTCTGGCTGTCGCCGGTAAGCGAAGTGGCTGGTGAGGCATTCGAGTGGCTGGCAACCATAAACCTGATGGTCGCCATTTTTAACATGGCGCCCGGTTTTCCGCTTGACGGCGGTCGCGTTTTTCGAGCCTTGGTCTGGGGTTTCACCGGGGATGCTGCCAAGGGTATGCGCTGGGCGGTATTCGCCGGTAAAGCCGTGGCCTATCTGTTGATGGGTATGGGTATCCTGGCCGCTATCCAGACCAACTTGCTGAACGGCATCTGGCTGTTTGGTATTGGCTGGTTTTTACTGGTCTCTGCACAAGCCAGTGGCCAGTCGTTCACGATTAACCGCGTATTTCAACGAACCCATGCCGGCGATCTGATGGAACGCGATGTGCCCGTGGTGGCGTCAACTGTAAGCATTGCCGATTGGGTAGAAGATTACGTCTTTGCCAAAGGCACCCGTGCCTTTCTGGTAGCCGAGCAGGGTGACATCGTCGGCCTGATCACGTTGAGTGATTGTAACAAGATCCCCAGGGAGCGGTGGCAGGACACAGCCGTCAAGATGGTGATGACTCCGATAGCCAGCCTGCATAGCGTCGGGATTGATACCGATATCACTGCCGTACTGCAATTAATGGCAGCTCATTCGCTGAATCAGGTGCCGGTGATTGATGACAGCGCCATTGTTGGCTGGATTGACCGCGATCGCCTGATCAAGATCCTGAAAGTACATACCGAAGCGGACGCCTGATTCTTCCGACCAAAGTTTGATCCGGATCAGAATGCGCATCCGGGCGTGTGTTACGTTTCATGTTCGCTGCGACAACGCTTGTTCGTCGCGCAATATTGTTCCGGAAATTGACCAAGAGAAGAAAAATGAGCGACACCAAACTGGATCCCGCAAAACTCTACACAGCCTGTGATCCTGCCCAGTTTAAATTCAAATCCACAGCGGAATTGCCGGACCAGGAAGAAGTGATTGGCCAGGCGCGCGCCGTTGACGCAATCCGTTTTGGTATCGGGATCGAGCAGGAGGGGTTCAACCTGTTTGCACTCGGCCCGAGTCGCAGCGGTAAACAGACCGTTGTCACAAAATTTATCCAGGGCCAGGCGGCCGGGCAGCCAGAGCCACCGGACTGGTGCTACGTCGACAATTTTTCTGATGCACACAAACCCGTGGCGATTTCGCTGCCGTCCGGGATGGGTGTACGGTTCCAGCAAGACATGGCACAACTGGTGCAGGAACTCCGCACTGCGGTGCCCGAGACACTGGAGAGCGAGGAATACCGGGCGCGGCTACAGGAAATTGAAGCGGCGCTAAACGAGAAGCAGGAACAGGCGTTTGAAAAGCTGCACGAAGAGGCTAACGCACACGGCATCGCCATGTTACGCACGCCGACCGGATTTGCCTTTGCGCCGACCAAGAAGGGCGAAATCATCAAACCGGAAGAATACAAGCTCCTGTCCGACGACGAGCGTCAGGAGATCGAAGTAGCGGTCGACGCGCTGCAAGTGGAACTTGAAAAGCTCATTCAGGAAATTCCCAAGTGGCGTCGGCAGATGCAAGACGAGGTCAAACAACTGAATCGAGACGTCATTATGTCTGCCGTCGGCCAGTTGATTGACGAGCTACGCAAACAATACGCCACACTCCCGGATGTATTGACCTATCTCGATGCCGTGCAGCAGGATGTGATTGATCATGCTGATCAGTTCCGTCAAGCAGAGGACGGGACGCAGTTGCTGCCCGGTTTTGTATTGCCGGGTGCGGAAGGGCAGACGTGGCCCCTGAATCGTTACAGTGTCAACGTGATTGTGGATCATGGCGAATCCACCGGCGCGCCGGTGGTTTACCTGGACAATCCTACTTATCCGAACCTTGTCGGGCGTGTCGAACACCAGGCACAAATGGGCGCGCTGGTAACTGACTTCACCATGGTCAAGGCCGGCGCCCTGCATCAGGCGAATGGCGGTTATCTTATCCTGGATGCGCGGAAGGTACTGATGCAGCCCTATGCCTGGGAAGGGTTGAAGCGGGTTTTGCAATCGCGCGAAATCCGGATCGAGTCGCTGGGACAGATGCTGAGCCTGATCAGCACCGTGTCACTCGAGCCACAAGCCATACCGCTTGATGTCAAGGTGGTATTGCTCGGAGAGCGGTTTCTCTACTACCTGTTGTGTGAGTACGATCCTGAGTTCAGCGAGCTGTTCAAGGTCGCTGCAGACTTTGACGACATGGTCGAGCGCTCGGACGACAACAACCAGAACTACGCGAGTTTTCTCGGCACGCTGGCTCGACAAGACGGGCTGCGTGCTCTGGATGCGGGCGCAGTAGCACGAATTATTGATCACAGTGCCCGCATGGTCGAGGACACCGAAAAGCTGAGCAGCCGGTTTGGAAAAATTGCCGACTATCTGCGAGAGGCTGACTATTGGGCGGGTCAGGCAGGACGCGAGATTATTACTGCAGCAGATATCGAGCAGGCAATTGATGCTCACGATCGACGCCTGTCGCGTATTCGGGAGCGACTGCAGGAAGAAACGCAGCGCGGCACGCTGATGATTTCCACCGATGGAACAGAGATCGGTCAAATCAATGGTCTATCGGTCATGCAGTTTGGTGACTATGCGTTCGGCCACCCCAGTCGCATTACCGCACGGGTCCGTATGGGCAAGGGCGAGGTGGTCGACATAGAGCGCGAAATCGAACTGGGTGGCCCGATTCATTCAAAAGGGGTGTTGATACTCAATGGATTTCTATCAGGTCGATATTGCCCTGACCAACCATTGTCGCTCTCGGCGAGCCTCGTTTTCGAGCAAACCTACGGTGGTGTCGAGGGTGATAGCGCATCCTCCGCCGAACTCTATGCCTTGTTATCCGCTCTGTCGGGCATTCCGCTGAAGCAGTCGTTCGCGGTGACCGGCTCGGTTAACCAGTTGGGCCAGGTGCAGGCCATCGGCGGTGTAAATGAAAAAATTGAAGGCTTTTTCGATGTCTGTCGAAACCATGGTTTGACCGGTGATCAGGGAGTACTGATACCCCGTGCCAACGTTAAACACCTGATGCTTCACAAGGATGTCGTCGCGGCAGTGGCCCAGGGAAAATTCCATGTCCACGCCGTGAATTCTATTGATGAGGGCATCGCCATATTAACCGGGGCACCTGCCGGTGAACGCGACGAAAGTGGCAACTATCCTCCGGGGTCAGTTAACTATTCAGTTGAGCAAAAGCTGGCGGCCATGGCTGCGCATGCCCACGAGCAGGAAGAAGATGAAGGCAGCTGATCGCCCGGCTGATCCGGTTGGCGGTATTCAACGCATCCTGGTGGCGCTGGATGCGTCGCGACAGAGCAATGCCGCCCTTGAGGCCGCCGCGGCATTGGCTGAAACCATGCAGGCGGAGCTCGAGGGGGTGTTCGTCGAAGACATTGAATTGCTGCATCTCGCCGAATTGCCTTTTAGCCGCGAGATCGGTTTCACCTCCTCATCCCGTCGCGCGCTTGATAGCGCTGCGATGGCGCGATCATTACGTGTCCGGGCGAGCCAGGCACGCGCGATGCTTGAGTCAGTTTCCGCCAGGCACAAGGTGGTATCGTCGTTTCGGGTGACGCGCGGCAACGTTTTGACCGAACTGCTCGCGGCCACCGAAGAAGTGGACATGGTAGCAATTGGTACCGGTGGTCACCGGATGGGATACTCACAGCAAGGCGGGTCTACCTACAGTGGCATGGTGCAGTCGTGCCGCTGTTCGGTGTTGGTGCTTCAGGACCGAACGGCGCCGGGGGGCTCGGTCGTGGTGTTGTTTGATGGTAGTGATGCCTCGATGCGGGCCCTGGAACTGGCAAAATCGCTGGCGTCTTCACATCACGATCCGTTGGTAGTGATTTTACTCGAAGGCAGCAACGACGCAGGGAAGTTAGAGAAACTGGCAGTACGGGCCATTGGTGATTTTTCCGACGTTCAGTTCAGGGATCTGTCGATGACGCAATTGGCTGGTGTACGAAAGATACTCGACAAATTGAATTGCGGTGTTTTCCTGCTGCCGCGTCCGATCAGCCGCTCCATCGATGCATTCAGTGTTGAAAAGCTGACGGAGTTTCGTTGCCCGGTCATGCTACTGCCCTAGTTACTGTCGTCGTAATTATCCTGCTTGGCTGACAGATATTGCCACGCATTCCATGCTTGTCTCTGGATAGACCGAAAACGGGCGCCTATGGCGCCCGTCAGGTATTACATCTTGTAAGTTAATTCTATTTTTTCGGGCAGCTGCTCCGATCCGTTTCAACTTTGCCGGTGAGAAGCAGGAAGCTCTTGAATGGCCCCATGTTTGCCATCGCCTCACCGTACGGACCGCTGAATCTCAAGCGAAATGTCGACATGGCCCCCATTGGTCCCAACTTGCCATTTCCCATTTTTTCCCAATTCTTGTCCTTCGCTGACATAAGGTAGTCGATAGAACTGTTAAGTTTTTCGGTCTTCGTCCAGCCACCATATATACAGGTAGCTTTTCCGTCCTTGTCCGCAATATGCATTTCTGCACGTGGACTGTCATCACAGTTGCGTCGATAGATCTGCATAACTTTGTAACCACGACCTTCGTTATTCTCGACCCATCCGGACTTTTTTAATTCTACGGTCAGAGTCTGATCAGCGTTCCAGGCCTTGCAGGCTTCAGCAGCCCATTCTCCCGACATGAATACGGGCGCTGCCTGAAGGCTCGTTGAAAAAAGTAATGCAGTGAAAGAGGCGACAAGGATTTTTCTCATATTCTTCCCCTATTAATTACTGTTTGTATTGGAAAAATCGAAAGCACGGCGCGCGGCATTATTGACGCCACAGAAATCCAGCTTACCCGAACAATAACCCGCCAACAACTGGGGACAATATAGATATTATCGGGTACGCGAAGTGTTACGGGTGGACAGAATATGGCTAGTCGTTTCCGCGGTTTTCCGCCATGTCACGAATGATACCCGCGTCCTCTATGACTTCTTGTACGACATCATCGATTTTTCTGCGCTGTCGCCTTGCGAGCGAGCGCAGGCTTTCGAATGCCTGGTGCTCAGTCAGCTTATATCTTTCCATGATCATGCCGATGGCGACGCTACGTTCACGGCCGCTCTGTAATGCAAGGCCCAGGTTGATTTCATTGTTGCGCAGTTTCATTAGCTCTCTGGACTGTACCCGGGCGGCCTCGATCGACGGTGCAATCTTGGTGACATCGACTGGTTTCACCAGATAACCTAGCGCGCCTTCAGCGACCGCCTGTTGCACGTGTTTGTCATCATCGTAAGCAGAAAGAAACATGACTGGCACGGCAGTGCGATCACGGATCTCCCGTGCGGCCGCGATGCCGCTCATTCCTGGCGGCATGTTGATGTCGAGAATGGCGAGGTCCGGTTGGTGTTGTTCACACAATTCAATTGCTTCTTCGCCGGAGCTCGCCTCGATGACCTCATAGCCTGCATCACGCAAACCCATACCCAGCGTTGCCAGGATCAGGCGTTCATCGTCTGCTATGAGAAGTGTTGCTTTGGCCATCGCGCGTTCAGGTTACTTTTCTTCATTATCGCATTTTCTGGCGGATCCCGTTTTCCGGTACTGGTCGCCTGGGGTCCGCGCTTTGCCGGCAGCACCATTTCTTCTCTGACCAGCAGTCGGGCCAGCGTTTTTTCTGCATCCCGAGGCAATTTATCGCTCTCGGCAACTTTTTCTTGCCAAGACCAGACTACTGTATATAATGCCAGTACTAACTGGATAAACGTACAGTATCTGAATCATGCAACGTGCTCTTACCCCAAGACAGGCAGAAATTCTGGAACTGATTCGCGAGTACATCGCTGATCATGGTCATCCGCCTACCCGGGCCGATATTGCCCGGGTGCTGGGATTTCGCTCGCCCAATGCTGCTGAGGAACACCTGCGGGCATTGGAGAAGAAGGGAGCGATTGAGCTATTGCCCGGGGCTTCCCGTGGCATCCGTTTGCCTGAGGAAGAAAAAGGGTTGCCTGTGGTCGGGCGTGTAGCAGCCGGCCATCCTATCCTGGCGCAGGAAAACATAGAGGACCGCTATGGATTGGACCCGGATGTGTTCCGGCCGCGGGCAGACTATCTGTTGAGGGTGAAAGGTCAGAGTATGCGTGACGTTGGCATCCTTGACGGGGATTTGCTGGCGGTACACCGCACCCCCGAGGCCAGTAATGGCCAGATTGTGGTGGCGCGGGTCGAAGATGAAGTCACCGTCAAACGATTCCAGCGTAAGAGCAAATACCGGGTGGATCTGTTGCCCGAAAATTCCGATTTTTCTCCCATTGAAATCGATCTCCGTCATCAATCCCTGTCTATCGAGGGTCTTGGTGTCGGAGTCCTTAGAAACGGCGAACTCCGATGAATCTCGATACCTTGGTACAACGCGCCGACATCTGGCGCGGGGGCGGCTCTCCCTCTGAAAACATTACCGGTATTTCTACCGGCCTGTCGCAACTGGATGCCTTGTTGCCCGGTGGCGGCTGGCCCAGGGGCGCGCTGACAGAAATTCTGATTCCCGACGAAGGTGTTGGCGAACTCAGTCTGGTGATGCCGGCGCTGGCGCGCCTGAGCTGTGCCAGCCGTTGGCTTGCCTGGGTGGCGCCGCCACACATTCCTTATGCCCCGGCGCTGGTATCGGCCGGCGTTGATCTTTCCCGTGTCATGGTAGTGCGCCCGCGCAGTGGTGCCGATGGCTTGTGGGCGGTTGAGCAAACCTTGCGTGCCGGTACTTGCGGTGCCGTGCTGGCCTGGCTCACTACTGCCGATACCGGTGTCATGCGTCGGCTGCAACTGGCTGCCGAGACTGGCAATAGCTGGGGCGTGTTGTTTCGCCCGCAGCGCATGGCCGGCCAGGCATCTCCTGCGGCACTGCGTCTGAAACTCGAGCCCACGTCCCGTGGTCTGGCTGTGCACGTATTAAAGCGTCGCGGCGGTTGGGCCACCGGCCCTATTTATATTGAGAAGGACCATGCTTTGGCTGGCTCTGCATTTCCCCCGTCTGCCGCTAGAGGTGTTCAGTCGGGGCACGGCTTCCAGTGAGCCACAGGCAATTTGCCAGAGCAGCGGGAACAAGGCGCACGTTTTAATTTGTAACGCCCCCGCCGCCTCCCTTGGTGTGCGCCCGGGTATGCCGCTGCGCGCTGCCTGCGCCCTGGCGGAAAATCTCACACTTTATCCTCGCGATGATGTGCTGGAGCAGGAGGCGCTAAAGCAAATCGCCGCCTGGTCCACACAATTTACTTCTCTTGTCAGCCTTTCTTTCCCCCAGGCCGTATTACTGGAAGTGGGCGGCAGCCTTTCGATGTTTGGCAGCGCGGATAAATTGTTGAACGAAATACGCGATGGTCTGGGCGAGCTCGGTTACCAGGTCATGGTGGCGATTGCGCCAACACCACTGGCGGCGCTATGGCTTGCCCGGGCAGATCGGGTCGAGATAGTCGAGCAAACGGCGCTGCTGGCCAGCATGTTGGGAGATCTCCCCCTGTCTCATCTGCGTTTGGGCGAAAAACAATTGCGCTCACTTGAAGGCATGGGCCTGCAGTTTCTGGCGGACCTGGTGCGCTTGCCTCGTGATGGTCTGACCCGTCGCCTGGGCAAAGACCTGGTGTTATTGCTGGATCGTGCCCTGGGGCGCGCACCCGATCCACAAAAGCCTTATGTGCCACCACACCGGTTTCGAAGCCGACTGCTGTTGCCGGCAGAGGCAGACAATGTTGAGGCGTTGCTGTTTGCCATGCGACGCATGCTGGCAGAGCTTGGCGGTATGTTGCTTGGTTGTGGCGGCGGTGTGCAGGAGTTGTCTATCCAGCTTATTCATCGTGACGAGCAGGCAGATCGTGATGAGAAGGATGTCACACACATCGATCTCAAGCTCTCTGCACTTAGTCGTGACCCGGAGCACCTGGTCGTAGTGCTGCGCGAGCGTCTGGAGCGCGTCACACTGGAAGCACCGGTAATCGAAATCGGCATGGCGGCTGACACCATTTTGCCGCTGGCGAGCCACCCCCGGGATCTTTTTGCCGGAAAGGGCGAGGGCGAGCAGGACTGGCAGTCGTTACTTGAGCGGTTGCGCGCACGTCTTGGCGAAGAAGCAGTGCATGGACTAAGGCAGGTCGCAGAGCATCGACCGGAGCGGGCATGGAATTCAGCCGCCGTTGGCGACAGCGGTCGTAATACCCGGACACCGGTTTTTGCTACCCGACCACTGTGGTTGCTGGATGAGCCGGTGCCGCTGGTTACCAACGATGAAGGCAGGCCCCGTTTTCATGGATCATTGCAGCTGGATCCTGATCGGGAGCGGATAGAGAGCGGCTGGTGGGATGGCGATGATGTCGCCCGCGATTACTTTGTCGCACGAAATACGCGTGGCCTGCGTTTGTGGGTCTATCGTGAATTGCGCGACCAGCGTCGATGGTACCTGCATGGCATATTTGGTTGACGTAGCACCATGGCCAATCAATTGCCCGAGTTCGCTGAACTCCATACGGTTTCCAATTTTACTTTTCTGCGCGGCGCGTCCCGACCCGAAGAGCTGATAAACCGGGCCCACGAGCTGGGTTATCGCGCACTGGCGTTGACCGACGAATGCAACATGACCGGTATGGTGCGTGCGCACGTGGCAGCGAAGGACAATGACTTCAAGCTTATCGTTGCCAGCGAATTTGCTTTGGAGGATGGGCTGCGACTGGCGTTGTACGCCACTGACAGAAACACCTATGGCGATCTCTCGCAGCTAATCACTCGTGGCCGGCGCACGGCAGAAAAGGGCGAGTACTTGCTAACGCGAGCCGACGTGGAGGAGCTGGCGCCCGACTGCCTGGCATTGTGGTTACCGGGACGCGAGATAGATACCACCGCGGCCCGGTGGTTGTCTGACGTGTTTGCTGCCAATGCCTGGATTGCCGTTGAATTGCTGCAAACAGGCAATGATATGGATCGACTCAATGCGCTGTCGGCGGTTGGCAAGCAGACCGGCCTGCCACTTGTCGCCGCAAACAATATCCATATGCACGAACGTCAGCGACGCCCGCTGCAGGATACGCTGACGGCGATCCGGCTGCGTACCACCATTGATGCCGCCGGACACGCATTGCATGCCAATGGCGAGCGCCACTTGCGCCGTCGCGAAACGCTGGCGCGACTTTATCCGCCGGCACTGTTAAACGCGACACTGGAGGTTGCCGAGCGCTGCCAGTTTTCGCTGGATGAACTGCGGTATGAGTACCCCGAGGAGCTGGCACCGAAAGGTGAGACACCGGCACAGTATCTTCGACGCCTGACCGAAGCAGGTATCGGGGAGCGCTGGCCAACCGGTGAAACAGACAAGGTCAGGCAGCTCATCGAGCATGAATTGCAACTCATTGCCGAGCTGGGTTATGAGCCCTATTTCCTGACGGTGTATGACATCGTCAAGTTTGCCCGATCACGGAACATTCTGTGTCAGGGCAGGGGGTCGGCTGCCAATTCCGCCGTGTGCTATGCCCTGGGCATTACCGAAGTGGATCCCTCGCGCATGGAGATGCTGTTCGAGCGCTTTATTTCCAAAGAGCGAAATGAGCCACCGGACATTGATGTCGATTTCGAGCATGAGCGGCGAGAAGAAGTCATTCAGTATCTCTACACCAAGTATGGTCGCCACCGCGCCGCACTGGCCGCGACGGTGACCACTTATCGACCGCGTAGCGCCATACGCGATGTAGGCAAGGCACTGGGCATGTCGCTGGAACAGGTCGACCGCCTTGCCAAGAACATGCAGTGGTGGGACGGCAAGCAAATCGCAGTCGAGCGACTGACAGAGATAGGGTTTGATCCAGCCAACCCGGTCATGATCCGGTTGATGGCCATCGTACACCAACTGCTCGGCTTCCCCAGGCACTTGTCGCAGCATGTTGGCGGTTTTGTTATCTCGCGCGATGACCTGTCACGGCTGGTGCCGATCGAAAACGCGGCCATGCCGGACAGAACCATTATCCAGTGGGACAAGGATGACCTGGATGCGCTGGGACTGCTCAAGGTCGACTGCCTGGCGCTGGGCATGCTCACTGCGATCCATCGGGCCTGCGACTTGCTCACCCGGTTCCGCCGAAAAACATACACGCTCGCGACCATTCCGCCGGAGGACCCCGAGGTGTACGACATGATCCAGCATGGTGACACCGTTGGCGTCTTCCAGATCGAGTCGCGCGCGCAAATGGCAATGTTGCCGCGACTCAAGCCAGCCAATTTTTATGATCTGGTAATAGAAGTGGCAATTGTGCGGCCGGGGCCTATACAGGGGGACATGGTGCATCCCTATCTCAGACGGCGACAGGGACTGGAGCCAGTGACTTACCCCAGTGAGGCAGTGCGTGATGTGCTGGCGCGCACCCTGGGTGTGCCGATATTTCAGGAGCAGGTGATCAAGCTGGCGATGGTGGCCGCAGGCTTTACACCGGGCGAAGCCGATCAGTTGCGTCGATCAATGGCGGCATGGAAGCGACACGGCGGGCTCGACCACTTTGAAGCGCGACTTGTTGAAGGTATGCGTGAGCGTGGTTATGACGAGCAATTTGCACGGCAGATCTTCCAGCAGATCCTTGGTTTCGGTGAATACGGTTTTCCCGAGTCCCATGCCGCGAGCTTCGCCTTGCTGGCCTATGCCTCGGCGTGGCTAAAATGCCACGAGCCTGCCGCCTTTACCTGCGCCATCCTCAACAGTTTGCCCATGGGTTTTTACGGGCCGTCACAACTGGTGCAGGACGCCAGGCGTCACGGGGTAGAGGTCCGGCCGGCGGATATCGTTGTTAGCGAGTGGGGATGCACGCTGGAGGCGGGGGGTGGCGAAGACCCGGTGCTGCGCCTCGGGTTATCCATGATAAAGGGCCTGTCCCAGGCGGGTGCCGAGCGTGCCATTGCGGCGCGGCAACAACGGCCATTGCGAGACATTGAGGATGTGGCGCATCGCGCCAGGCTGGACCGGCGCGACCTGGAGGCGCTGGCTGCGGCGGATGCGTTTAGATCGCTCGGCGGTCACCGGCATCGTGTCCGCTGGGATGTGCTGGCGGTGGAATCCGCGACGCCGTTGCTGGGTGATGCGCAAATCAGCGAGGCCACGCCGTTGCTGCGAGTACCGCGTGAAGGCGAGGACATCGTTGCCGACTATGAGAGTCTGTCGTTGACGCTTCGGCGACATCCACTGGCTTTGCTGCGCGAGCAACTCGGCAGGCGACAGGTCATTACGGCGGCAGAAGTCGCCAGAACAACCCATGGCGAGGTTGTCTATACCGCCGGACTGGTCATCGGTCGGCAGCGGCCGGGCACAGCCACCGGTGTGGTGTTCGTCACGCTGGAGGATGAAACCGGGCAGATCAATCTGGTGGTATGGAACCGTATTGCGGAGAAGCAGCGGCGTGAATTGCTTGGTGCGCGACTGCTGGGCGTTTTCGGTGAGGTGCAACGGGAAGGCGAGGTGATTCACGTCATTGCCAGGCAACTGCAGGATTACAGCGCGTTGCTTGGCAGGCTCAACACAACGTCGCGAGATTTTCGCTGAACTATGGCTGTACGAGGGGCACATCACGACTTTCGCCGAATGCCAGAACCCAGAATTCATTCTCCCCTACACCAGCTGACCGTTTGGCGGCCTGCAGTTTCTCAACCGGCTCTGTTTCTCCATCATCGCCTAGATGAAACGTGCCAAAGTGGATGGCCATGCTGGTGTGCGACTGCAAACGTTGGTGCGCCAGAACCGCATCAGACGGAGACAGGTGCGCCTCTTTCATAAACCAGACTGGTCGAAACGCACCAATGGGTAGCAACGACATGCGTATTGGCGAAAAACGTTTTCTGATTTCATCAAAATGCGGTCCAAGACCGGTGTCGCCGGCAAAATAAAGGTTGCCCGCTGATCCGGAAATGACATAACCACCCCACAATGTCCGGTTTCGATCAAATGTACCCCGCGCGGAAAAATGCTGTGCCGGAACGCTGTGCACATTTACCAGTTCAGAAACGCCAGTCGAATTCCACCAGTCGAGCTCCTCGATGCGGGTAATGCCTGCCTGTCTCAGAAGTGCCCGGTTGCCGAGGTGACAGAAGAACAGCGGGTTGTGGGCATCACGCAACCGCCGCAACGTCGGGATGTCGGTATGATCATAATGATTGTGGCTTAGAAGTACGGCATCAATTTTTGGCAGATCCTCAAAGCGAATACCGGGGTCTCGCACACGACGTGGCCCGACCCAGGAAAGCGGACTGGCCCGTTGCGACCAGATGGGATCGGTAAGAATATTTACGCCATCCATCTGCACAAGTATGGTGGCGTGGTTGACAAACGTTACCCGCATGTTTCCCGCCTCGACCGATGCCTCCGGTTTGGCGCCGGGCCGGGAGTCTACCCAGTCACGCCACGGCCCGACCTTGCGATTAAACTGCCAGCGCATCATGTCGCGGAATGTTTTATCTGCCAGTGCGCCCGAGGGATTGAAGAAGCGTTCGCCATCGAAATGGTCGCTGCCATCGCCCTGGTAGGCGGGAGCGGAGAACACATAGCCGCCAATAGTTACCAACACGACGAACAACAACGCTGTTGTTATAACGCCAGTAAGCAGCCACAGCACTGCCTTGACTAGGCGTCGAATCAGGGATGAGCCTGGCGGGGAAATAGAAGAATCAAACGGCATGGCTCTATTCTACCGATCAATGGCCATCGGAACAGCGGGAGACGCCCCCTATAACCGCGTTGACGGTAACGCTTTGATAAAGTCGCACCTGCGCATGATCGTGCGCCCGTTGCCCGAATCCGGTAAGGTGTCGACCTGATTATAATAAAATTGCTAACGAGGAAAATAATGGCAGAAATGATGACAGACAGCGGCCTGAAATACGAAGACCTGTCCGTGGGCGAGGGCGACACGGCCACCGGACCCGGTCAAACGGTTACAGTACATTACACGGGCTGGCTGGAAGATGGCACCAAGTTCGATTCCAGTGTTGATCGTAACGATCCGTTCAAGTTTCCGCTCGGAGTCGGCATGGTCATCAAGGGCTGGGATGAAGGCGTTGCCGGAATGAAGGTAGGCGGCAAGCGCAAGCTGACAATACCGCCGCAACTGGGTTATGGCCCACAGGGCGCAGGCGGGGTAATACCGCCAAATGCGACCCTGATATTTGAAGTCGAGCTGCTAAAAATTTCCGAGTAGCCAGAAAGGCCGTCATAGACGGCCTTTCTTAATTGAGCGCAATTTGTGGGCGCAGGTACATCACCGCGATCAGAAAAATCAGTGAGACTATCCAGATGGCAATATAGAGAACCATGGATTGGCGAGCCTTGCGTTTTTCAATCCAAGTCCTGGGCTTTACTCCCCGGAATAAAAACGCGATCTTCGCCGCAAGGTTGATACAAACGACGTTAACCGCGAGCAGCAATCCGGCGCCGGCCGCCAAATAATAATTTTCTGCACCAAGCATCAATCCGAGTGTCGCCGTGGGGGGCAGCAGCGCAACCGCGACCATAACCCCGACAAGCACGCTCGGCAGGCCAGTGGTCAGGGACAGTACCGCTGCAGCGCCGGAGGCCAGGGCCAGTGCCACTGTCTCCAGATTCACTTGCGTACGCATCATGATCTCGTTGCTTGTCAATTCGAACGGCAACAAATACCCAACCGCGACTGACAGAACAAAGGCAAGCGCCATACCGGCGAGATTGGTCTTTAATGATTCCCACATCAGTTCGGTATCGCCCAAGGCCGTGGCAAACGCCAGTGAAATATTTGGCCCGAGCAGCGGAGCGATCACCATAGCGCCGACAACAACCGTAACGTTGTCTTCAATCAGCCCGATGGCAACCACGATAGTTGAGAGGAACACAAGCAACAGAAAATTGCTGTCAAGGTGGGCGCCTTTGGCAACGCGATCATATAATTCCTCCCGGGTAACGGTAATCGCTGCACGTTTTACCTCTTCCTCATCGACCTTCGGTTTTGGTAGTGATGCCTCAACGGGCAGCAGGAGGATGCGCGCATTTTCCGCAGCCCCCAGGGCAAATTGTACTGCGTCCAGAACCACTTGCAGTTTCTCGTCGGCCACAAGCATGCGTACCGCGACACGACCATCCGGATTTTCCTGCCCGTACCAGATATCATTAATTTCGTGCTGGGAGGCGATACCGGCGATGGTGTCGGTATGGCCGGCGTCAGCGATTATTTCAATAATTTTCATGTGCGCCGCGATAGCCCGTTGAGTTCAGTAATTCGTTATAATTGCTGGCAGAGAGATTAACATTGCCGCAATGCCTTCGTCACTGACGGAGTGCAAAGACCAAGGAGGTACGTTTTGTCACTGACACCATCAACCATGCTCGCGCTAGGTACACCGGCCCCTGATTTTTCACTCGTGAACATCGACGGCAAGACAGTTAGTCTTTCTGATTTCTCTGACAGCAAAGCCTTGCTGGTTGTATTCATGTGCAATCACTGCCCCTATGTGAAACATATTGCTGATGCGCTCAGTGCATTTGCGGACGAGTACAGGGAACAAGGATTGGCGGTAGTCGGCATCAGCAGCAATGATGCTGACAATTATCCTGATGACGGGCCAGAAAAGATGGCGGAAGAAGCAAGTCGACGCGGCTACCGATTCCCCTACCTTTATGACCAAACCCAGGAGATCGCAAAGCTGTATCAGGCAGCATGCACACCTGACTTCTTCCTGTTCGACGAGGATCGCCGACTGGCGTATCGAGGTCAGTTTGATTCCAGCCGCCCGAAAAATGACGAACCGGTTAACGGGGCAGACATGCGTGCCGCAGTCGAAGCGGTACTCGGTGGGCAATCACCAACCGCAAACCAGATAGCCAGCATCGGCTGCAACATCAAGTGGAAACCCGGCAACGAGCCGGAGTATTTCGGTTAGCAGGGAAAAGTACTGACATGGCCGGCGGTACCTGGGGTCTGGCGCCCGGGTGAGGCGTCTAATGAATCCATCGTAGGACTGCGAGAGTCCTACCAGGAGAAGATCCTGAGATGGCTCCAGGCTTTTATCCGCCGACCTTGTCAAATTGCGGATAGAAGGTAGATTAGCAAGTAAGCCGATATTTTCATTGATCCAAATCAACGGCGACAATAAAACGGACAGTTTAGAAGATTAGCGTGTACTGATATGGGGATGGCGCCGGTGTGCCATTCCAGCCAATGCATAAAGATGCAAGACCTATACAAAAATATTGAGTTAGCCTGGCGGAGGTTGTTGTGAGTCTCAAGCTTTTTTCGGATCCATGGATGAATAAACTCCAACAGTTGTGGAACGAAGACCCGAAAATGTTAAAAAATCTTGGCAAAGTCGACTTCTATTCCTACATCGGCTACGGCCTGAAAGGTGAAGAGCACCCTCGTGGATTTATCTATGTGGACAACGGCAAGGTGATTGAAGCGGCCGAGTGGGATGGCGAGTCACTCAACTGGGATTTGCGTGCGGACAAGGGCAGCTGGGAAAAGTGGTTCAAAGAAGGCTTTGGTCTTGCCGGTCTCGGCAAAGCGGTCGCCAGTGGCGAACTCGTTTTTGTCAGTGGTGACTATCGTCAAATGGTGAGGAACCTCAATTTATCGGTACCATTTCTTCGCCACCTTGAGCTCATGGCAAAAATCAAGACCGACTACAATGTCTAGCCAGTCCCATATCGGCGACAGGCGGTCTTGCCTCGTCACATAGTAATGAAATACTGTAGTCATTGTGCATCACCGGTCGTACTTCGAGTACCCGAAGGCGATAATCTGCCAAGATTTATCTGTGACAGCTGCAACACGATTCACTATCAAAACCCCAATATTGTTGCTGGTTGTGTACCCGAATGGGACGGCAGGCTGCTGTTGTGTCGACGCGCCATAGAGCCCCGTCATGGTTTATGGACCTTGCCGGCCGGATATATGGAGAACAACGAGACCACGCTCGAAGCGGCGCGGCGCGAGACCGTAGAAGAAGCGGGTGCCGAAGTCGATATTTCGGACTTATTCGCAGTAATCAACCTGCCCCACATCAACCAGGTCTACATGATGTTTCGCGCGCAACTGAATGAGCCCAAATATGCAGCTGGCCCCGAAAGTCTGGAAGTGAAGCTTTTCAGGGAAGCGGAAATCCCCTGGGGTGAGCTGGCGTTTCCGGTGATCCAGCAAACACTGAAGTGTTATTATGATGATCTGTCTCGTGGCGAGTTTCAGCTACACGTCGGCGATATGTTGCTGGTCGATCGGGAGACGCGCAAGTTTGAGGTGCGCTTTCTGGAATCCGGTTCACGCAATTAATCCGGCTTTCGCAATTTCAATTTCCGGAATGTAACTATGGACCCAGATTTCTGGCATCAACGCTGGCAGCAGGAACTCATTGGTTTCCATCAGTCGGAAACCAATCATTATCTTAAGAAGCATATTGCCTCGTTGGGGATCAAGCCTGGCGACACCGTGCTTGTTCCACTTTGCGGAAAAAGTCTCGACATGTGGTGGCTACACGACCAGGGCTACCGGGTCCTCGGTGTCGAGCTGAGTCCGATCGCTTGCGAGGCCTTTTTTGCAGAGGCCGGACGTCAACCGCGCCAGCTTGTCAACGGCGCATTCACCAGCTGGAAAGCGATCGACGTGGAAATCTTGTGTGGCGACTTTTTTCGTCTCACCGATGATATGTTGATCGATGTTCGCGCGGTGTTCGATCGCGCGGCACTCATCGCGCTGCCGACAGAGATGAGGAAGGCCTATGTCCACCATCTTGCTGAACTGCTGTCGCCGGGTGTTTCGGGGCTTCTGATTACCATGGAATATCCGCAATCCGAAATGCAGGGACCGCCCTTCGCGGTATCACAAAACGAAGTCGAATCACTATTTACCGACCGCTTTCAGATAGAGTTGCTGGAGGATGTCGATGTGCTGGCCCAGAGCCCCCGTTTTCGTGACCGCGGGTTGTCGGCTATGCGCGAAAAAGTATATCGGTTTCAGCGCCGCTAACGGCCCAGCCAACAAGGATTAATCAGATGCTGCTACATCAGCAATTTATCAGGATAGCCAAGGCCAATAAGCGTAAGCTGGCCTTCATTGATCGTTCTACCGGCCGGCGTCTGACCTACGGGAGAACCCTGGTTGCGGCGCTAATTCTCTCCAGAAAAATCAAACGTTATCGTGACACTTATATTGGTGTCATGGTGCCGACGTCAGCAGGTTGCGCCCTGACCATCCTGGCAACTCTGCTTGCCGGAAAGGTACCGGTGATGATCAATTACAGTACTGGCGCAGAAACCAATGCACGCTTTGCGCAACAACGCTGTGGATTCAGAAAAATCATTACCTCGCGCGCGTTGCTAGAGAAAATCGGTTGTCGGGAAACCGATGGGATGGTGTTTCTTGAAGATATCCTTGAAGGTATAACGCTGGTCGACAAGCTTTCTGCCGCTAGCCGGGCTGCTCTGCCGACGTCGTTACTGTTGAAGGCAGTCTACGGCGGTGTCGCCGACGATACGGTAGTCATTCTTTTTACCAGCGGTTCAGAAAAGATGCCGAAAGGTGTCGAGCTCAGTCACCGCAATATCGGCTCCAATGTGATGGCTGCCGCAGAGAAGTTCGATCTGGGTTCCGGGGACGTCATGATGTCGGTGTTGCCGTTATTTCATGTCTTTGGGCAGTCCATCAATCTCTGGTTGCCGCTGATGTTAGGGATGACCAACGTAACCTATGGTAATCCACTCGAGTTCAGAAATGTGGCAAGAATCATCAGCGAGGAAAAACCCAGCATGCTGGTGGGAACACCTTTTTTCCTGGCCGGCTATTTGAAGCAATCGGGCACTGGCGATTTTTCCTCTCTACGGTTGGTGGTGGCTGGCGCAGACAAGGTTCCTGACTGGTTGCGAACCGCTTTTAGCGAACAGCAGGGAATTCAGCTACTGGAGGGGTACGGTGCGACTGAAACCAGTCCAGTCATATCGGTTAATTCACCGGAAGACAACAAGCCGGGCAGTGTCGGTCGACCGCTTCCCGGGGTCCAGGTGCGCATTGTCGGCGTCGATACTGGCGAGGATATGCCGCAGGGCGAAGAAGGAAAAATTCTGGTGAAAGGTGACCTGGTGATGAAGGGCTACTTTGACGACATCGAGGAAACCTCGTTGCATATCGAGGACGGTTGGTATGAGACCGGCGACATGGGTCTCGTCGATGAAGAAGGGTATCTCTGGCACAAGGGCAGGTTAAAGCGCTTTGTAAAAATTGGCGGCGAAATGGTGTCGCTGGTGCAGGTTGAATCGGTGCTGGAACTATTGCTACCTGAGGGAACAGAGTGTTGCGTGGTAGAAATACCGGACGCGCGCAAAGGGGCAAACCTGGCAGTGGCTGTTACCGCCGAGATCAGTCAGAAAGAGATGATTTCATTGCTTGCCAAGAAGCTGCCACCAGTGGCGGTGCCAAGGCAATTTGTCGTACTGGAGGAGTTGCCCAAAATGGGGAGCGGGAAGGTCGACTTCCGAACCACAACGGTAATGGTGCAGGACATGCTTACCGGAAACGTGTCCTGATCGTTGCAGCCGGCAGAATGCAGGTTAGCTGTTCTGGTCCGGCACTCGCTACAAAATCCTGATAGGCTACAAGAAATAGTACAGATTATTTTTACAGCAAAAGATTTCAGACTGGATAAATCCCAATTCCGAACGAGGAGACTTTAATGAAAGCAAGAACCCCACGGACAATGATTGCGCTGGCAATTATGCTGATACCCGGCGTCGCCATGTCCGCTGCGCCCTTGAAAACACAAAAGCAGAAGTTCAGTTATACCATCGGATTCCAGGTTGGCATGGATTTCAAACGAAAGGGCCTGGAGCTCGACACCGAAGCCCTGTTACAGGCGATTCGTGATACCCAGGATGGCAAGCAACCGCGGCTGACCCAGGAACAGATGCAGCAAGCGCTCAACAACTATAAAGAAGCATTGGATGCAAAACGCAAGGAACTAGCGGACACCAATTCCAAGTTGAGCCTGGCGTTTCTTGAACAGAACAAGGCCAAGAAGGGTGTAAAGGTTACCGCCAGCGGACTGCAATATGAAGTGCTTAAGGCCGGCAAGGGCCCCAAGCCCAAGGCAACCGACTCGGTCGAGGTGCATTATCACGGTACGCTGATTGATGGGCGTGTCTTCGACAGCTCGGTGAACCGTGGGCAGTCAGTCACCTTCCCGGTCAACGGCGTTATCAAGGGTTGGCAGGAAGCCCTGCAAATGATGAAGAAAGGATCCAAATGGAAAGTGGCGATTCCGCCTGATCTGGCCTATGGGCCGATGGGCTCACCGCCGGTGATTGCGCCAAACATGGCGCTGGTGTTCGAGATCGAACTGATCGATATCAAGTAGTCAACGTTGAGCTGAAAGATATGGCGTACCGGTTTAAGACCGGTACGCCATTTTTTTACATCGACATTTCCAGGTCTGACAGCACCGCATCCATTCCGGCCTTGGCGCATTGCTCGTCGGTCTTGCCCGACGGCGCACCGCTGACACCGATACCGCCCATGATGGTGCCGCCAACGTTGATTGGAAGTCCGCCCCGGGCCGCTACCACTCCCACGGTTTTCCCTATGGAGGCCGGGCCCTTGAAGCGGCCTTCAAGATCGCCGGACGGCATATTGAAACTCATGGCTGAGTAGGCCTTGTCTCGGCTGATCGGCAGTGTCAGGTCCATTGCCAGTGTATCTCGTAAGACGATCTGCGGGTGACCGCCGCGATCAACTATGGTGACGGCGACATTCACACCCAGGGTGCGGCACTTCTTGATTGTTGCCTGAGCCATCTTTAGCGCAGTGTCCATGGAAAGGCGCTTGATCGGCAATACCATTGCATCTTCTGCCTGGGCTGCCAGTGGCGCCACGATCATCGAACCGGCCAGCAGGCCTGCATACAGCGAAATATTCTTCATTGTGTCCTCCAGTTGTTGGGCTTATTTACCGAATAGTTGAATCGAGTAAATTGCTATTAGCAGGGGCAAATTACACTAGCTCACGTTACCTGGTGCAAGGCAAATTACCGTGATATTTGCCAAACAATTGAAGGGGAAATACACCGGGCATGTGAACCGGCAACTCAGACGGATTCGATAAACTCGAGTGCATTGCCGTCAGGGTCGCGGCAAAACAGGGCACGACGGCCCGATTTGCTGGTGGTGAAGGGAATATTGGCTTGACCCAGTGCATCAACGAGTTGATTCAGGTTGTCGATACTAATAGCGGTATGTCGGTCACGTCCGCCATGTGTCGGTCGATCCGATACCGGGTCAGGATTGGGCAGTTCCAGCAAATGAATTTGTTGGGCGCCAACGTCAAGCCAGGCGCCAGGAAATCCGAGGTCGGGCCGCGACGGGTTCACTTGCATACCCAGTACATCGCCGTAGAACTCGAGCGCAGTCGCGGTATCCGCGACAATAAGGCTGGCATGAAGAATCTGTCGATAACTGACCATGTAACCTCCTGTTTAAACTTGCCTAGGGCGCGTCTTGAGCCGGTGACATCAGCAGGGAGTGCAGCGTTTCGTCCAGAGCCCCGATCGTGGCCTCGCAACTAATTGCGGCATGATAGCGCCCGTCACGATATGCGAATAACGCCGGCAAGTGAAATACGGAGAATTCTGATGCAAGCGCCTGATCGCGCTCGGTATCGATTTCAAAAAGCCTGACATCTGGATGGCGTTTCTGATAATTCCCCAGCAGCTGTTTCCACGCACGGCAGGAGCCACAGGCCGGCCCGGAAAAAATTACGATGGCCACGCCGGAGGTTTCTGCCATTGTGTGGTGAAAATTGAATTGATCCAGTATGGTAAATACCTGCTTGTTCACCGAGATTTTTCCATTTAAGTGTCTGTTCAGGGCCAGTCCCAGGCGAAAAAGCGGATTTCGCTGGAAAATCACCGTTGTTGGCCTAGTCTTAGGCTGAAACCAATACTATATGAATGATCGCAACAAGGGCATGCGCGCTTTGAATCGCTTTGATTGATCGTATTACCAAAAGTATCGGACCACTCTGGATCCCCGGGCTTATCCTGGTTGTGGCCGTATGGTTTAAACCACAGGCGCTAGAGTCCCTGACCCGGCTGGGGGTCAAGCCACAGATGCTGTTTTACTCGGTCGGCGCCGCGGGCCTGGTGCTTAGCTGGCGGTTCAATCGCAGCAGAATTCTATTGGCACTACTGTCGCTGCTGATGAGTTATGCTTTTCTTGAGACCTTCACCGGCAAGGGCCGGGCTGTTGATATCACTACTGCATCCATGGTGGTAGGCGGGATTTTGTCCATCAATTTTCTGGTCATCGCGTTCATGCCCGAGCGCGGTGTCTTGTCCAGCGCTGGCCGATTGGCGGTTTTGTTGATGACTGTTGAGGTAGCAATCGTGCTGCTCCTGATAGCGGTACCGGCGCTATCAAGCTACGTTGGGCAAATACGCTACTACGGCGCTCTTAAGGCGATGGCATGGACACCCCTGTCGATAGTTACCCTGTCGATGGCCGGTGCGACATTGCTGGTGTTGTTGATCCGGACACTGGTACTACGCTCTGCTATCGATGCTGGATTGTTCATCGCCATGCTGGCAGCGTTGACTGGCCTTCACTTTATTGGTGTGACAAAGGCAGAGGCCCTCTATTTCGCGACCGCGGCGATAGTCATGCAAGCCACTATTATTCAGGACTCGCATGCGCGTGTTTACTACGATGAGCTTACCGGTTTGCCCGGTCGTCGCGCGCTGGATGAGCAGCTGATGCGGCTGGGGCGCCACTACGTTATTGCCATGATCGACGTTGATCACTTCAAGAAATTTAACGATCGGTTCGGACATGATGTTGGAGACCAGGCATTGCGATTTGTTGCCACACAACTGGCGCGTGTTCGAGGCCGGGCAAAGGTTTTTCGATACGGCGGGGAAGAATTTACCCTGTTGTTTCCCGGTAAATCCATGGAAGAGGCGTTGCCGCTAATCGAGCAGGTTCGCGAGCGAGTCGAGAGCACTCCCTTTGTCATTCGGGGTATTGGTCGCCCAAAAGAAAAACCTGAAACCCGGGCCGAAAAATCAACCAAGACCCGCGAACTGTTGACCATAAGCATCGGTGCAGCAGAGCGCAGCGAAACTCATCGTACCCCACAAGAAGTGTTAAAGGTTGCTGATAAAAAGCTGTACAAGGCGAAAAACGGCGGACGCAACCAGACTGCGCACTAGCCGCCAAAGCAAATTCGGACCGCTGCGTTCTGACATTCAGCCTGTCAATTACCGCCTTCGTCTGGTCGGCCACTCAAAAGCGGCCGGGTTACCAGAGAGTTAACGGACATCGACTTTGCCTGTACGATTGAATCATGAAAAAACTAATTGCGAGTTTGCTGCCGGTCATAGACGTTCTGATATTGCCGCTTATGTATCCGGCTGCGTTGCTAATGAAAGCTGTACGGTACGGCGGCATCGCCAGAATGCCTTTGAGCAAGAAGGTGTTGTTACAGGTCGGCGTGTTCCCGATTCGCAAACACTACTATGAGCCACAATTTGATTACCGGGATTTGCGCAGACCGCTTTCAGCCGATCGCGACCTGCAGGGAATTGCGTGGAATCACGAAGCGCAGTTGGAGTATCTGGGTGAGCTCGATTTTGGTGAGGAGCTGAAGCACCTTCCTGAAGGTCCGGGCGACAATGCCTCTTTTTACTTGAACAACGGCGCGTTTGAATCCGGCGACGCGGAATTCTGGTACAGCATTATTCGGCATCGAAAACCAAGAAAGATAATCGAAGTAGGGAGCGGTTTCTCAACGCTTCTGGCGATTCAGGCAGTAGCCAGAAACCGGGAACAGGATTCCGGCTATGAATGTGAGCACATCTGTATTGAACCGTACGAACATAGTTGGCTGGAGGATCAACCGGTAAAAGTAGTCCGCAGCAGGGTAGAAGAACTGAGCGTAGACTTTTTTTCAGGCCTTGGTGCGAACGATATTCTTTTTATTGACTCTTCACATGTGATTCGGCCACAGGGCGACGTTGTATTTGAACTTCTTGAGCTCCTTCCGAGCCTGGAATCCGGTGTTATCGTGCATATCCACGATATATTTTCTCCGCGAGACTATATACAGGAATGGCTTGTTGATGACGTGCGAATGTGGAATGAGCAGTACCTGGTTGAAGCGTTTCTGACTCACAACTCCCGGTGGCAGGTCGTCGCGGCACTGAATTTCCTGCATCACAATCATTACGGCCGACTCGCAGCAGTTTGTCCCCATCTGACGCCAGACCGCGAGCCAGGCTCATTTTATAT
>Ga0209536_100002998_pt1 | contig 27363 bp, 24 predicted proteins | sample DeeMarSeWOR28_12_FD_187461 | JGI IMG/M metagenome (GOLD analysis project Ga0209536, IMG submission 187461) | Marine sediment microbial communities from White Oak River estuary, North Carolina - WOR-2-8_12 (SPAdes) (version 2) | ecosystem: Environmental > Aquatic > Marine > Intertidal zone >... | reverse complement strand
CCGCCTCCCCGATGAAGGAGAGGGAGTACATCGCGCTCATCATCGAGTCCACGATCCCCATGATGCCGGACCCCCCGGAGCCCGAGACCCTCGCCACGCTCCACCTCCCACCGAGGCCCTGAGCGTCCCTGTAGGTACCCTCCCCGGTGCCATCCGAGTAGATCACCCCCGTGAAAGTCGCAGAACCCCCACCATATGGGGACGGCCCCGTGAAGACCACGTTCCCGCTGGAGTCCACAGTACCGCTCAAAGCCGACGGGTTACTGGAGATACGACCGTTCCTGACGATGAACCCCGAGTCCACCTGATGGGTCTCCCATCCGCTGGGCCCGTTCAGGTTGTAGGCGTAGTTATACGTTCCATCGAACGAAGCAGCCCCGACAGGGACAGACGTGAAAACCAGCACACACGCAATGGCCAGCAGGGACGTAGAGAGAAACGCTCGGGTCGCTTTCCTTGATATTATGCTAACCCAGAATCTCATTTATCCAGATTTTATATAACTTTTTTTCGAGTGGATGACCAAACCCTCCATCCATGTCCCCAGAACCCCCAAGCTCTCCCCAAATCCATAATAAAACCCTACACCCCACACACATCCATGGACATCCGCCCCGCCAACCCGGACGACAGGCCCCACCTCATCCGCATGAGGCTCGCCCTCCAGCGCCACCTCGAGGAAGCCAACCCCCGCCTCTGGCGCACCACCCCCCAGGGACAACCCCACCAGGAGAGGTACGTAGACGACTTCCTCAGAGACGAGTGGACCTACGTCGCCGACCACCAAGGAGCACCCGTCGCCTACATCCACGGCACCGTGGAGCACCGCACCCACCTCACCCCCACCGCCGTCGGGTTCCTCAACGGCATCTACGTTGACCCGCCCCACCGCAGGAGGGGCACCGCCACCGCCCTCGTCGCCACCCTCCTCCGCAGGTTCCAGGAGAACGGCGCCACAGAGGTCAACCTCAGGTACGTCATCGGCAACCCCGAGGGCGAAAAATTCTGGGAAAAACTCGGCCTCACCCCCATCATCGTCACAGCCAACACCCCCCTCCACGAGATGCAGCGAAAACTAGACACGTGAACCCAACACGCCAACCCCCGCCCCCTTCACATGGAGGGCACAAACCCCTGAACCCTTATCCCCTGCCAGCCGCACAAGCCAAACCCCGCCGCCGCCACGCCGAAACCCATAAAGCCCGGCAGGCCGAACCCACCCCGAGATGCTCGACAAGGAGACCAGGCGCGCCCTCAAGGCCCGGGCCCACCCCCTCAAGCCCCTCGTCCAGATAGGCAGGAACGGCCTCACCCCCGCCGCCCTCGCCAACATAGACCACGCCCTCGCAGACCACACCCTCATCAAGGTCAGGTTCAACGACCACAAGCAGCGCAAAGAGGAGCTATCCCAGGAGATCGCCGACAAGACCAGGGCCGACATCGTCGACATCATCGGCCACACCCTCATCCTCCACAGGGAAACCTAACCGTAGCGGTCAGCAGAATACCTATCATCAGTCCACGGATCAGCCGTGTCGCTGTACCCCCGCGCCTCCCAGAACCCCCGTAGCCCCCGGTCGCTGAACCTGATCTCCCGCACCCACTTCGCCGACTTGTAGCCGTACTTATGGGGCACCACAAGCCTCAGGGGCCCCCCGTTCGCCGCAGGCAGCTCCCTCCCGTCCAGGATGTACGCCAGAAGCACGTCACCCCTGTCCATATCCTCCAGCGGCAGCCCCGTTGTGTACTCCTCACTAACCCGCCCCAGCAGGTCCTCGTTCCTCTCCTCCGGGTAGGTCTCCTCACAGATCACGTGAACATGCGCAGCCCCCGGCTGCACCCCCACCATCCTCATAAGATCCCTGAAGGCCACCCCCTCCCACCGGTTCCCGAACCGGGTCCACCCCGTCACGCAGTGGAAGTCCGAGACGCTCAGGGTCCCCGGCAGGTCCCTCACCTCCCGGTAGCTCAGGGTCACCGGCTCATCCACCAACCCGCTTATCTTCAGGTCCCAAGTGCCCTCATCGAACACGGGCACCTGCCCGTAGGTCAGCGCCCTCAGCCTCCCCACCTCGTACTGCCCCGGAGGCAGCACCCGGATCACCCCGTCCACGACCTCCGCCACCTTCGGGATCCTGTCCAGGTAAAGCGCCGCCACCAGCCCGATGAACGCACCCCCAAGCACCGCGATGGCCTCACGCCTCGCGACCGAGAACCCCACAGCGGGCCGCCCCGCCCTCCTCCTCATCAGCGCGAAGTTCAGCCCCACAACACCGTGGAGCACAACCCCCAAGCTCAGCAGCACATCCACCCTCACGTGGGCAGCGAATGGCAGCCACACCCCCGTCCCCACCTTGAACCAGTCCAGCCCCGACAGCAGCACCAAGAAAGCAGCCACAGCGATGAACCAGCCCGACAGCCTCTGAACCAGCCTAAGCAGCGTCAGGGGCCCCAGGCCACCGCGCACAACGCTCCCCAGAACCCGCCTCCACCTGAAGCGGACCACCACCACCGAGATGAACATGTGGACGACGAAGACCGCACCGAAGACTCCCCCCAGTACCTGGTGCCCCCAGAAAGCCGCAGCCCCCTCGATGTCCAGAATGGTGAGCCCGTAGCCCGTGAGCAGCACCACCACCGACAGGACCGCCAGCAGCCAGGACAGCCGCCTGTTCACCCTGATCAAACGGGGGAGACCACGGACAGCCATCAAGAGCTACGCGGAACCGCAGCCTTTAAAACTAATCAACAGGTCCCGGCTTCACCGACCTCAGCACCCTGAAGCCGCTCCCCCTGCCCAGCACCTCGACCTCCCCGAACCGCCCCTCCATTAAAGCCGAGAGGGCCCGACCACCAACGTTCGTCCTCACCACCAGCTGGAGACTCCCCCCCTCTACGAGGCGATCCCAAGCCCCATCAACCAGAGGCTCCACCACACGCTTCATCCCCGCCGAGAACGGCGGATTCGAGAGCACCACGTCGAATGTCATCTCCCCCACAGGCCTGTAGAGGTTCCCCTCCCTCACCACGCATGAGACCCTGTTCCTCCCGCAGTTCCGCTTGGCCAGCCTCACAGCCCGCTCGTTCACGTCGGTCATCCAGACATCAAGCCCGGGCTCCAGCCGAGCCGCGACGATCCCCACCGGACCATACCCGCAGCCCACGTCCAGAACCCGCCCCGACCCGGGGAGCACCATGGACTCCACGAGGAGGCGGGTCCCCAGGTCAAGCTTCCTGTACGAGAATATCCCCGGCGAGGTCAGGAACTCGAAATCCTGCCCCCTCAGCCGGCACCTGACTAGCCCCAGCCTCTCCCTCGACGATGGACGCCGGGAGAAGTAGTGATCGGACAAGCCTCACCACATCTTAGGATAAGTGCCCCGGGGCATCAGCACCCGCACAGGCTTCGCCGCGAGGCCGTGCTCGGACGCCATGATCTGCCCCCCCGACGCCAGGGCCGACATAAGCGCGACCCCCTCCCCCTTCTGCGTCATCACAGCCACCATGGCCCCCTTCTCGATCCCCGACTCGAGGCGTAGTATCCCGGGCATCGCCAGGTTCGCCCCCGTGCATACGGCGTCAACAGCCGAGTCCCGTATCCAGATCTTGGGGAGCAGCCCCAGGGCGCTCTCGACGGGGCGTATCACCTCCCTGAGCCTGGACTCGTCCCCCTCACTCTTCCAAAGGTCGATGCCGTCCACGAGGTCTAGCATCGTCACCAGGTCGGCCTCCACGAAGGGACCGCTCCTGCTCCTACGGAGCTCGTGCATGTGGGCCCCCCCGCCCAGCACCTCCCCAACGTCATAGCAGAGCTTCCGGATGTAGGTCCCGCTCTGGCAGGCCACCTTGAACAGCCAGTTCCGGCCGTCCCCCTCCATGTAGTCGATGCCGTAGATATACCGTGTCCTGAGCCGCCTCCTCACCGAGGCCCTGAGGGGGGGCCTCTGCCAGATCTCCCCCTCGAAGAGCTTCAGGGTGGGCACCACCCGCGCCTCCTCCTCGTCCGTGTGGGTTCGCATAAGGCAGACGTACTCCTTCCCCGCCTCCAGGAGGGCCTGCACCACCTTCGTCGAGTCCTGGAGCCCCACGGGCAGCACGCCGGTCACCTTGGGGTCAAGGGTCCCACCATGTCCAGCCCTGTCCAGCTCCAGGAGCTTCTTGATCCACGCCACAACCTCATGGCTCGTCGGCCCCGGAGGCTTGTCGATGACGATCATGCCGTACCTGATGTGGTCCCGGATGGGCCTCTCCTCGGGGAGGGAGCCGAGGCTGGGGTCCGCCTCCTCCTCCGCCCTGATCTGTACGGTGCGGCTGATCTCCCATGGGGGCTTGACGCTCATGTCTGTTCCTGAGTCAGTTGGACACCGACTCTTTAAAGGATGATGCAGGCAATAGACTCTGGAAGCTGCGGGATGGAGACCACGAAGGAGACCGCGCGTAGGCTGACGGTGGAGAGGCAGGGGCTCACCTCCAGGTCTGGGACCGCCACGAAGGACGACATATACAGCGTCATCGACAGGCTGGGCTGCCTCCAGATAGACACCATCAGCGTCGTGGAGAGAGCCCACCACCTCACCCTCTGGTCCAGGCTCGGCCCCCACGAGAAAGGCCTCCTCGACGAGCTGGCTTACGAAGACCGCAAGCTCTTCGAGTACTGGGCCCACGCCGCCTGCTACGTCCCCATGGAGGACTACCGCTTCTTCATCAGCCCCATGAGGATGAGGGAGGGGGAGATGCTGGAGAGGCTCGAGCGCTGGGGAAGCCGAGCAGGAGGCGTGAATCCCAAGATGCTTGACGAGGTCCTGGAGAGGGTCAAGGCAGAGGGGCCCCTCGCCACCAAGGACTTCGAGCAGAGGAGGACCGGCCCCTCCAAGGGATGGTGGGACTGGAAGCCCGCCAAGGTGGCCTTGGAGGTCCTCTATGGCGCAGGCCTTCTCATGGTCTCCCGCAGGGATAACTTCCAGCGCCAGTACGACGTAGCTGAGAGGGTGCTCCCCCCCGGGTTGGACACATCCGAGCCCACCGAGGAGGAGCGAGTCAAGTTCTACATCACCAGGACCATGGCAAGCCTCGGTCTCGTGAAGCCCGCGGACGTCCGAGGGTACTACACTCCCCCATACGCCCGCTACAAGGCGTACAGCAAGCAACTTCCCGCACTCATGGAGGAGATGATGGACGAGGGTGAGGCCATAAAATACGAAGTGGAAGGAGAGAGGCAGCCGTACTACTGCCTCCCTGAGGACGAAGGCAGGATTGACGACCTCGCCGATGGCCCAGGACACGAGGGCGTCCACCTCCTCAACCCCTTCGACAACGCCCTCTGGGACAAGAGGCGGGTGGAGTCCCTGTTCGGCTTCAAGGCGAAGCTTGAGGCCTACACCCCCGCCCCCCAGAGGAAGTACGGATACTACTACCTCGCCATCCTGAACGGGGACCGCCTCGTGGGAAGAATAATCCCCAAAATGGACCGGAAAAACCGAAAACTCATAGTAAACTCGATCTGGCACGAAACCTGGTTCAAACCAGACGAGCCCTTCGAAAACGACTTCTCAGAGGCCCTGGAGAGCTTCTCGGAGTTCAACGGAGCCGACGAGGTCGAATTCCTAGAGGAGAAGCCCAGGATCGGCTAAGCCTTCTCGTTGTAGAGGCACTTCTTGTCGCAGATCTCGCAGCTCTCTACCTTCGTGCTCAGGGGCGGCTCACCCTTGACGGAGCAGACGAGGTCGTACGCGGCCTTCACGTTCTCCTCCTCCCCCTCCAGCAGGAACGTCTTGGAGCCCTCGCCCCCGTCGACTCCTCCCCCCGCTATGGGGTAGGCCTCCACTCCGACGAGGAGCTTGAACGCCTCCATCTCGGTTATGACGCTGCCCCCCACCACCATCATCCCCACGGCCATCCCAAGGCTGGCGTCCACGGACTCGATGCCTGTCTTGGGAGCCACGTCTGCAAGGGATATTGGGACGAGCTTCTCGAGCCCCACCGCGAATATCGCAGTCACCCCGTTGGCGGTGATGTGCCCCCAGACCTTCCCTATCGTCCCTCCCCCTGCTCCCCCGAGGAGGATGCCAGCCTGCCCGAAGGGGTCCACCGCGTTGGCGCCCTTGATGAAGACGTCCATGGGCCCCATCTTGGCGAGGACCTTGGGGAGGTCCTTCGCCGCCATCTCCTTCACCTTCCCCTTGGTGATGACCCTATTCTGGTGCCTCCCCTTGGAGTCGGTGATGCAGGCCGCCTTCGACGTGATCACTCCCGCCGTGAACATTCCCTTGTCGGCTATCTCCTCGCCGAGCAGCTCCTCGAGGACGTACGCAGTCGTGGTGCTTGTGGCGATCACAATCGTGCCCTCCCTGAGGGCGTCTTGGACCAAGTCCATCCCCGCGATGGCCATTCCTATGAGCCTCTTCCCCTCCGAGGGGGTGACGGTGACCTGAAGATTCATTCCATATCCTCCCTGATGTCATGAAAGAGGAGAGAGAGTGATAAAAGCCTCCCGAATCCAAGTCGCGTTATCCCAACAGTCCTTCGACCTACTATAATACCGGGTATTATGACCCCGAAATCACCTGTAGGATGTTTAGCGTTTAGATAAATCACCGGTTCCGGGTGCACATGACTTTTGGTTCTGCTGGCAACTCCATTAATCCATGATACATGTGAGTTATACGTCGGCGAGGTCCGAAAGAGCTTCGGCGTAGATCGTCCCAAAGTCCGTGAGCTTGATCACCTTCATCTTCGAGCCCTTGTCAGCCTCGACGAGGCCCTTGAGCTCGAGCCTGTTCACGATGCGGCTGTACCTGTTCCTCAGCGTCGAGCTGGCGGCCTTGTGACCCGACCACCTGATGACGTCGCTGATGGAATCGGCCTCGCCGCCATGGTCGTTGAGGAGCTTGAGCACCGTCCTCTCGACGGCCTCCTCCTTCTCTTCGTGCTTCGTGTGGGGCTCGAGTCGGTAGCCCGGGAGGTTGATCTCTATGGGGTCCGTGCTGGGCTGATTCCGGGCGTTCTGGAACCATTTCTCGAAGTTTTCGTCCCCGATCTGCCCGCTGACGTACCATGCGGGCTGTTTTGAGGGGACCGTGTAAACCCGGGCGTTTCTGAACATCAGCGCGATGGTGAGCGCGACGCCTTGGGTGAGGTTCGTAGTCGATGTTATGTCGATGAGGACCTCCTCGCCGTCCCCCCTGGCCTGCGAGAGGATGCCGTAGATGGTCCTGAAGGCCTCCCTGTGGTCCATTGGGTCGTATCCGACCATGATGGGGTCCATGATCTCCAGCCTCGCCTTCAGCTCGTCGGCGTTCTTCCTCGACATGTACGAAAATATCGACGTCTCGCCCTCAGACTCCGCGTTGCTGAAGAGGAGGTAGAGCCTCGTTATCCCTTGGCGCTTGCTCCAGTGCCTGATTCCATCGAAGGGGCGCAGGAAATGGGTCCCCACCAGGCAGACAATCACAGTCAAGCGCATCAATCCGGAAAGGTCGTCGAGGATGATCTGCACCCCAGAATATTTAACGCTATTGAAAATGACCGTAATAATGAATATTATTACAATTAATTGAGACATAGGTAACAAATCATGACTATAATAAATGATTAAAAAAATAAGACTCGAAGTATTAGAGCGTAAATAATTACACTTTTAAACGATGATTGTGAAAGTAGCACTATCTCTATTAACCTTCTCCATCGGAGGATTTAGACATAACATGAGTCCAGAGAACACGCTCCCACGGGTCTACACCCTTCCCGACTGCCCCAAGTGCGAGGTGCTGAAGGGATGGCTGAGCGAGAAGCAGATCGACTTCGACGTGAAGCCCTTCGACACGGAGGCCCAAACTGACTTCATCATGCGCAACATGTTCGGCAACCCGCCGATCCTGGAGCTGGGCGAGTCCTTCGCGCCATCCGAGGAGCTGTTCCCTGAAGAGAAGCTGGACGAGAGAAAAGCATATGAGGTGCTGGGTATTGCCCAAGCGTAGGAAAAAGTCAGATTATCAGATGAAGCTGGAGAAATTCTACAAGTTCGAGAAGCGGTACAAAGGGATGCCTATGGTGCACACCACCGACGGCTACCTCGTGCCATGGAATAAGAACATGATCTCAGATCAGCTCCACAGGGAGACCCAGCTAGCAGACACTATATTCGGCCTCGAGCCCATAAACGGAGGGTACGCCGAGAAGATCTCTGACGAGGTGGAGCGGCGGGTCAAGCTCTCTAAGCCCAAGTTCGTCAGCGGCCCCATGATCAGGGAGATGACCAACAACGTCCTCCTGGAGTGGGCTGAGGAGAAGCCCGAGTTCGCCATCTACAGGAACCTCCTCACCAGGGTCGGGGCTCCCGTCTACGACGCCTACCAGATCGACACCGGAAACGGCTTCGAGGCGAAGGAGAACGCGAACCTCCAGCCCAACCCGGAGACCGTCCACAAGAAGAAGGCCGACATGATGAGCAAGGAGGAGTACCTGCTCCTCATGCAGCCGAACATAGCGACGGCCCACCACCAGGGTGACATCCACATCCACACGTTGGAGTACTTCGGGAGCCGCCCCTTCTGCCAGGACTGGGACCTCCGGTACTTCCTCTACTACGGCCTCCTCCCCGACGGGAAGGGCTACCAGAGCAGCGTGGCCGGGCCGGCCAAGCAGCCAGAGGTGGCTATCCTCCACAGCGTCAAGATCCTCGCCGCGGGTCAGACCAACTTCAGCGGCGGCCAGGGCTTCATGTACTACTCGATGTTCCTCGCCCCCTTCATGAGGGGGCTGAAGTACGAGCAGGTGAAGCAGCTGGCCCAGATGATGTACTACGAGCTCACCCAGACATACGTCACCAGGGGCGGGCAGCTGGTCTTCAGCAACATCCAGCTCCCCATGGGGGTCCCCAAGATCTGGCAGGACGTCCCCGTGGTGATGCGGGGCAAGGTGGGGCCTGACACCTACGGTAACTACGAGGACGAGGTCCAGACCTTCTTCAAGGCCCTCAACGAGGTCTCCCTTCAGGGGGATTACTGGGGCAAGCCATTCAACTTCCCGAAGAACGAGTACTACGTGAGCCCCGAGTTCTTCAAGCCCGAGTACGACGACCTCTGGCTCGACGTCCACAAGTCGGTGGCCAAGTTCGGGGCGCCCTACTTCGACAACATGCTCCCCGCCTACAGGGGCTACGGGAACGGTATCAGCTGCTACCAGTGTTGTGCCTACCAGTTCGCGAACACCCCTGAGACGGATGAGCACTTCGAGGAGAAGCTCTACTTCCAGGACGGCCAGCACTTCAGCATGGGCGGCTGGCAGGTGGTGAGCCTCAACATGGCCCGGATGGCGTACAGGGCCAAAGGCGACTACGACAAGCTTCTCGAGGCCGCCAAGGAGAACATGCGCCTGGCGGTGGAGGTCTTCAAGGCGAAGAAGATGTGGATGGACCGGGTGCTCGGCAACAACATGGTCCCCTTCGCGACGCAGCGTCCCAGGGACCCAAGGAACGGGGAGCAGGGTCCACCGGCGGTGGACTTCGACGAGCTCGTCTTCGTCATAGGCGTGGTCGGCATAAATGAGATGGTCCAGTACTTCACGGGCAGCCAGCTCCACGAGAGCGCTGACGCGGTGAAGCTAGCCCTCCGCCTCCTCCTCGACATGGAGAGGTACAGGAAGGGGTTGGAGATGAAGACCGGGTGGAAGATAATGCTTGCCCGCACTCCCGCGGAGAGCACGGCCCAGACCTTCGCCATCAAGGACCTCGTCTCCCCCACCTACAACAGGTTCGCCAAGACGGTGGTGAAGGGGGACATCGGGGAGGCCGCGGCCCTCGTCAAGGGGAAGCGGGACCTGCCCCTCTACTACAGCAACGGCACCCACACGTACGTCGGGGCCAACATCCCCTTCGGGAAGAAGCTTGACATTGAGCACAAGTTCTTCCCCATCCTCAGCGGAGGGAACATATTCCACGCCTGGCTGGGGGAGTCGGCTTCTGATCCCGAGGCCCTATACAAGCTGACGCAGCGCATCGCCAGGCACAGCCAGATAGGCTACTTCAGCTACACCAAAGACCTGACTGTCTGCGGTAACTGTCGGTCCACCACGGCGGGGCTCAACGAGAACTGCCCGAGCTGCGGTAGCGACAACGTCCGGTGGTGGAGCAGGATCACGGGGTACTACTCCGATGTGACGGCCTGGAACGAGGGGAAGAGGCAGGAGCTCAGGGACAGGTACAGATTCTCGGTTTAGCCCCCCTCTCTGCACTCCATTTATAATCAGAAAGCGCCATCCTTGGATAGGTGTGGTTATGGACGTCTCAGAGATAGAGGGGCAGATAACCTTCACGTACTACAACGACCTGGAGGCAGCAGCGAGGTTCTACGGCGAGGTCATGGGATTCGAGAAGGTCATCGACGTGGAGTTCGCCAAGGTCTACAGGGTGTACGACGGCACCCACGTGGGCATCGTCGACGGGAACCTGGGCTCGATAAAGGCCGCGGACGACAAACCCGTCATGATCTCATTCATAGTGGACGACATCGAGTCCTGGCACGTGTACCTCAAGGGTAAGGGTGTCGACGTCTTCCAGCCCCCCAAGGAAGCCGCCTACCTCAAGATGAAGACGATGCTCTTCAGGGACACCGAGGGCTACGTCCTGGAGATACTGGAGTTCCTCGAGAAGCCCTACTGATCTTAGGACCCTCACTCGCCGGGAGGGGCGACCACCCGGCTGTGCTCCTTCTTGATCACCGGCTTCCTCTTCAGCTCCCTCTTCTTGAAAGAGGGGAATAGGCTCTCCTTCTTCTCGTCGCTCACAGGTCTCCACCTCCCTCGACCTTCTCCTTCTCGTGGTCGTCCGTCGGGACCTGGACCATTAGCTCGTCCTCCCTGTCGAGCTGCCTGATCGCCCTCATGAAGGAGGCGAGGGTCTCCGTGGAGCCCTCAAGGGCATCTCCGCACATCTCCCTGTTGAACCTGAAGGGCTCATCTAGGACTATGCGGAAGTTGGGGAAGCTGATCCTCTCCCACTCGATGGACTCCACGAAGTTGGGGAACTCCCTGGCCACGAGGCAGCGGATGTAGTCCCGGGTCCCGCTCGGCCCCGAAGTCATCCCCGCCTCTATGAGGCTTGGCAGCGTGTCCCAGTCCTCGAGGGGGATGGCGTCCCGGGCGAACTGGAGGCTCCCCTCGTAGTCGAATGTGGTGTGGGCGAAGTCGCCGGGCTCCTCCCCTATGTATGCGAGGACGGAGTCGTCGATGAGGAAGTACTGGTTGCAGATGCCCATCGCCTCCTCGGCGTTCCCGGAGGCGTACTCGTCGATGAGGGCCTTCTTGGTGACCCAGTCGAGGCCGTCGACGAAGTACTCGAGGCGGCGTTCGCCGAGCCCCCCCAGGGTGGCCTCGATGAGGTTGAAGCCCATGCGGTCGACGTCGGTGGGCGTTCCATCTTCCATCATCTCCTCGACGGCAGCTAGGTAGTAGCCCTCCATGATGTCGGAGATCGCGTCGACTTTTCCGCCTCCTTCCAGTGCGACCTTCCAGTCGCATGCCTCGACGTCCGCTGAGACCTCCTTGATGGCCTTCACCGGGTCCGCGAGCCTCGGCGGGTTCCTGAGGTATCCGCCGTCGTAGGCGGTCATGACGAGGGCCTCCAGGCAGTCCCTGAGGTAGACCTGGTAGGGGCTGCGGAGCCCCTCGAAGTTGATGTCGTGGAGCCTCCAGTACCTGGATGGGTCGGCGTGGGGGTCGTCCCTCTGGTTGAGGAGCCCCCGGGCGTCTACGGTGTCGTTGGTGGAGGTCCTCCTGATGAAGAGGGCTCTGGGGGAGATGGCGTACCTGACCTCCTCCCCTGACATGTACTTCCCGGGCCTGCTGAAGCCTCCCCCCGCCTTCCTCGGGGCGAAGTCGCCTCCGCCGATGAGGGGCACCCTCGCGACGACGAAGGGTATGAGGGCCTCCTCCACCCTGTCCCAGACGTCGAGGTTGCAGGTGGCCCGGTCCATGAGTATGCTGTGGTGGGTGGAGTAGCAGACCGCTGTCCAGCCCCCGTCGTCCTTGGTGTTGGAGACGTTGTTCTTGTAGGCGTTGATCTCCCTGAAGTAGCGTTTCAGGTTCCTCACGGCGTAGTATGAGAAGAGCTCGGCGACCTTGTCGTAGACCACGGCCTCCATGGGGGAGTTGTACGAGGGGGAGGAGAGCTCGAGGTGGCCCATGTCGTTGTAGACCCTGAAGCCGTTGAGGGCCATGCAGTCGAAGGGCTCCTCCTCGACCTTGATCCCGGTCACTAGGCCTTCCCGCTTCAGCTCCTCTACGGCCATCCCGACGAGGTGGACCAGGGATCTGGGGGGGAGGGAGGGCTGACAGTTCATGGCGAGCTCCTGTTCGACTCCCCGTATCTTCTTCTCCATCATGTCGAGCCTTCACCTTGCCGTCGTCCTAGCTGATAACGTGTTGACTGACCTCGATTCGTTTAATACTTTCGAGTCGCTCGCCCACGCTCGCATGATGTGAGTGGATCAGTATTTCTCCAGCAGTTCTTTGGCTTCGCGGATCCTGACCTCTATCTCCTCTGGGTTCCATCCGTCAAGCTCTGGGAAGTCGTACTGGAGCCTTCTGTAGCCCTTCTTGAGCTTGAGGTTGGACCAGCTGATGGAGCTCAGGCTCTCCCTGAGTCTCTGAGCCGCGGCGACCCTGAACTCTCCCCTGCTGTTCGTGGGGGGCTCCATGAAGGCACGTTTGACCTCTCTCTCGGAGATCACCGTCCTGATGCCGTGCTCCTCGACGAGGGCGTCGAACAAGGGGTCGGTAACAGCGGTGTACTGGTGGACGGCCGCCTCCTTGGCGTTCTTCTCGTCGAGCCCCTCCTCGACCTGGAAGTGCTGGTGGAAGCCCCTTTCGATGAGAGCCAATTTGATGAGCCACTCCAATGAGGTGTTCAGGTCTTCGAGGAGGCCCTGACCCAGCTTCTCAAGGCACCACTTCAGCTCCTTTAGGGCTCTTCCATCCTGTTCGGAGGGCTGTCTGTCCGCGAAGAGCTTCTCCACCCCCTCTATGTAGTGGGCGTTCATGTAGTCCGCCACACCGATTCGCCCACCGACAGCCAGCCTGACGCTCCAATCCCCATCCAGGTTCCTCGAAATCTCCTGACCCTGACGGATCGGGTCTGCGATCTCGGGGACATCCCTGATATGTCCATCCTGGATTGCGAGGAGGACATAGGTGGTGAAACTTTGCTTGAGAAATGTGGTGTATTCGCTCCTGGCCCCCTCCCCGTTGACGACGTGGACCCTGAAGTAGCTCTCGTCGGCGTGGGGCTCATCCCTGGTGCTGACGATGGGGTAGTCGGTGCTCGTCTCGGAGTACAGCGTCTTGGGGAAGATTGTCCTCGGTGAGACCCAGTACTCCCCCCGTACGTAGCCCCCCGCCCCGAAGAGCACCTGCCGGAGGACGAGGTAGGGGAGGAGGAGGTGCATCCTGTCCTCGAAGCCAGACCTCTTCACGAGGTAGTTCTCGTGGGCCCCCACCGTCGTGTACTCCGCCTCGCCCTTGGGGTCGGAGGCGATGTTGGTCTTGTAGAGGTGGACCCTCTCCCCCGTCTTCTCCTCATAGGCCCATGAGGCCAGCCTTGCGTATGCCTCGTTGGCCTTGTCGTAGGCGAGGAGCTCCAGGGGGTTCCTGCACTCAGGGGATGAGACCTCGAAGAGGTTCGAGTGGATGTAGCATACTCCGCTGTTCCTGAGGAGCGCCCTTGGTATGTTGTCCTCGGGCCGTACGAGGAAGACCCCCTTGCCTCCGAGGGCCTCGAAGAGGCCGATGGGCTCCGCTCCTGCGGCGAACTCCTGCTCTACGCCCTGCCAGGTGTCCAGGGACATGGGGTCTTCAAACTGCGTCTATGTACACCTTATTTAAGGCTTGACGGGAGGGGCTGCAAGTATTAAATAAATATGATCTATATTGTCACGGTGAAATTCTTGAGTAGTAAACAGGCTTTCCCCGAGGAGGGGATGGCTGATTTCGCACTGATCAACGGGAAGATAATCACGATAGACGAGAACGACTCGGTGGTCGAGGCAGTCGCGTGCAGGGACAAGAAGGTCATCGCTGTCGGCGACTACGATAAGATCAAGGCTTACATCGGCGATGGGACGGAGGTCCTCGACCTGGAGGGCAAGACGGTCACCCCGGGAATCGTGGACACCCACGTCCACTTCTCCTCGGGCGCGAGGAGGGCGAGGAGCGTCGACCTCCGCTACGTGAGGACCATGGACGACCTGGTGGCGGAGCTGAAGGCGAAGGCGGAGACCCTGCCACCCGGGCGCTGGATCAGGGGCTGGGGGTACAACGAGTCGAAGCTGAAGGAGAAGAGGTTCCCCAACAGGTACGACCTGGACAAGGCCTCCACCGAGCACCCCATCACGGTGACACGGCAGGGCGGCCACGATGGGATCAGGGTCAACAGCCTCGCGCTGGAGCTCGGGGGCATCACTAAGGACACCCCTGACCCGCCGGAGCCATCGTTCATCGAGAGGGACCCGGAGACAGGTGAGCCCCTCGGGAACCTTCGGGAGCTGGCAACGAACTCAATCGACGAGCTGATCGCCAAGGAGCCCCCGATGACCAAGGAGGAGAAGCTTGAGGGGCTCAGGGACACGGTGACGCTGATGCTCGCGTGGGGCATCACCAGCATCCAGGAGCCCGGCGCCCCCATGGACATGATCCCCCTCTACATGGAGCTCTACGAGAGGGGGGAGTACCACATAAGGAACAGCTACCTCGCCAGCGCCCCCAGCACTCGGCTCTACGAGGGCAGGAACTCCAGGTACGCGGCGGCGGTGGACATCGCCGTCGACGCAGGGCTATACAGCGGCTTCGGGAACGACCACGTCAAGTTCGCGGGTATCAAGCTGGGCCACGACGGGAGCATGAGCGCGGGGAACTGCGCGGTCTACGAGCCTTACCTCAATTATCCGACGCCGGACAACTACGGTGTCATCCACGGCTTCAGCAACGAGGAGATGGAGGACGGCTCGGCCCTGAAGGAGTTCGCCCCCATCGTCGTGAAGCTCCACAACGCCGGGATGAGGTGTGGCATCGGGGCCATCGGTGACAGGGGCATAGACTTCTACCTCGACGCCATCGAGGTGGCTCACAAGCAGAACCCCCGCCCCGACGTGAGGCACAGCCTGGAGCACTGCAGCCTGCCCACGCTGAAAGCATTGGACAGGATGAAGCGCCTCGGCGTCACCTCCTCAACCTCCGTGGGCTTCGGCTGGGAGCTGGGCGACCAGCACCGGGGCTTCATGGGGATGGAACGGATGAAGAGGTACATGCCCATGAGGAGCTTCAAGGAGAAGGGCATCGTCGCCAGCGGAAACGCCGACTGGTCCGTCTGCTCGGCGAACCCCATGGAGGGGATCCACGTCTGCGTCAACAGGACCACCGAGACGGGGCAGGACCTGAGCCAGAACCAGGCGATCTCCCGGATGGACGCCATCAGGGTCTACACGTGGAACGGCGCGTACATCACCCACGAGGAGGACATCAAGGGCAGCATCGAGCCGGGGAAGTACGCCGACTTCGCCGTGCTAGACAGGGACATTCTCACATGCGACGCCGACGAGATCCACAAGATCAAAGTGCTGACCACCATCGTCGACGGGAAGGTCGTCTACCAGAGAGAGTGACTCCTTTTTTTCTACTTTTTTCGTATGCGCATCAAGAGGTTACAGGCCCAAACTTTACTCTTAAATGATTTATACATTAACGGATGATCTGAATCCTGATCTCTATTGTCAGATGAACCACGTACTTATGGATATGCGGGTCTTCCGGAGGAGGTCCAGAGGCTTGAGGCGCAGGCCAAGTCCATGGAGGCTATACTCCAGAGGGAGCTTCAGATCATGAAGCTCACACCAGACATGAGGATGCTGGACGCAGGATGCGGCACAGGCGCGGTGACCCGCAAGATCGCTCAACATATCTCACCGGGGGAGGCTGTCGGCATAGACATAGACCCCCTCTTCCTTGAGAACGCGAAGACGCTGGCCATGAACGAGGGTATCGAGAACATCCGATTCGAGCATGGTAACGTCGACAGCCTATCCTATGAGGACGGGTACTTCGACGGCGCATACTGCAGGCTTGTCCTCATGCACGTGAACGACCCGGTTCACACGGTGCGCGAGTTGGCCAGGGTGACGAAGAGAGGGGGGTTTGTGGCTGTCTCAGATAACGATGACGGGGTCGTGATCTCGTATCCTGATGCCCCCAAGTTCCAGAGGCTGTGGAGGCTGTATGGTCAGAGGGCCAGGGAGAGGGGTGTGAACAGGTACATCGGGAGAGAGCTCTACTCGATATTCAGCGAGGCTGGCTTGAAGAGTATCCAGGTGTTCCCGTTCCCCTTGTACGCTACCCAGGAAGATCCCGCTGTTGTGAGGGGGCTTGTCTCTATTCCGATGCAGATTATTGCCTTATCCAAGGATGACATGGTGGGTGGGGGCTGGTTCACCGAGGGTGAGTATCAGGAGATGGTCGAGGAGGTAGAGGAGACATTGTCGCATCCAGGTGGTTTCGCCATGGGCATGAGCTTCTTCGCCGTTGGAGTAAAGTGACAGACACAATCATCGCTGATACCATTATCTCTCCTTCCCATACTCTTTTCTTAACTTCAACATTATCCAATGTGATTTAGAATGATGTATTCATCCCCTAGCGTCCAGAATTATCTTGGAGGACAGAGACTTGGCAGACTAGCCACCATCACAAATGACGGTCTACCCCACATTGTAGCAGTTGCTTTCGTGAACAACGAAACCAACCTGTATTTCAGTACGTTCACTGAGACCAAGAAAGTTAGAAACATTCGTGGGAACAGGAACGTTGCTTTCATTGTTGATGATTCGGGTGGTTCAGCCGGTTGGCGTTATGTTACAGTTGAGGGATGTGGCTACATCATCACTGAGCAGGAGGAGTTTGATAGGGTCAGGGATATGCTTTGTGATAAGTATCCTGTGTATCTATCGGATGAATGGGCGATTAAGGGGAAGTCACATACGTTGATACGTATTGAACCTAAGAAAGTTCTAACTGCAAACATTGAGTGATCTAATACATCTACGTACATTACTGGAAACATCCCCCTCCAGAGAAGGAAGGGGGAACAGAGGTCCCCTGAGAAGCTATAATAAAATGATGTTGAATGGCCTCTTATCGAGCATCAGGAATCAACTTCTAGTAAGAAATCTAATATCTCCTGTATTGCGGTATCAGTGCTCTCGTATAGAAACATATGAGCAGTGTTCTCGAAGATCTTCAGCCTAGCATGGGGAATACGTTCCGCAAGCACTCTGGAGTTTTCAGGAGGAGCTATGATGTCCTGCTCCCCCACTAGAACCAAGCATGGGGCCTTGATGTCTGGAAGCCGATCATAAGAATCGTAATTCAATGTTGCTTGGGCTTGTCTGATGAAGCCCACAGGCGGAGTAGGATGCTTGCTCGCAGCCATATTCCTTAATATTCGATCCCTGTTCGCCTGAAGATAATCTGGAGAGTAAGCCGATAAAATTAGTTCAGGAGACATCTTCGAGAGGTCTCCTCTGGCGTTAGATTCGATAACATCCCAGAATTCTTCGGATGCTCCAATGATGTTCTTAACGCTGCAACTCGTACTGCATAGAACCAGACTTTGAACTCTATCAGGGTGACTGATAGCCATCTCCTGAGCGATCACCCCGCCCATGGAGAGCCCTAATACATGGGCTCTCTGGATGCCTATGGATTCCATCAGGCAAGATACATCATCAGCCATATTTTTGATCGAATATTTAACATCCGGCTTGTCGCTCTGACCTGTCCCCCTGTTATCCAAGATTATTACCTTGAACTCGTCTTCAAAGCCATGGATAATTTCTGGTATCCAATCTGTTGAAGAGCCACCATAGCCTTGGATCAATATGAGGGGCGTTCCTTCCCCGTGTAACTCATAATACATCTCTATGTCATTGACCTTGACCTTGGGCACCTACTCATCACTCCTTGAAATACCAGATTTAATGATCCAAGAATGGCTGAAGAGAATTTAACGGTTTAGAGATGTATGTTAGTTGACTACTCGTAGCGGTGGCTTGCCCTCGTAGACCCTGTTTAAGTTCTCCATCACTTTCACGGGCACCCTCTTCATGACCTCTGCAGAAAGGGCGCTACTGTGAGGTGTAAGGATGACATTTTTGATCCCCCTCAACGGGCAACCGCTGAGATCAGGCTCGTTCTCAAACACATCGACAGCTGCACCCCTCAGATGCCCACTCCTCAGAGCGTCGGCCAGCGCACGCTCATCCACAATGCTCCCCCTGGCAGTGTTGATCAGTACTGCGCCCTTCTTCATCTTAGATATCTCGTCCACTCCGATCATGCCCCGTGTCTCATCTGTCAGAGGGACATTGACGCTCAGAACATCGGAGGATCCGAGAACCTCCTCAAAGGTGGCATACTCCAGCCCCAGAGCCTCCTCGACTTCATCGGGGAGCTTGTTCCGATTATGATAGAGAACCCGTACCCCAAATACACCTGCATATCTGGCGACCTCACGCCCCACGCTCCCGCACCCGATGATACCCAGAGTGAGAGAACCAAACTCAAGCGGAAGGTAAGGGGGAACAGTCAACTGCTCCTGCACCCAGCTGCCTTCGTGGGTCTCAGAGTTGGCATACTCAAGGGACTTCGTCAGGTAGAGCGCAGCCATAATCGTGTACTCCGCCATGGGCTTCGCCGTGATACCCGCAGAGTTCGCCACGGGTATCCCCCGCTCCCTCGCCGCCTCCAAGTCTACATCGTCGAAACCGATGGTGTGGCATTGAATCAGCTTCAGGTTCTTGCCGGATTCGATTATCTTTCTGGTCACCGGCGTGAAATGCCTCGAGTCGGTGAGAAGTATGTCGGCGTCCTCAACGAGCCTACAGACCTCCTCCTCAGACGCTCCAGGACCCGCCCTGAGCAGGCTGAACCTCGAGTCATCGATGTGCCCACCATACACCTTGAAGAAGAACTCATCTGAACCCGAATCGATGTCAACAATTTTCATAATGGCCATAAAATGATCGAAACCCAAGTCTATCCAACTAGATATTTAATGATTTACTCACAGGAAAAGAAACCAGACAGAGAAGCCCCCCATTCCTTCTCATACCCCCTCCCACAACTCAAAACCGTAACCGAGAGCCCTAAAATCGCAAAATGAATGCGAGAACCGCAACGCCGATAGAGGGGGGAGGGGGGGTCTAAGGGACGCACGTGAAAACGTCTCAAGGAGGCGAACGAGGTGTGAAAACACCTCCGATCGATGACCATACAAGGCAAAAGAGGGATCAATACCGCACATAACCTGACCATACTCAGAGACGTGGAATGCGAAAAACCCAGACAGAAGCCGATAAACGCATGCCAAAAAAGGATCTACATAACAGCACATAACAGAAATCTCATGAGAATCGGGAAAAGTCATGAAAGAAGTTATAAATCACGCTACTTCAATCCTCTGGAACATAGGCTGACGACGCCCATGCGAGACCGGTGAGACACGTGGAGAAGAAAGACTGGCACGCAGCTGAGATCGATGAAGTTCTCGAGGCCCTCAAGACAAGCCTATTCGGGATTACCGACGAGGAGGCGGCGAGGAGGCTCGAGGTCTACGGCCCCAACGAGCTCAAGGAGGAGAAGAAGAAGCAGTGGTACCACCTCGTCATAGAGCAGTTCACCAGCATCCTCGTCATCATACTCATCATCTCCGCAGCCGTCTCCGCCTACCTCTCCATCCAGGAGGGGGAGCCCATGACCGACACCTGGGTCATCCTATTCATCGTCGTCATGAACGCGGTCCTCGGCTTCGTCCAGGAGTACCGAGCCGAGAAGGCCGTAGAGGCCCTCAAGGCCATGGTCTCACCCCACGTCCTCGTACGTCGAGGCGGACGGGAGGAGTCCATCGACTCCAAGGACCTCGTCCCCGGGGACATCGTCCTCCTCGAGGCAGGGAGCCGGGTACCCGCCGACAGCAGGCTCATCGAGGCAGCCAACCTCCAACTAGACGAGGCCGCCCTGACCGGCGAGTCCCGACCAGTCACCAAGAACCTCAGACTCGTCAGCGCCGACGCCGGTTTAGGAGACAGGAAGAACTCCGTATTCATGGGCACCGTGGTCACAGGCGGAAGAGCCGTCGCAGTCGTCACCGAGACCGGGATGACCAGCGAGTTCGGCAAGATCGCGGGCATGGTCCAGTCCATCGACGTCGAGGACCCACCCCTCCGCGTCAAGATGGAGAAGATGGGCAGGCAGCTCGCCACCATCTCCGTCGTCCTCACATTCTGGGTTTTCACAATCCTCTGGTTCGTACACGACAGGACCCTCAAAGAGGTATTCATGACGAGCATAAGCCTCGCTGTCTCTGCCATCCCCGAGGGCCTCCCGGCTGTCCTGACCATCACCCTCGCCCTGGGGACGGCCCGTATGGCCAGGCAGAAGGCCATCGTACGCAAGCTCGCCTCCGTGGAGACACTGGGCAGCACCACCGTCATCTGCAGCGACAAGACCGGCACCCTCACCAAGAACGAGATGACCGTGCAGAGGCTCACTGCCAACAGCAGGACAATCCACGTCACGGGGGCCGGGTACGCCCCAGAGGGCGACTTCGAGTCGAGCGGGGAAAAGTTCGACCCCCGCGGGGACACCGGCATGGAGCTCCTGCTCCGCATCGGTGCCCTCAACAACGACTCCCACGTCCAGGAGAACGAGGGCAACTGGATGTGCTTCGGCGACCCCACCGAAGGCGCCCTCGTGGTCACCGCCACCAAGGCCGGGATGAGACAGGAAGAGCTCAACGAGATGTATCCCAGGGTCGCTGAGCTCCCATTCGACTCCGCCAGGAAGAGGATGTCCACGCTTCACAGGACCCCCGAAGGGAAGCTCGTCGCCTATGTGAAGGGCGCCCCCGAGATGATCCTGGCAAGAAGCGTCAGTATATTTGACGGGCAGGTCAGGCCCATCCAGAAGGACGACGTCGAAGTCAACATGGAGACGATGACCCTCATGGCGAAGGACGCCCTCAGGGTCCTGGCAATGGCCTACAAGGAGCTCCCGGACGACTACGACATACACAATCTGGAGGTAAAAGCCGTAGAGTCCGGCCTCACATTCGTGGGCATGATGGGGATGATCGACCCAGCCAGGGAGGAGGTCCCCCTCGCCATCAGGACCGCCCAGGGCGCCGGTATCCGCTCCGTCATGGTCACGGGCGACCATAGGGTCACCGCCGTCGCCATCGCCAAGGAGATAGGCATCATCCAGGAGGAGACCCCCACCTCCGTCATGGAGGGGGCGAAAGTCGAGGACCTCACCGATGACGAGCTCGACGACCTCATCGAGGACGTCAGGGTATTCGCCAGGGTCAGCCCTGAGCACAAGATGCGCATCGCCCTCAGCCTGAAGAGGCTAGGCCACATCGTCGCCATGACAGGCGACGGCGTCAACGACGCCCCTGCCCTCAAGGCCGCCGACATCGGCGTCGCCATGGGCATCAAGGGCACTGACGTCACCAAGGAGGCCTCAGACATGGTCCTCGAGGACGACAACTTCGCCACCATCGTCAAGGCCATCGAGGGCGGCAGGGAGATCTACGACAACGTCTCCAAGTACATCCGCCTCATGCTCGCCGCCAACTTCGACGAGTTCATCGAGATCACCGTCACCGCCGTCCTAGGACTCCCCGTCCCATTCCTCCCCATCCACGTACTATGGGTCAACCTCGTCACCGACGGCCTCCCCGCAGTCGCCCTCAGCGTCGACCCCCCAGACCCAGACATCATGAAGTACCCCCCCAGGGACCCCAAGGAGGACATGCTCAGACGCTTCTGGAGATTCATCCTATTCGCAGCCCTCGTCGACTTCATCAGCGACTTCGTCCCATTCGTCTACGTATACGCCACCACCCTCATAGGAACAGGAGACGGAGAGCTCGCAGCCACCACAGCCAGAACAGTCGCATTCACAAGCATCGTATTCTTCGAGTTCATCCTCGCCTACCAATGCAGGAGCGAGACAAAACACATATTCCAGCTCGGCTGGAGAGGATTCACCGCTAACAAGATGCTCTTCATCTCAGTCATGGTAGGCCTCGCCCTCCAGTTCATGATCCTCTACATCCCGTTCCTCAACAACGTATTCCACGTCGTACCCCTCACCCCATTCCAGCTATTCCTCTGCTTCGCAGGATCACTCACCGCATTCCTGATACTACCCCAGAGACTCATACCCAGAAGACAGTACATGGCGCACAGGAAGGCCTGACCCACCTCCACCAATATTTATATAGAGTGTCGAAGGAAACTTCTGGGTACACTTAACCAAACTCCAAGAGGTAGATTCGAGCATGTCTTTAGAACCCTGGTTGATCGCGCCCGTCTCAGCGATAGCATCACTCCTGATCGGGCTATTCCTATACAACTACGTGAGCAGCAAGGACGCCGGCACAGACAGGATGAAGCAGATAGCCGGCTGGATCCAGGAGGGCTCCAGGTCCTTCCTCAAGACCGAGTACACCTACCTAGGCGCATTCGTCGCGGTCATGGCGGTCATCCTCTCAGTAGCCCTGGGAGTCAAGATCGGCCTCACATACATATTCGGCACGATATTCTCAGGCCTGGCGGGCATAATCGGCATGGAGATCGCAGTCAAAGCCAACGTCAGGACAGCCAACGCCGCCAAGGAGGGCGGCCTCATCGCCGCATTCCCCATCGCCTTCAGAGGCGGAGCGGTCATGGGCCTCATGGTCGTCGGCCTCGCCCTCTTCGGAATCAGCATCATCTACTGGTTGACAGGAGACCCAGAGACGGTCCTGGGAATGAGCATCGGCGCCAGCACGCTGACCCTGTTCATGAAGGCGGGGGGCGGAATCTACACGAAGACCGCCGACATAGCGGCCGACCTCGTGGGAAAGGTGGAGCTCAGCATCCCCGAGGACGACCCACGCAACCCTGCAGTGATAGCTGACAACGTCGGAGACAACGTCGGTGACTGTGCAGGGTCAGGGGCCGACCTCTTCGACTCATACGTAGCCGCTATAATGGCCGCCATGATCCTGGGTGGCTCAATGCAGATCGCCTATCTCCAGACTCTACCCCTCGTCTTCGCAGGCCTAGGAATAATCGCCTCGATCATCGGTATAGCCTCTGTGAGGGTGAAGGAGGGCGGAGACCCGGGAACATCTCTCAACAACGGAACCTACATCACATGCATCATCTTCGGCGTCCTCACTTACGCTGTCACGTACCTCTACGGCTATGACGTGAAGATCTGGTACGCAACCGTGGCCGGCCTCCTGGCTGGGATAGTCATCGGCATGACCTCAGACCACTACACCTCCATCAACAAAGGCCCAGCTAGGAAGACCGCGGAGGCAGCCCAGACGGGGGCCGCCATCAACATACTCACCGGCTTCTCATACGGCCTAATCAGCTGCTTCCCCGCATTCCTCGGAATAGGCATCGGCTCAGCCGTCGCCTACTCCCTCTACGGAGTCTACGGCGTCGGCATGGCCGCAGTGGGGATGCTAGCAATCGCAGGGACAATCATCGCCGGGGACGCCTACGGCCCAATAGGGGACAACGCCAAGGGGATCGCCGAGATGTCCGAGCTCGGGGACGAGGTCGTCGACATCACGGACGAGATCGACGCCGCCGGAAACACGACGAAGGCCATCACGAAGGGCTTCGCCATCGGCGCAGCTGGGCTAACCGCCCTGGCGCTACTAGCCTCATTCCAGGAGATAGTCGTAGACCTCCTCCAGCAGAACATAGGATTCGACCTCATGGACCCCATCGTCATGATGGGAGTATTCATAGGCATGAGCATACCTGTCATATTCTCCGCCATGATAATCCTCGGCGTCTCGAAGAACGCCTACAGGATGATCGAGGAGATCAGGAGGCAGTTCAGGGAGATACCCGGCCTCATGGAGGGAACGGGGCAGCCCGACTACAACGCCTGCGTGGCGATAGCCACAAAAGGAGCACTCAAGGAGCTGCTGCCATTAATAGTGTTCACCATAAGCACGACCCTCATCGTCGGCTTCGTAGCTGGGATCCGGGCCCTGGCGGGCTACCTCAGCGGAGCAATATTCAGCGGCTTCTTCCTGGCGATCCTCATGGCCAACGCAGGAGGCCTCTGGGACAACGCCAAGAAGTACGTCGAGTCCGGCTACTTCGGAGGCAAGGGCTCCGACGCCCACAAGGCCGCTGTAATCGGAGACACAGTTGGAGACCCATTCAAGGACACCGCGGGGCCGTCGCTGAACACCCTGGTCACCGTGATCTCACAGATAGCCTCCCTCTTCGCACCCCTCATCATCGCCTACGCCCTGATAGGTCTCTAGAGGGACCCTATACCCCTTTCTCACCCGTGCTTTACTCAATGTTTATATTATCGTAGACTTTTCTAGTTCGGTAGTCTCAGAACACGAGGAAAGATCAATGTACCGCCATCTACAGCAAGCGTGGAGAGCCCCCGGAGGCGGCTACCTCAGGGACCTGATGAGGGAGCGAGCCATCATCTGGAGGCGCCAGCCCGCCGTGGTCAGGATAGACAAGCCCACACGACTGGACAGAGCCCGTCGACTGGGCTACAAGGCTAAGAAAGGCTTCGTCGTCGTCAGAGTTCGCGTGAGGCGCGGAGGGAGGAGGAAGCCCCGGCCTAAGATGGGGAGGCGCCAGAAGAGGATGGGTGTCTCCAAGTACACGCCAGCCAAGAGCATAAAGCTCATCGCCGAGGAGCGGGTCGCCCGAAGGTATCCCAACCTGGAGGTCCTCAACTCATACTGGGTCTGGGAGGACGGCACATCAAAGTGGCACGAGGTAATACTCGTGGACCCGAACAGCCCATCCATCAAGACCGACAAGGACGTAGGATGGATAGCAGGTAAATCCAAATCCTAGATTAATATCAGTTCTAAATAGCTGCGAACCTTCATAAATAATGGTAAATCATAAATAGGGTTATTTAGACTTCAAGAGTAAAAATCGAATTGACCCGATATTCCGTTTAGAAAAATCGTTTGGTTGAGGTAGGGAACGTGGATTTGAGAGAGTTTCGTGTTATAGCTCAGGGGGTTTTTAATTGAGAGAGCCCCTTTTCTCAATTGTCATACCCACCCTCAACGAGGAGGAGAACATCGGCTACTGCATCAAGTCGTTAGCCGAGCAGACCTGGCCCCACTATGAGGTCATCATCGCAGACGGGGGGAGCACCGACAGAACAATCGAGATAGCGGAGACGAACGGCTTCAAGGTCCTTTCCGTGGAGAAGACCCGCCCCCACGACGTGAGCACCGCAAAGAACCTCGGGGCGAAGTACTCCGACGGGAGCGTCCTCGTCTTCCTGGACGCGGATATGGCTATCGACCCTAACTGTCTCGAAGTACTCGCAGAGGGATACAAGGACCCGGAGGTGGTAGGTGTCGCCCTGAAGGTCCTCCCATCGGAGTCGAACCGACTTGAGAAGACGCTCTACGAGTGCAACAACGTACTCGCAAGGCTCGGGAACAAGATAGGGTTCCACGAGATAAGCTACTTCTCATGCCACTCCTACAGGAAGGAAGCATTCATGCAGGTCGGAGGATTCAGGACAGACCTTTACGCCTGTGAGGACCTCGACCTATCCCTCAGGCTCAGGTACACAGGCAAGTACGTCGTCACGCCGAGGTCGATCCTCTGGACGTCGCCAAGGCGCCTCAGGGAGTGGTCCCACCACTGGTACATATACAAGTACATGAAATACCTCGCGGAGTACTACATCTACGACCGGATCACTGACTACTACGACGACCTCTGCTAGGCGTCCCTAGTTCCTTCTCCGTGTCTCCGGCTATCTTCTTGCCTTTGCAGCGACGATCTGGATGACGTCTTTGTCCTTCAGGATGTGCCCCTCGCCCAGGCGCTTCTTCGTCTTCGCGTCCACCGCGTGTATGAACGTCTCCCCCAGCTCCGTATGGATTATACTGGCGAACTGTTTCGCCGTTGTACCCTGAGGGACTAGGTGGCAGTCCGGCAGGACCCTCCCCTGGTGATCCGTGAGCTTCTCTGCGTCCTCGACGGGGTAGACGACTATCGTCTCGAGGAGCTGGAAGAAAGCCGCGTTGAGGGCCTCCTGCAACCCTGTAGAGCCCCACTTGTCGAAGACCATTTCCCTGATGGTCCCTAGCGCCATACTCTGCGTGCTTGAGAGCTCCGCTGATTGGACCATTTCGAAGCCGCTGTCCCCCGGCGTATACCTTATCATCCCCGCGTTTACCGCTCTCCTCAGGGCCAACTCTGCCTCGGCCATCGTGGGGATGACATGGTATCCCGCCGCCCTCAGTCTTCTCATGTTCTCTTCCGCAGGCCCTCTATCGGCCTTGTTCGCGGCGACTATAAGGGGTTTTGAGACCTTCCTGAGCTCGGTCACGAACCTGGAAAGCTCATCGTCACTCCAGTGAGAGGCCTTGTGGCTTTCAAGCCCTAAGCGTTGCACGGTCTCAGATATCTGGTACCTGTTTATCCCGAGGCCGGAGAGCTTCACTTCGAGATGGAGCTCTATCCCCTCCCTCGCCGCCTGGGCCGTCCTAGCTGTCTTCTCCCAGTCCTTTCGGACTAGGCCTAGAAGCCAAGCGTCGAACTCCTCCTCCATCATTTTCACGTCCTCAAGGGGGTCGTGGCTTCCCGGAGGGACTGGCTGCCCGTTGTCATCTGTGGCCCCAGCTGCGTCAGCCACTACGACAAGCGCGTCGGCTCGTCTCACCTCGTCTAAGAACTGGTTTCCCAAGCCTTTTCCCATGTGTGCGCCCTTGATGAGTCCGGGGCAGTCAATGATGTCAACGGGTATCAGGCGGATGCCGTCGACGCAGGCGGAGTTCACGGGATCGTCCTGGACGTCTAGCTCTCTACAGACACATGGTGAGCGGACGTAGGCCACCCCTCGGTTGGCCTCTATCGTGGTGAAGGGGAATCCTGCTATGTCCACTGCCTTCATCGTGGCCGCTGCGAAGAAGGTGCTCTTGCCTACGTTCGCCTTCCCTACTAATCCTACCATTCGCGCCAAGGGGGCACCACTGAATGATTGGTTGGCCTATTTTTTAACTTCTTGTCTAGACTTATGGCTCTCTTGTATAGTAGCCTTCTCGCTTCCTGCTTCCGAAGCTCCTGATCCCCCTTTCCCTGAGCTGCTCCATAAGTTCGAATGCTCGTTCCGGGTTTATCTCCCCTTTCTTCTCGAGAAAATCTATGATCTCCCTGCCCTGCTCGTCGGTGTCGCATCTTCGTAGGTAGTCCACGATGTCTGGGGTGTAGCCAGCCCACTTCCTCTTGTGTCTTCCTTCGGCCT
>Ga0209536_100002997_pt1 | contig 27364 bp, 21 predicted proteins | sample DeeMarSeWOR28_12_FD_187461 | JGI IMG/M metagenome (GOLD analysis project Ga0209536, IMG submission 187461) | Marine sediment microbial communities from White Oak River estuary, North Carolina - WOR-2-8_12 (SPAdes) (version 2) | ecosystem: Environmental > Aquatic > Marine > Intertidal zone >... | reverse complement strand
GTTGGTTTATTTCACATAAACTCCTAAGAATCACATCCCCCTTAAAAATCTAGACACCCACATTATTCAACCACTTCCTTATTTTGTGGGTGTCTAGATAGTTCTACCTTCTACAGTTCCACCAGAGTTCCAATGGTTCCAGAGTCCCAGATTTCCAGAAATTAATGGGTGTCCAGATGTTTTTCAGATGTTTTTCGACAGATCAGAAGATAGATCAGAATACTGTTTATTTCACCGCCCTACAGATATTAGAATCAACTTGCTACCAATCGGTTTACTGACTCGGGATTGTCACTTAGGGAGATCATTCGCATGGATTTTTATCAGGAAGCATCCGATAAAACAGGCTTATCCGTAGAAACCATAAAGAAAATTGAAGACCTTATCATACAGAATAAGATTTTTTCAAAGGAACAGGTGCAGAAGGGATTGCACACCTTTTTCTGCAAGATTGGAATGGTCCGCTATTATTTCTTGACTACACCGGCAGAAACGATCGCAAATCACATCGAATCGATTCTTGCTGCTGAGGTTATCGCCATTAATCGCGGCAGCAGCCGGCTTGATGTTGATTTCGTCAGTGAACAAGCGGACAGCGCCATGTACCTAGTAAATGACCAGCATGACAAAGCCGTTGAAATTGAGAGAAGGATGGAAATTCGATTTCCCACATATCGCCTTCAAAGCTATCGTACCCCTGGAATCGATCTTCAATCCCATTTCAGGAGTTATTTTGTTGCAAAACCGGTTTATGAAATGCCCAATGCTCCTGCCACTGAAATCGATATCAACAAGGTGGCTGCAAAGCAATTTTTGGAAATGACAACTCAGGAAGCCAGAGACCGCTACCAGAAAGTTTTAAAGGAATCTTTCACGTGGAATCAACCCTACTTCAACGTAACCGACAAGGTGCGCGAAGAAATTCGAATCATGATTTCGGTGCCGCAGGTTGGCGCTGAACGAATCATGTCCGGCATTTCGGACATCATCAATTATTACGGGCTCGTGAGTATGCACAAATACGCAGAACCGTTTTCTAATGGAAGACTGATTATTTCCGTATACCTGGATGCAGCATCTACCCGACCTCATATCGACGATATTATTACCGACATAAGTCTTGCTTACGTAAATCCCGAAAACGAGTTGTCGCCACTTATTCGAAAACACATTTTATCGGTACATGAAGCTTTTTATGTACGAAGCGCGTGGAAATTCACCCATCAATTTCTGACCAGCTTTAATATTGAATATATAGCGCTCTGGGAGGAACTCAAGGATCGTCCGGACCTCGTAGATATCCTGAGCACATTACGAACACGCCTGGTTAAAGATTCCTATACAGAATCGCGCATTATCAAGACTATCTATAATCATCCGGAAGCTATCAAAACACTGTACACTCATTTTGAAAAACGCTTTAATCCGAAAAATCAAGCTTCCAACGATAAGGACTCTTTCAGCTTCAACAACATTTCCAATGAAATTGACCGGGCAGTTTTGGAGTTTTTCTTCCTTTTCAATAATGTCATACAAAAAACTAATTTTTACAAACGCGACAAAACATCCCTAGCCTATCGACTGGATTCAAGCCGCTTTCTGGATCCAATAGAATATAAGGAAAAGCCGTATGGAGTTTTTATGATTCTTGCAAAAGAACTCCGCGGCTTCCATGTCCGTTTCCGGGATATCGCACGCGGCGGCATCAGAATCGTTCGATCCAGGGATGCAGAAAATTACGACCAAAATTCTGATTCGATATTTGATGAAAACTACAATCTGGCATTCACCCAGCAGAAAAAGAATAAAGATATCCCCGAGGGAGGATCCAAAGGAACGATCTTGCTGAATCTGGAATATCAGGATAAGGAAAATGTGGCGTTTCAGAAATACGTGGATGGTCTACTGGATGTGATTCTACCCCATGAATCTGTTAAAGACGATCTCGGGAATGAAGAACTGTTGTTTCTTGGTCCCGATGAAGGAACGGCAGATCTGATGAGCTGGGCATCTCATCGTGCCAAAGAGCGAGGATATAAATTCTGGCAATCCTTCGCTACCGGCAAATATCTTTCCGATGGTGGCATCCCTCACGATGTTTATGGAATGACGACTAATTCCGTCCATGAATATGTATTGGGAATTCTTCGGAAATTAAACTTACAGGAAGACAGGATCATCAAAGTTCAAACTGGTGGGCCGGATGGCGACCTGGGCAGTAATGAAATCCTGATTTCCAAAGACAGGACCTCGTGTGTTATCGACGGAAGCGGGATTTTATTCGATCCGGATGGATTGGATCGATCGGAACTGAAGGAATTGGCGCGTAAGCGCCAGATGGTAGAACACTTCAATAAGGCAAAGCTTAGTCCCAAGGGATTTTTCATGCATATCAACGACAAAAATGCGACCCTTCCCGACGGCACATTGGTCAAGGACGGATTGGCTTTTCGCAATACCTTTCATCTGCATCCGATGTTAAAGGCGGACCTGTTTGTACCCTGCGGGGGGCGACCCAATTCCATCACCATTCGAAACTGGAAACAACTCCTGGATGACTACGGCGTGCCACGTTTTAAATTCATCGTTGAAGGAGCGAACCTTTTTTTGACCCAGCAGGCCCGTCTGGCCCTGGAAACGAAGGGTGTCCTTATTTTCAAGGACGCTTCAGCGAATAAGGGCGGAGTTACCTCGTCCTCCCTGGAGGTCTTGGCTTCCCTGGCATTGACAGACGAGGAGTATGAAGAACACTTGTGTGTTCTCGATGGGAAAGTTCCTGAATTCCGGAAGCAATATGTCAATGATGTCTTGACAACCATTCGCAATAATGCCCGTATGGAATTCGAAATATTATGGAATGAACACAAAAAATCTAAAATTCCGCTCTCCTTACTTACAGATCAATTGAGCGACAGAATTAACACAGTATCGGATTCCATCCGTGAATCCGATTTATGGATGGAATCCAAAGTATTCAAAAGCGTGATTGAAAAACATTGTCCGCCGTCGCTTGTGGATATGGTGGGTATAGAAGAAATTATTCAGCGCGTGCCTAATAATTATCTGCAGGCGATCATATCCGCCTGGCTGGCAAGCCATTTTATTTATAAATTTGGTCTAAGTGCGGACGAAATCGATTTCCATTCCTTTATACTTCAATTTTCCTGATGATATTGGGGTCAAGCCAAACTAAATCACTAATCAAAAGTAATTTAGCTCTCTTTTCTGAGTTTAAATCGTGTGCCTCAGATAGAGGTTTTAAGGTCATTTTCTGCTCAAAGACATTTCACATGTCTCTTTAATCCCGATTATGAGAACTATCCAGAGATTGGAATGCGAGCATTTGTTCTAGTAGCAGGGAAGAAAAAAAGCCGAAAGAAATATTATTGTTTTGTCTTCGATCGCCGGGATTGAATGAATGACGTAATCAACCCCGTCACCATGCCGGAACCTACCGTCCAGAACAGCAGCCACCATACTAGCTGGATAATGACGCCTCCTCGTATAAATTTCATGGCAGGTGTGACATCAGCAAACACCCCAGGGGCAAAAGCGTCATAATGTGTGCCCCAGTTTCCGAATATCGCAAATCCCATAATGACGATCACAGGAATGCGTGCAGCCAATCCATATAAGAAAAGGGTCTTTAAAAGGTTCTCCCAGAGCCTTCCAGGTACTCCTTTCAGTTTGCAGGCAAAATAAATTCCCAAAATAGGCGGCAACCAACTGATGCCGATGAGAGCACCGTAGCCGCCAGGTTCTTTGCTGGCCAGCCACGCCGGCAGATCCATAAATTCCGCGCCGAGACGCAGAAGCGTAATCACGAGGGTGATCATTGCAGGTGCAAATATAAGCTTTCCGTAGTGCAGCGAATTCTTCTGATCCATAAAACTCTCATAAAAAAATTGTTACAAGTCAGACTCTAGCGGATAATTACCCAGCATTTCAGAAATATCTTAAAAAAGTCAGCATTTTTGCCCGCAAATACCACCACGATAATAAAAGCAGACGGGAATGAAGGACCGGCACGGAACAAATTATTTTGCTTCTATACATAGAATTATAACAATATAATAAATTAACGATTAATCCATTGAATTATCCAGCAATGAATATGTTGATTTTATAAATAAGTAAATGCGTGTCCATAATTTCAGCTGGTTTCCATGATTTATAAATAATAAATGGGTGTCCATGATTTCAGCTGGTTTCTCGGCTGGAGCTGGAGCTCATAAATAAGAAAATGGGTGTCCATGATTCAGAAATCCATGATTCAGAAAGGGGGTGAAGATTATGGATCGTACCAAGATATCAGAGTTCTTTGCCGTAAGGGATAAGGCCTGGCAGGAACATGATGCCCAGACACTTGCAGCCGGACATGCGGAAGACGGAGAGTTAGACAGCCCTCTCTGGGGAAAAATCAAAGGAAAGAGCGCTATCCAAAAATGCTATACAGAATGGTTTTCCATCTTCCCGGACACGGAATATCATTCCGAACATCTCCTGATCGACGGGGACAGGGCGGCCCAGTTTTTAAGGTTGACCGGAACCCAGCAGAAGGAACTGTGCGGCTTTCCACCCACCGGCAAGCGGTTACAGATCCGCGGTACATCTCTTTATTTCTTTTCCGACGGCAAAATTGCTCGAGAGATCCGGATATATGATTTTACCGGCAGTGTACTGATGCAGTTGGGTGTCCTCAAGGTAAAACCAAACTTTTAATATTCGTGGCCTTACTTCTCGGCTCCGCAGACAAAAGGGATTTAGAGCAGATTCAGATTTCTTACAAGATTCTGCACCAATCCGGCAAATGTGAGCTAATATATATCGATTCTTACAGATTTCTGGTTTATTGGAATATTTTGTGTCTATGACAAAGTGGATAAGGTTTAAGCTATAGGAGCAGAAAAAGGAACGATTGAGGATCGCTTTATACTAACGGAGGATTTAGAATGAAAATTGATGTACGAACAATTGGGGACGCAAAAATTCTGGATTGCAGTGGAAAAATCACACTGGGCGAGGGAACGATGTCCATCCGTAATACTGTCCGGGACCTGCTCAACAGCGGATCGAAGAAGATAATTCTTAACCTTGCAGAGATTAAGTATATCGACAGCGCCGGCATTGGCGAACTGGTAAGTACTTACACAACCGTTGTCAACAACGAAGGCCGTCTGAAGCTTCTGAACCTGACGAATAAGACCCATCAACTGCTTACCATCACTAAACTGCTGACGGTTTTCGATACCTTCGACAACGAAAAAGCGGCTCTCGAAAGCTTTTAACACCGGGGTCACAGGGACTGAATTGGCCTGCAACAGGAAGCAGTTCGTGTCTCCCGGCATAACAGTCTGAAGATCTGGACAGCAGAATATGAACGATTCCTTCACTATAATGTGCACCGGGCTGAATCCCTCAGAGGAGAGCTGTGCCTCGACCCATTTATCCCAATCAGGGCATCAGGTAATCCTCTCCAAAAATTTCGCCGAAGCCAGAGAAAAAATGGAGGCTCAGCGGGTAGACATGGTTTACTTTCAGGCTTCCGAAAGTGACAGAGCTTTGGATACGATCAAGGAGATCGGCCGGCTCTATCCTTCCCTGCCTGTTATCGTCGTCTGCGAACAGGCGCCGGAAAGCTTTATCCTTGAAACATGGCGTGCCGGCGCAGCGGACATCCTGATTTCTCCCGTCACCACTCAATCCCTGGAAGCCAGTTTTCAGCGCGGCTTGAACAAGCTCCTTTCCTACAAGTCGGAACAGAAGGATCAACCATCCGCCCGGCTCTTCTACCTCGATGAGAGCGGACAGGAATGCCGGGTTACCATTAAGCCTCCGCGCTTATCCATAGGTCGGCTTTCCGACAACGACCTTGTCATAGGCCCGATGGGCGTTTCCCGGCGCCACGCTGAAGTGATCGTACAGGATGATGAGTACCTGCTGCACGATGTTGGAAGTAAAATGGGGACCTATTTAAATGGCGAAAAAATTAAACGGGCCAAATTGAAAAATGGCGATCGGATTCAACTCGGCGGCACCCAGGGCACAAGCCTTACCTTTCACACAGGAGACCTGCTTCAGACCCTCATCAGCAGTTCGAATGAAAAGATAGATACAGGCTTGTCGCTCTATGAATACAAGGAAATCGGACACCTGTTCGCCACGTTCAGGGCTTTAAGTTCCTGTCCTGTACTAGACGAGCTCCTCGCCATGGTGGTGGACACGGCCATTGAGCTGACGGGAGCCGAGCGCGGCTTCATTATGCTTAAGGAAAAGAATGGAGAGCTGATCATCCGATGTGCACGCAACAACAATAAAAAGCCGCTCGATGAAGCGTGCTTCCAGACCAGCCAGCGCGTTCCACAGGAGGTTTTTAAAACCGGCCGTCCGGTCGTCATCAAAGATCTGGACCTGGGGGAAGAAAGCGAAACCCACGATCACACACGACAGCTCGGATTGCGCAGTATTTCGTGCGTTCCTCTCCGTTATCTCACGGTCCGCGACTCGGCCCACACCTCAACGGTGGTCCGTACTGAAACCATCGGGGTTCTCTACATAGACAGTTCAAGCTTCGGCGCCAGAATGTCAAGCACGCGGATCGATGCTCTGGAGACGTTGGCTTCGGAAGCTTCCATAGCGATCTACAATGCGTGGCTTTACAAGATCTCCCAGGACAAGCGCAAAATTGATGAGCAATTGGCCCTGGCACGGGAGATCCAGCAGGCGCTGCTTCCTGAACCGACAAGGGATCTGGAATATGTCCGGGCCTGCAGCCAGAACCTGCCATGCTACGATATCGGCGGGGACTACTTTGATTACTTTAATCTGGAAAATGGAAATTTTGGTTTTGCATTAGGAGACGTCGCCGGCAAAGGAATGCCTGCGGCTATCCTGGCCTCGCTGATCCAGGGAATGTTCGCGGCACAAAATTTCTGTGATATTTCTCTTCCCTCGATAATGGTCAACGTAAACCGCAATCTCGTGCCGCGGGGGACCGGCAATCGTTTTGTAACCTTTTTCCTTGGGATTGTGGATCCTGACGGAAACTGCAATTATATCAACGCCGGGCATAATCCTCCCTTTCTTCTGAGCCGGGACGGATCGATGAAAGAGTTGACTGCTGGCGGAATGGTTCTAGGCATTATGGCAGATGCAGAGTACGAAATGGGAACGATCATGATGCAGCCGGATGATCATCTTGTGCTGTTCTCTGATGGCGTGACCGAAGCGTTGAACACCTCGGGTGAAGAATTCGGTCTCGGGCGACTGGTTGATCTGTTGCGGGCAAATGCGCAGGCCACCGCTCCGGAAATTCTGTCCCGCCTGCACGAAGCCGTTCTCTCCTTCTCCGCCAATACGCCCCAGCACGATGACATCACCATGATGGTTCTCGGATATCGCGAATCCCGAAGATAAAACAGGGAGACACAATGCTTGTTTATAAAAACAGGTATTAAGCCTCAATTCCGAAGTTGTGTTTCCTAAATACGTATATCTTCCCAGATATCAGTAATTTAACATGAAGGAATCCAACTTCGCCCAAGCGGAAGGTGTTACGTGTAACTTGTTGACCCCTAAAGAGAACCGTATTCTTTCAATCACCAACTTCGGAATTCGGGCTGAATTCTACTCCTTCTTCGGGGAAGGAAGCTCGCAGCCATCGGGGCAGACCGTCAGGGTGTGAACGTAACGGACTTTCCCATTTTCCAGGCGGAATATATGGGAGTCGGGCCAGCCGTTTTCATCACCAAAGTTCGCCAGACCGACAACGGTCCCCATTTCGAGATCAACTATGAAGCGCCGGTTGGTGATTTCAACACTCCCCTCCAGCGGAGGGCCGCCGGTACAGGAAGCGTCGGGCAGATTTTCAGGGTTCGAGTATATACCGCCCTCAAGACGGGCGCATGGGATGTTCCACGGAACATCGTTCGCGGAGGATGGATCCTTAAAAACATCGAAGTAGGCATTGGCTGCCTTAATTAAGGTCTCCCGGTCGCTTCGCATAGCAGCCGGCAGAATATCCCATTTCTCCTGCGAGGAGTATTTCAGGTAGTTGTCCGCGTTGAAGAGCCAGTCGTCCTGGTCTGTGACGAGCGCTTCAATCTCTGTAACTTCACCAGCGATGATTTTCAACCGGCTCCCGATAACATATTGGTGACTGCCGGTTGCATTGATTATCTCCGTAAAAGTCTGACAGGCTTCCGTATCAATCAGGCTGCGATGGAAATCAATATTCAGCGGCTTCTGCCAGATACCCTGGCTGAACGGTATTTCTTTTCTGTTCTCGATATATTTCGCGCCCTTGGCAAGATGCATGAGGGAAGGATCGCCTTTCTTCAGAGCATCTACATACCCGTCCACCTGGCCCTGTAAATCCGCCCGTGTGCATCCCTCCGTTGCAACCGCCATTGGAGCGGCTATCGACTGTAAAGTAACAGTACTGCAGAGCAACGCAAAAACAGCAATTACCCGAACCATGCTACCTCCCTGGCGTTTTTTTCATGCTTTTATTCGAAAAATACGGCTTATCTATTGCGAAAAGCGCAAAACCAGTCCCCCCAGAACTCTGAGGTTGTTCTGGCGGTCTTTGTCGCCGTCATGAAATGTCGAGCGTATCCAGTCCGCCTGTCCGCGTAGTGCCACATATTTTGACACTTTAATATCGACCCCGCCACCGATCGCATATCCGAATACCCAGTCAGAAGCGGATGTTGAACCTCCGAAAAGAATTTCGCCGCCGCTGCTCAGGCTTGCTTTGCCGTATACTCCGCCCAACAGGACATGCGCAAACGGTTCGACATCAGAATTGCCGCGATATGCGAATGAAGGCCCAACCATTGCAGTATAGACTGAGGTGTGAACCAGATTGTCATAGTCCGTATCCGTCGCGGGATCACCCGGACTAAAATAATCTGCAGGTATTGTAATACTCGGGGTTTTATAGAGTCCGCCGACTTCAGCCGTTACTCCAAGCCATGGCAGGGATGTGTACTGGGTTACTGAAGCAGCCCAGCCATACATGTTCATTTGTCCCAGTTCCAGCGGTGCCGGTTGCGGAGACGTTTCAGCGCGGACATAAGAAAATCCGCCGAAAATCCTCCAGTCCGATTGGGCCGATGCCGGAACACAAAGAATCAATAACAGGAATGCCGCTGCCAATAAACGCTTCATAAAACCTCCCGGGAAAATCCAATTTAACATTAAGGAAAACCTGGAACAGGTATCGACACACAATCAAACAAACATTAGAGTTCCATGATAAACCGGGGATTACGATAATTCAAGCTTATGCTAATTTCCTAGCCAGTATTTCTCAGATGGTTTCAGTGGTATCGCTCATATGTGGCGGGGCTGATGAAACGGATGAAGGCACCTCTGTTGTCGGTAGAAGAACCACAAAAGTGGTTCCTCGTCCAATGTAACTTTCTACGTTAATATCTCCACCCATGCGGTGAACAATCCCCTGTGAAACAGACAATCCCAAACCCGTCCCCTTCTCTTTGACTTTGGTTGTGAAAAAAGGATCGAATATGCGGGGTCGTATATGCTCCGGGATTCCGGGACCGTTGTCGGACACCTTAATTTCTATAAAACCCGCCTGTTTGCTTTTTGACGCGGTCAGGGTGATCTTTCCTCTGGGAGGAAGAACATCCACCGCATTTAGGATAAGATTGATGAAAACCTGCTGCAGGGCCTGTTCATCTCCATGTACGGGAGGCAGATCCGATGCCACGTCCATCTGCAGGTCTATCTTGGACAACTTTACCCTGTTGTGGACCAGGCGCACAGAGTTCTCCAGTAAATTCTCCAGGTCCATAGACACGTTCTTGTATTCACTCGCCCTGGCAAAATCCAGGAGGTTCCGGACAATGACCTTGGATCGTTCCGTTTCATTGACAATATCCTGTATCATTTCCAATTTTTCTTCATCAGATAACTGTTTGTAGTCCTCTTCGAGGAGACTGGCCGTCAGCATTGTATTGTTCAAGGGATTATTCAGTTCATGGGCTACCCCGGCAACCAGAGTTCCGACAGCCCGAAGCTTATGGGACTCGATCAGAATCTTGTGTCGCTTATCCAGCTCGCGGATCATGCGGTTGAATGCCAGGGCGAGCTGGGAAAACTCATCCCGGTACTTCCTTTTCGGCAGAATGGGAGTGAAATCCCCTTCCCCGATCCGGCTGGTGTACGCCAGAAATCGATTGAGGGTCGACAATATATTTCTAACCAGGAATGAGGTGATGAGAATGATCAACACCATCAGTATACCGAGAAAGTAAAAAGGCACCCGGCGGGAAAGCGACAGAACCCCTTCCACGGATTCACGCTCTTTCTGCAGGAAATTTGTTGCCTGGGAAACCAGCTGTCCCCCGTATTCACGGAGTTCCGGTTCATACATATTCCGCTCCTCCGTGTCCACGGTTTGACCCACTTTCTCGAGGACCTTGTGATAATTACTCAACTGCAGGGACATACCTTGGACGGAATTGTACCCCAGTATCTTTTCAATAGTATCTTTGTTCTGTTGAAGGATCTTTTCAGCGGCCTGAAGGTGTTCGAGAGAATCTTCCAGGTTGGTGCCGTAAAGCAGGAAATTCTTCTCAAAACGTCGCGCCTGCTGAATTTCCGCAAGGTAGTTTCCCGCTGCTTCCAGAAACAGGATCTTGGTCTGGATTTCCATGAGTGTATAAATGGCCCATAGAGCCACTACCGCCGAAAAAGTGAAAATGACCAGGAATGCGAGAAACAGCCGGGTGCGGATACTGATGATGGGACGGGATTGAAGGGCAATATCCTCCACGTACTCCTTGTCCAGTTCACGACTGTAGGAAAAAGGCGGAATTGTTTGGACCGGTTCATCTTCTGATACCATCGTCATTGGGGTGGTTCCTTCCTGCCGAGCAGCAACCTGATTCTCAGGCGAAAACCTGGTACCGACCTGCCAGAAAATGATCGGAGAACATCTTAACGTCACTGTCCAAGTGCATCAACATATCCAGTTGGCGCGAACAAACCAAAAGCCGACCCATCAATTCGAGGGCATCTTCCGTATCCCGGGAAGGATAGTTACGGAACCATGCCGTAATCAGATCCCCCTCCAGGCTTACACCAAAACGGCACTCTCTCAGAACCCTTTCAAGAAATCGGGCGCGACGTTTTCGTTTCTCATCGCTCCCCCCGCCACTGTGAAAGCGCAGCTGAATATAGTTGTTGCGGTCCCCCGTCCCAAGCAGGGAGTCCACCATGGCATAGTGATAGGCAAATCGGGCATTGAAATTTATATAATCCCTGGAATAGATCAGATAATTGGGATCCCTACGTCCCCGGGATCCCTTCGCTCCGCCGAACACCTGATCCTGAAGATCCCCGGAAAGCTGATGGTGCGCCTGTCCCCAACGATCCGGCCAGGAGAGTCGCGGATTGGTAAAACCTTTCCAGAAAGCCTTGAACGGTAGACTTTCGAGGTGCTCCGGTTCGACGTTCTTTTTTCCGGTTGGTAGAACCTGATCGAGCGCCAACACATAAATCTGCATGGGAATGTCGCATTGGAGTCGCCGGGCTTTCCTGTTCATGAAGCCTGAGTGCTCGTCGCCGAAACGGAACATGGATCGCACGGACATCTCGTGGATAAAACGAATAACATCATGGACGGAGCGACATCCCCGGGGCTTGAAGGAGGAAGCAAAGGGATCCGACAGATTCAGTGACAGCACCAGATTAAAAAGCGGATCGACGTCTTTCCGGTTTCTGGCGGATGCCAGCCTTGACATAACACGTTCTTTCATTCCCGGCCAGCATGATCCCCGGTAGATTTTTCTCATAGAGGCATCGACACTGATCACGGTCCTGTCATTCAGCTCGAGAATCCTGTTGCCCGCCTGGAAAATGGACGGGATGGCGAACTCCCGAATCAGGGTTGCCAGGTGACCGACAGGGCTTCCCTCGGCGGCAATGACCGCGGCGGCGTTCGAGAGTAGAGGTGCAAATTCCGGTACCGGCTGTTCAACGACCAGAACGGCTCCTTTCGGGACCGGGTCCATATTTTCTCCGGATCGAACCGCGACCGGACCCTCGGCGCGCCCGGGGAATATGGAGACACCCTGATTCATGAACAGTTCGGCTTTCCTGGACTTCAACTCCTTGAACTTCTCATGGCTGGCCAAAGGTATCCGGCGACCCTGGAGCAGCCAGATATGTCCCTTTTTATCAAGCGCCCATTCAATACCCAGGTCATACCCGAAAGCTACCGCAGCTTTCAGCGCGATAGCAGCGATTTCCCTGATTTTGCCCTCCGGCAAATAGCCAAGACTTTCAACCGGAACGTTTGAGGAGAAAATAACTATGTTCTCAGGCTGAGTCTGCCTGGATATCTCGATATGATCCGGCACACCGATCCCCTTGACAACTGTCTCTCCCAGGCCCGCAACACAATCTATCCGCATTGTATCGGAATAAGGTCTCATGGGATCGGTTGTATACAAGACTCCGGCCGCTTGCGGATCTATCATGGGCATGAACAGGACCGCCATGGGAGTATCCACTTCACGGAAGCCGCAATGCACACAGTAGGTGATTGCACGTTCCGTAAATTTTCCGGCAAGCACTTCCTTGTAGGCCTCGGCCAGCCTTTCCGTGGGGACATTCAAAAGACTCTCGAATTGACCCGCAAAAGAAAAACGCCCGTCCTCACTTACAGCACTGGAACGCACCGCCCACAAGGTAGCGTCTCTGTCTCCCTGAATATCCGCATTTTCCTGCAACGCCTCGTGAATAGAATCCGGCAGTACCGCGGAAATAATGGCTTCCCGAATTGCCTCCGTCCGCAGTCGGAACTGGTCCCGGTCCGATGTATACTCAAGGTTTTTCAGCAACAGTCGTATCTGCTCAAAAAGCTCACCCTTTCCAAGAAACAGGTCGTATGCCCTGGTGGTCAGGACGAATCCTTCAGGAACCTGACCGGGAAAGTTATGGTATAGCGACGACAGGCTGGACGCTTTGCCTCCGGCCAGTTGAGAATCAAGCGCTTCCTCCTCATCCAGACGAACAACGGTGGGACGCTCTATTTCACTTGAAGATTGCTTTCTCCTCTGTTCAACCTCTCTCCGGATTTCGTCCAGTTTCGGAAACAGCTCTGCATACCTTCCACGGCTGAGGAGGCTGAGTTCCTGGATCATCAGGTAGGTTTCATCGAACAGCCGTTTGACAGGACGACGAATTCGGGTGTCCGAAAAAGCCAGATGGTTGAGATCCGCTTCCAGGTCGGATAGGATCTGTAGTGCCCGGCCGTTGCGGTTGAGGATTGCGCGCAGGGTTTCGTAACGATATCTGAATTCCCAGTCTTGGCCCGGGCCCCGGACATTCATGTTTCCGGCCATGGGTATATTCCCCTTTCCTGAAGCCGAGTACTCGTGTTCGTAATTACGGTGACGTTACCGTAATTGCGAATACGAGTACTAAGTACCCAGTTCTTTCGCAGCCTTTTCTATAATCTTCCGAAGGTCATCCGGCTTGAAAGGCTTGGCAATAAAATCAAAGGCTCCCTTGACCAGCGCCTCCTGGGCCACCTCTACGGTTGCATACCCTGTAATGATGATGACCTTGGTGCGTTCAGAACGCGCCAAGACCTGTTCCAGGACCTCCAATCCGTCGATATCATCCATCCGGATATCTGACACAACAATGTCAAAGTGCTGTTCATTGAACCTTTCCAGGGCTTCTCTGGCATCCGTGAATGTTTCCACAACATCCCCGTTTTTCTCCAGCGCCGGCTTCAGCCTTTTCCCGACGATATTTTCATCGTCAATAACCATGATGCGTAAGTTTTTCCTCATACGATTTATCCTCGTCTTCCGGCCGACACGTCCTCAACGTAGCAGTACAGACCCCAATCGAGAGAGCTGTTTCTCAAGGATGTCGGTTGGAACATCATAGATCCAGGCCAAAGTTCCCTGCCCGGTTTTATCCACCCAAGATCCTTCAGGCACTACGCGGCTCAAGTCAAAAGGATTCTGGGAGTACAAAAAAATGAAATCAGAAGCAACATTTCCGTAAAGCAGAGCCTCCAGATGGACCTTTAAATGATCCCTGTATATCCGAAGACTCAATCCCTCCTCATCAAAAAGCATCCAGCCATTGACCGCCGTTAGTACTTCAGTGCGACCGGGATCTGCCCCATTCGCAAGACCGGTCAACATCATGCCGAAAGGTCGACACTGGATATCCCCTAAGGACACGGACTCATCCTGCTCCGCATCGATCGCTCCGCTGACTCCAATCCGTTTTATGAAACAGGAACCCGTCCTTTGCACATGCCCTGAAGGTGCGCTCCATTCATCCAACAACGATTCTTTCCGACAATTCCTGAAAACTTCATCGGTTACATATCGAATGAAATCCGTCACCGAAGGTTGTCCCCCGGGCAAAGGACCGGAAAGCCAGTTCAATGCCGCTTGCAGAAATCGCGTCTCCGGATCTGCATCCCGGCATGAATCGGGAACGGAAAAATTTTCCACTGCTATGGTTCCGCGCTTCAGAAATTCTTCCCGTGCAAATTTCTTGTGTGCATCCAGTCGCATATAGATCTCTTGCCCGGCTAGTGGAGCGAGAATCGACGCATTGAAGGCCAGCATGGCGGATTCTTCAAGAACGCTGTCGATCAGGGACAGGATGTAGTGCGTGTCGAATATATATTCCTCGCGGAGTTTGTCTTTGGCATCTTCAATGCTGCGGATCACCTCTTTCATGTTCTCGAGGAATTTTCGAAAACGTATAAACTCCAGGCTGAGGTTTCTAAGTCCATCCTGCTTCCGGGTTTTACCGCCCAGCCTTTCAAGAATTACAGCCATGAGTATCTTTCTCCTTAAGCGGAAGAAGGGGCCGGCGAACCGGATTTTCGGGATGTCACGCCCGTCGTTAAACTCGTGTGAATCTTCCTGCGCTGGAAATAGGCTTTCAAAACCAAAACCAGTATCAGGGCTCCACCCGTTATACCGCTGGCGTACAGCAGCGTCTTGCTCGCAAGGTTGAAATAAGAGCTATAGGCGGGATCGATGTTCAGATAGCCAAGCTCCTGCAGGTAGGCAGGAATATTGACCAGCCGGCTGAGGACGCACAAAAGGATGATAACGGCCGTCACCATGCGAATGAATATCTCTTTGACGACCTTGGTACCATAAGCGCCTATGTAAATTCCGAATAGAGATCCTGAAAACAGGAGCAGAACCAGGCGGATGTCCACCATGCCTTCAAGAGCATAATTCAGAGCGCCGAAGGCACCCATGAACTGAGCTAGGAACAGTTCGCTGCCTGCCGCCACCGTGGCTGAAACACCGAAGACATAGATCATAGCGGGAACCCCGATAAATCCCCCGACACCGATCGTCCCAGCCAGATACCCGGTCGCCAATCCACAGATCAGAACTATCCAGAGAGACACTTTCACGTCTGCCACCTGGAAGTGGATAACGGGATGAAGTTTGAACCTGCTTAGGAAATCCACAATTCTGGTGGAAGGTCCGCTGCCGTTGCTCTTGCGGGTGTTTATAATATCTTTCAGCATAGACAGGGATACGATAGAAAGTACCACGACAAAAACAATGCTGATGTACAGGTCTGCGCCCGCACCAGTTTCATGCTCGTCCCCACCTCCCGATACAAGCTTCATGAGCCAGACGGCAAGTCGGATTCCTACAGCCGCGGTTATGAGCATAAAAATAGAGAGTTTCTTGTCCACATTTCCAAGTTCTGCATGCTTTTTCGAACCGATAAGAGCTTTCCCGAATTTATGCGTAATGTTGCTGGCAACGGCTATATTTCCCGGCACTCCGAGATTCATCATGCCGGGAGTCATGAAAAAGGCGCCTCCGGAACCGATGAATCCGCTCAGCATCCCCCCGATGAATCCGAGAAATGTAACTTGAAGAGCCACGTTCCAGGTTAAGTCAACGAATTGATTCCCGAATATTTCAAGCATGTTGTTTTCCTTCCCGCTTTATCCGTCTCTATCCATTTGCACCACAACCCATGTGTTTGGATTATTCGAGCTTTATCAGTTTCAATAAATAACGTGCAAAACTCCCATAGGCCCAGGCCGCTATGGGGACGAAAATGGCTATAAGAAGGGCGGACAATACCCGGTGCCCGGTACCGGGCGCGGACGTGAATGAGAGAATGGACATCTGGTTGGTGAAAACGACCAGATAGATGACGGCTGCCGCAAACGCATAGAGGGCCATATAGAGCCATTGCTTGGGACCGAAGAGATAGTGGCTTTTCAGGTCCTCGGTACTGATGATGGGAATCTTGAAATGGTCGCCAAGAAAACTGATCAGGTCCCGCCTCATACGCTTACGCACGGAAGCTTCTTTGGACAGGAAAACATCCCCGACTACAACCAGGCTGTTTTTCTCCGACCGGTTCAGACCGGAAAGCAGATTCTGAGGACCTCCGGCAATTGTTCGGACAGTATTGGCCCGCCCTACCTGGATAAGCTTGTCAAACGTTTTCCCGATTCCCTCGGAATCCTCCTCGTGGAGCGATATGGGCGTATCATCCAGAATCCCGCCATCGGTCGCACGATCGGAAGTTTCCCTTCTTCCCTCAAGACCCGCTGCCATCGGCTCTATTTCAGCCTGCTCTTTCAACCGGATCAGTTCGATGGAAGCATTCCACTTCTCCGCCACCTGAATCACCTGGTCCAGCGAAGGCGCTTCCGGATTGAATTCCTCCTGTATTAAAAGAATATTCGTAGTGGCAACCGTACATACAATGGAGCGGATACCGGCGATCTTTTCCAATACCTCCGGAATATAGGCCGCCTCCTTGGCTTGTCGCGGCAGATAGGTGACAGCCACGTTCCCGTGATCCGCCTTGACAGTGACGTTGACATCCCGGGTCTGTTCCCCTCTTCCTATCGCCAACCGGCACTGGGATGCCAAAAGCGTATCCTTTATGGCCTGGTGCGAGGAGGGCGTTTCTTTAAAATCCGGGAGTTGGGCTACGGAAACCAGGGCGGACGCGGAATTCTCCACCGACATATTTAAATAATTGATTGTCAAGTCATACAGGGAGGGATCTTCCCAGTCGACATTGTAAAGGGTTCGAACCCATCGACGGCGATCTTCGTCAACCTGGTCGTTGTATCGTTTTGCCTTTTCTCTGGATAAAGTGGGCATCCTTCTCAGCGTCATATTGATGCGTTCTTCATCATTCGCAATCGCCCGAATTCTCAAAACATGGCTGATACCGGGCAGCACAAGATGACCGGTTCTCCCGTGATAAACCAGTTCCTTCTCCAGAGCGCGCTCGCAGATACCTGCGGATATGAACGCCTTCATCATTTCCACTTGAATAGCCAGAGCCTCCGAGATAGGCCGGCGCTTGAGAATCGTAGCCTCAATCTTTCCGACCGGGATCCCCTGATCGGTCGCTGAATCCGTAAGACTCTCCCGGGGAATGCAGTCATATCCCAACTTTGCAGCGAGCTTTTCGGCCAGCTCATTCCCGTAGCCGAAACTGCCCCGAGATATGCATATAATTTGCATACGTATCTACCCTCCCGTTATTTTTTTATTAGACATCCCCTCTCTAGGAACTGGGGACACGATGGAGCACGGAAACTGCCCTTTCAGTCTGTTGAGCCAATGATGGGGTTTTCCCGAACCGAGTTTCCCCATCATCTTCGTGTCACTACCCCATACGATCGTCGCCAGGCTTGAATTCGCTGCCAGGTACTTGAGAAGTTCGGTTGCCTTATCTCCGGAACATACCTCTTTCGTCACTTCTATACGCGCCTGCACAATCGGCTCCATCAATCTTTTGACCAGTGCTTCCTCAGCCTGCAGGATATTGGATTCATCAGAAACCAACATGAGAAGCGCAACCGGCAACTCCAGTCTTCGCGCCAGTTCAATGGAATAGCGGACGCTTTCTTCCCGTATAAAGCCCTCTTCCAGAAGCACCAGGATTTTCTTCTTCGAAGTCATCATTATTTTGCCTAATTTGTTTGTATTCTAAAGAAGCAATATTGATGCCAAGGAACCATAGATATAAATACATGCATTTAAAAAGGATAGTATTAATGAGCCCCCGGGGGGTGTGTTGCATTATGCAACGGCTTCGTGCATGGTGCGGGGAAATACTACATTTAAAGGTAGGAATATTACTGTTACATATTGCAATACAATGCGTTGCAATATGTAACATTTATTCATCGAATTCCAATTTTTTTAATTTTCTGTATAAGGATACACGGTCGATACCCAAAATTTGGGCCGCCTGCGTCTTGTTGTGTCCCGTTTGCTTTAAAACCCAATGAATATACTCTTCTTCTATTTCGGAGAGAGTTTTCATGGAGCTTTTATCCCGGCGAAACGCGACTGTCTCAAAATCCCGGATGTCGGGAGGAAGGTCCTGTAATTCAATCCTTTCGCCCTGGGCCATTGCCGCTGCCCTTTCCACAATATTTTCAAGCTCCCGGATATTGCCTGGGTAGCTGTAGTTCATCAGCAGTCCCATTGCTTCTTCGGAAAATCCGTTAAAGGATTTTTCCATCCGGTCGGCAGCTCTTTTTAGAAAAAACATACCCAGCTGCGGTATATCATCTTTGCGCTGTTCAAGGGTAGGGAGTTTAAGGGCAATTACATTTAACCGGAAATAAAGGTCCTGGCGGAATATTCCGGCATCAACTAATTTTTTAAGATCTTTGTTCGTGGCGGAAATAATTCGAATGTCCACAGGAACGGGAGTCGAGCTGCCTACACGGAACAGTTCCTTTTCCTGGATCACGCGGAGTATTTTTGCCTGCATGGAAGGAGACATATCCCCCACCTCATCAAAAAAAACGGTTCCTCCGTCAGCACTTTCCAGCAAACCGGGCGTTGTTTTTGTAGCGCCGGTGTAAGCATCTCTAACATGGCCGAATAGTTCATTGGCCAAAAGCTCATCTACAAATGACGCACAGTTAAAGGCAAGGAATCTCTGGCTTCTTCGCCTGCTATGCTGATGGATAGCGCGTGCAATAAGTTCCTTGCCGGTCCCCGACTCACCCGTAATGAGCACATTCGCTTCCGACTGCTTGATCCTCTCAATGACAGCTTTTACAGCCTGTGTCTTTGGAGAACTGCCGATGATGTTGGAAAAATCCGTCTGTCCACCCTGTTCCAGCTCACGAACCCGCGTTTTCAAACCTCGTTTTAAAAGCGCCTCTTCGACGATATGAAACAGCTCATCGGGACGAATCGGTTTTTGCAGGTAGTGGAAAGCGCCCTTTTTTGTAGCCTGGATCGCTGAATCGACAGAAGCATACCCTGTAACAATGACAACTTCCGTATCGGGAGACATTTTTTTCGTGTAGGAAAGAATGGCCAAACCGTCGATGGAATCCAGGACCAGATCCGTCAGCACAAGATCGAAACTCAAAGCTTTCAGCAGATCCAGGGCCTGCTTCCCCTTGGTCGCGGTATGAGTTTCATACCCTCTATTTTCCATGAGGCGCTGCATACGTTTCAGAGCCGTCTCTTCATCATCGACAATGAGAATACGGCGTGGCTCCGGTTTTTCACCGATTTTCGCCGATCCATCTTCCATGCCTTATACCTCTCTTATACTTGAGAGCGAGTTCGAATATGCTGCAGAACACGGTAGAAGACAGCGTTCTATTATATGGGCGCAGAGACTATTGAGCCAGGATTAACCCGTATGCCTCACGAGATTACTGCTGCGGCATCGTATCCGGACATGCCTGCAAGTTGCGCTCCCTCGGGCTTTTCGGTGCACGGTTCAAACACGCCAGCGGGGTCTTCAGGCATGCGCCGGTTAGCAAAAATGTGCATCCAAGACCCATGTCCGCCGCCTCGCTATGAAACCTGGCGAGGTATACGGATTAACCTTTTCAAGTACAGATTGGCCCAGGTAAAGACTACCGGCATGTAGGCCAAACCCGCCGCAGCCATGCCGATCCATACTCCGTGAAGGCCCTGATTGAAATGAATGCCCAAAATCCAGGCAAACGGCACTGTAAATATAATAGTCCGTATCAGTGTCGCGCCCAAAGCGAATATCCCTTTGCCGGTCCCCTGGAACAATCCGGAAGAAAGCATCCCGATTGGCGCAGTGGGAAGGATAATCCACAGAATGCGCAAAAATTTCACAAGTTCCGGCACCAGTATTTGGGATTCTTCGGACCATGTGAAAACCCAGGTAATCTGGGCCGCGAATGCAATAACCAAAACCGCAAGAACCAGTTCGACCAGAACGCCGGTTTTGAGTGCGTAAAAGTAGGCCGTTCGGGCTTTTTCATATTCCGAAGCTCCGAACGCCGCACCTGTCACGGCAGTGACGGCGCTTGCTACCCCGAGCATCGGCAACGTGGCGATGGAAACAATACGCCACCCGCTGGTATAGACGGCAACGCCGATGGTTCCCCCGACCTTTGCGATGATCGTCGTCAACAGGAAGGCCATCAGGGACATGGACATCTGCGAGACGGACGCGGGCAGTCCGACCCTTCCAATATCGTAGAGAATCGCGCCATCAAACCGGAATCCTATAAACTTGAACCTGACGAACGTCTTCTTTTGTATCAACAACCAGTAAAGGGTGAGAAGGGTTACAAAAAACATGGAGAGGATGGTTGCAATCGCAGCCCCGACCACGCCCAAATCAAGTCCGTAGATAAAAATCGGATCGAGAATAATATTGAGCACACCACCAAGAGCCATGGCCACCATGGCACGCCTTGCATCCCCTTCGCTCCTGAGTATGGAAACCGCACCGGCGTTGAAAAAAAGGAAGGGCATCCCTAAAAAGATAATTCTCGAGTAATGGATCGAAAGCCGCAGCGCGCTTCCTGCCCCCATAAATTCCATCGCCCGGGGGAGCAGAATCAGCATAACGACGCATGTAACGCCGCCACAGAGAAGGCTGGAGACAATGCTGTGCGTCGCCACCTTATCTGTGCCGATCCTGTCGTTTGCCCCGATCCGCCTGGAAATTGCCGATCCGCCTCCAACGCCTATACCGTTTGCCAGTGCCATGGCCAGAAAGAAAAAGGGGAAAGTGAAACCTACGGCGGATAGCGAGTCCGGCCCCTTACCTGAAACCCATATGGCGTCCGCGAGGTTGTAGAGTGTCTGAAACGACATGGCCACGACCATCGGCAGCGCCAACCGGATGATCGCCTTTTTCGGATCCCCGAGCAGGATCTTCACTCCCTTGGTTACTTTTCTATCTCCGGAAATGGGGGCTCCTTTGCAGCGTCAGTAGTTAAATATTGACCGTCTTCATCCCCTGCTCGTTGTAACGTTCGCCTGAGGCCGCCCCCAGAGGGAAGGCTTCCTCGAGACGGCGCAATTCCGTAGGGGTAAAGTGGATTTGAATCGCTTCAAGATTTTCTTCCAGGTGCTGGGTTTGGGTGGTACCCGGTATCGGCACAATATATTCTCGCTGTACCAGCACCCATGCCAGGGCAAGCTGCGCCGGTGTGCAGCCCTTTTCCTCTGCCATATGACGAACAGCCTCGACGAGGATCAGGTTGCGATGGAAGTTCTCTCCCGTAAACCTCGGGTGGCGACGGCGCCAGTCGTCCGGGGAAAAATCATCGCTCGTTTTAAAACGCCCCGTCAGGAAACCCCGTCCCAATGGGCTGTAGGCTACAAACCCGACATTAAGCTCCTTGCAGGCATTCAGGATGCCTATTTCCGGACCGCGGCTCCATAGCGAATATTCCGTCTGGAGCGCAAGGATGGGATGAACGGCGCAAGCCCGGCGGAGTGTCTCCGGGGCCGCTTCGGATAATCCCAGGTAACGCACCTTGCCCGTACGGACAAGATCCGCCATGGCCCCGACCGTTTCCTCTATCGACATATCCGGATCCACCCGGTGCTGGTAATAAAGGTCGATGGTTTCAATCCCCAGTCTTTTCAGACTTGCGTCACAGGATTCCCGCACATATTCGGGACGACCGTTGACACCCAAAAACTCCCCGTCGGAGCTGCGAACGTTGCCGAATTTTGTAGCCAGAAAAACTCTGTCGCGCCTGTCGCCGATGGCGCGGCCGACTAGCTCTTCATTGCGTCCGAGACCATAGATATCGGCCGTATCAAGAAAATCAATCCCAAGATCAATGGCTCGATGAATTGTCGTTATGGACTCGGCATCATCGGCGGAACCATAGAACTCGGACATGCCCATACACCCCAGACCTATAGCAGAAACGTGCACTTTTCCACCCAAAACACGATTTTCCATTAGAATTCCTCCCACCCCGGATGCGTTCGCCGGTAACGCCGACCTGAGGTAAAAGTTCCGGGATTTGCGACGCATCTATCAACAATCAACCGGAAATAAACAATTTTACAATATCTGATTATTCATATTTATTTCAATGAGAAGTGTAGCATTTCAGGAGAGATACGTATTAGAATCTGAGGCTTGTTTTGAATGGAGCGGGAAATCGGCAATCCTGAAGTATCTCCTGTTCCCTGCGCATTTTGAATAAGCGATCCGCTCGCCGGGAGCCCGCGCAACTGAAGAAAAAGGCGGGCGGGGAAGTAACTGCTGTTTCAGTCTTCGAGATCATCCGTCCGGAAGCATCTGTGTAGCGGATGTTTCATCAACAGCATGAAGCCTCGAAGATTCATCGGATGTAAATCCCCTATGAATTAAAGGAGCGTCAATTCATAGTATTTATCGGACTGTATATTCAGATCGAGGAGTTTGCCCGACGAAATGAGAAACTATTCATTCAGCCAGCTTATCAAATTACTGAGATCGATCCTTCTGACGATCCTACTTTGTACATTCGCCTGCATTCCGCTTGCAGCGCAGGAAACGAAAGAGGCCGTTGTTCGCGATCTCTCAGGGGATATAAAGATCGACGGAATACTGGATGAACCCGCGTGGCAGGAGTCTCCCAGTATCGACAATCTCGTTCAGGTTGAACCGTATCCGGGGGAACCCCCTTCGGAAAATACCAGGATCTGGCTCGCTTATACCACGGATGCCCTGTACATAGCCGTCCGGTGCGAAGACAGCATGCCGGAACAGATTGTCGCAACGGATATGAGCCGGGATGCCATGTTGAAGGACTTCGATCATGGGTTTGCCGACCTGATCGAGATCGTTCTCGACACATACCATGACCACCGGAATGCCTACTATTTTGCCACAAACGCGGCAGGGGCACTGGTGGACGGACGGATAACGGAAAATCAGGAAGCATCCATGGATTGGGACGGGATCTGGAATGTCAGGATTCACAGAGACGGGAATGGATGGTCGGCGGAATTCGAGATCCCGTTCAAGACTATCGGCTTTAATCCGGGCATCTCCGAGTGGGGCTTCAATATTTCCCGATATCTTACCCGTAAAAGAGAAACGTCCAGGTGGGCATCCCCGTCACTCGACGTTCAACTTCACCATGCCGTCCGCGCGGGAACCATAACGGGCCTCCGGAACCTTTCCCAGGGGGTCGGCCTCGACATCAAACCATACGGCATTACGGGCTTTACCCGGGATATCTACCGGGAGGACCTCTACGAGGCGGACTACGACGGCGGTTTCGACATCTTTTATCGCATCACCTCCAACCTGGTTTCCAGTACAACCATCAATACCGATTTCGCGGAAACCGAAGTCGATACCCGCCAGGTCAACCTGACCCGATTCCCGCTTTTCTTCCCTGAAAAGCGTTCCTTCTTTCTGGAAGATGCCGGTATTTTCGATTTTGCCAAATCGGGGGGGCAGGAAGGCCCTCCCGACATGAATATGGGTGGGGACCTTATCCCATTCTTCTCCCGACGTATCGGGCTGGTACGCGGGAATGAAGTCCCGATTCGGATCGGCCAGAAAATCACGGGGAAAATCGGAAGATTCGACATCGGGTTGCTGGATGTGCAGACCGGCAGGCTCGACGCCGCCGATAATCCCGACGGCTACGATATCGCGAGTAAAAACCTTTCTGTCGGACGCGTGAAAGGGAACTTTTTGAGCCAGTCCTACATCGGGGCCATGTTCACGAACGGGGATCCGACCGGTATGAACAGCAACCAGATGGCCGGAATCGATTTCAAGCTGGCGACTTCAAACTTTCTGGACCGGAACAAGAACCTGAGCCTCATGCTGTTCGGGTCCAGAACATTTACAACCGACCTGGACGACAAAAACAATGCATACGGCGGAATCATCGCGTATCCGAATGATTTCATGGAACTGGAATACAAGTGGATCAACATCGGCGAAAACTACAATCCCGCCCTCGGTTTTGTTCCGCGTACGGGAGTCCGGATCTCCTCGGTTACGGCCGAAGTTGCACCCCGTATCGGGGCCTGGGGCATACGCCAGATCGACTTCCAGGTTGAATATCAGGACTATTTCAATATTGCTCAACAGGACTGGGAATCGAAAGAGCTAAAAATCTTCCCTATGCGCATGAAACTGGAAAGCGGGGACATGATCGGTTATGACTATGCCTGGAGCGAGGAACAGCTCTTCGAGCCCTGGACAATCAATTACAGAAACGGGATTACGCTTCCGGCAGGCACCTATACGTTCGGCGCCCATACATTCGTTTTTATGACCTCTCAGGCCAGACCGTTTTCAGTGAGGACTATGTCGGGAACCGGATCCTTCTATTCCGGTTCGCGGCACTGGTTTAATGCAGATTTTGTCTGGAAAAAAGACCTCCATCTCACCACATCGTTGGGTTGGAATCAAAACTGGATCCGTTTGCCGGAAGGGGATTTTGAAACAAGCCTGATCATGTATAAGCTGGATTATTCTTTTACGCCGTTTATAACGCTGGCAAACTTCGTGCAGTACGACACCGACAGCCGCAATATCGGCCTTCAGAGCCGATTGCGGTGGATTATGCAACCGGGGAATGAATTCTTCATAGTACTGAACCACAACTGGCAGGAAGACGAATTCGATCGGTTCGAGTCCGCGCAGACCCGTTTTCGCGTCAAACTGAACTACACCTTCCGTTTTTAAATAAAGCGTCGTAAAAACATGGAAACGTAATCGGTAGGGGCGAACCTTGTGTTCGCCCAACTCATCTATAGTTCTAAGTTCTGAGTTCTGAGTTCTGAGTTCTAGGTTAATAGTTAAAAGTTAACAGTTAACAGTTGATAGTTGATAGTTGATAGTTGACGGTGAGTAAAAATGGTACTTGTTTATCAATTTGCTAATTTGTTGCTTACATAATAACTTGTGGGGCGAACCTGCCACCTTTGCCCCTACCCGAATCGAAGATTCGGCCGGGCTTACGCCTACGCCCTACGGATTTCGGCGGACAAGTCGGAGGACGAGTTGGTGTTCACCCTTTTTAATTAGGAATGAATTAACGTTTCTCTGATTGAATTTTCGTGCTGTGCTTCAGGATCACCGCGAAAAGTTCTTCTATTAAATCGTCGGACAGTCCCAGGGATTCCCCCCATTCCAACCGTTGACGCATCATGCGCCTTTCGCGGTCCGGATCGGTAACAGGCGCGGACTGGTTCGTCTTGATTCTCCCTATCCGTCGAGCCGCTTCAATACGGTTTGCAAGAGCCGTAAGGATCTGCTTGTCGTATCGATCGATCATACTGCGCAGGTCCTGTTTCCGGGGCCTGGGCAAACTTTCGGGACCTATCTTTCGACGCCGTTTAGCCGCCCTCTCCCAAAAGAGCGCCAGCTCGTCCTTCGATATCGAATGACTCACAAAGGAAAGGCTCTCATTAAACCGGGAGAGTGCTTTCGCAATCCCCTCACTGTTGGTTTCCAGAATCCCCCGCCATACCCCGTAATCCGATGCTGAAAGACGGGTCATGTCGAGGAATCCCCGGCCCGCAATCTTATCCAGCATGGCATGCTCGGCGTCCCCGGCCAACGCCGCGTTCATCAGCGCCACGGAGATAATGTGGGGCAGATGGCTGATCATCGCCATGATCCGGTCATGCTCTTCCGGATCGATAGTCACCGGCTGTGCCTGCAGTTTCTCGACCAGATCCATCAATACCAGCAGAGCATCTGAAGGAGTATCAGGGTAAGGACATAGCACATACATCCGATCGTGAAAAAGGAGGGGATCCGAAGCTTCGACCCCGGAACGTTCCGATCCTGCCATGGGATGTCCCCCGATGAAATGTACTCCCCGGGGAAGCAGCTTGCGGGCTTTCTCCATGATGAGCTTTTTTGTGCTTCCAACGTCCGTAACAATAGTGTTTTCTCTTAAAAACGGCCGGATTGACTCGATCGTATCCAGTATCCTCTTCACCGGCGTGGCGAGAATGACAATCGAGCTGCAGGGCAGATGGATTTTCAGATCCTCCATCGTTCCAACCTGGTCGGCAACATCCGCGTCCTGAATGGCCGGCAGGCGCTCTGGCAGGTCAATGCAGGCAACGGTACAGCCGCACTGGCGCCGCTTAAGAGCCAGGGCAATCGATCCGCCTATCAAGCCGCATCCGATGATAGTGATATTCATAAAATCACCTCCGGGTTCCCCGTTCCCCGTTTCCGGTCATCAGCAAGATGTTTTAAACGGGAAACGGGGAACGCGGAACGGGAAACCTTCTTTCATGCTGCTTCGTCCCAAGGCGCCGGCCGATCGTTGTCGCAATAATCCGGCAACGGTTCATCAACAGGCTGAATTCTTCAAAGTTCAGCGACTGGGGCCCATCCGACAGCGCCTCTTCGGGACGGGGATGGACCTCTATCATAATGCCGTCCGAACCTGCGGCTACAGCGGCCCTTGCCATGGATGCCACAAATCGCCGGGTCCCCACGCCATGACTGGGATCTACGATGATAGGAAGGTGGGACAGGTGCTTGACGACCGGAACCGCCGACAGATCCAGGGTATTTCGTGTCGCCGTTTCGAAGGTCCTTATGCCGCGTTCGCAAAGAATTACGTCCGGATTCCCCTCTGTCAGAATATATTCGGCACTCATCAACCATTCCTGGATGGTCGCCGACATTCCCCGCTTCAAAAGCACCGGTTTATCCGTATGCCCGAGAGCTGTTAAAAGCGGGTAGTTCTGCATATTCCGAGCACCTACCTGCAGAAGATCCGCATACTCGGATACCTTTTCGATCTGGTCGATCGTCATGACCTCCGTGACAACGGCCATGCCGTGTCGATCCGCAGCTTCCCGAAGCGGGGGTCCTCCTCGCGGAGCTTCTGCAGGCGAAGGGAGAACTCGCGGAAGCCCTCGATCTTGGCGAAGGTCGCGATCACGGGGCTCGTGACGACGGGATCGGCGATGCGCAAGAGCTCGAAGGCGACGTCGGAGGCCTTCACCGTGCGGGTCGTCCGCCCCTCGCCACCGAGGGCGAAGCAGGGATCGTCCTGGAAGCGGATGCCCGCGCGCAGGTGGAAGGCGTA
>Ga0209536_100002996_pt1 | contig 27365 bp, 24 predicted proteins | sample DeeMarSeWOR28_12_FD_187461 | JGI IMG/M metagenome (GOLD analysis project Ga0209536, IMG submission 187461) | Marine sediment microbial communities from White Oak River estuary, North Carolina - WOR-2-8_12 (SPAdes) (version 2) | ecosystem: Environmental > Aquatic > Marine > Intertidal zone >... | reverse complement strand
CTCTTTGGCTTCCAGCGCTAGGCTCTCGGTGAAGTAATGCACGGCGTACTTGGACGTGCCATACAACGTCAGCCCGGCGTGCTTGCGCCCATCGCTACCCATGCCCTCCATGTTGTAGATCGCCCCAACCCCCTGCGCCAACATGCCTTTCATTGCTACTTGTGATCCATACGTTGTGCCCAACAGATTAATGGTAATTACACCGGTCATTTCATCCTCGGGACGTTCCCAGACCATACCCTGTTCCCCGCTCCAACCCGCGTTGTTGACCCAGATATCCACCTTTCCGAATCTCTCAATGGACTTGTTCCACAGCGCCTGCACCTGATCTGGATCGGTCACATTGCAAGCCACGCCGAAGATACGCTTCGCCTCGAACCTGGACTGCAAGCCTGCTACCGCTTTCTCAACCGCTTCTTCCCCCCGCCCGCTGACCGTGACCGAACACTCCAGCGACAGAAAAGCTTCGGCTAACCCATAGCCGATCCCGCGCGTGGAGCCTGTGATGATGATGTGTTTATGTGACATTATGTTCTGTTATCAAGGACTTCAAGGATAAGGTATCTATCAATCTTAATTAAATTGAATCTGGAAGGATAAGTGGAAATTAAATTATTAACTATATGACGCTCTCCACCTTTTATTAGAATATATTGGATATCATACTTTTTAATCAAACTCAGGCGCACCTCAGGCAGAACACTGTTCGACAAGATAAGATCTTGATCAGATAGGAATTCTTTGCGTTCTTCTTCAGTGTAAAAATATGTATATAAGGGTTTGGAATCTCTGAAGTTGATTACGTATGCCTTTCCTGCAAGTCCAGGAATATAATCGTTTATACTATTTGTTCCTATCACAATAGCTCGATCTTCGATTCGATCGTCAAGAAATTGTCCAATGTGGGCAAACTCTTGATATCTTTGGGTATTCGTATTGAGACGGTCAAAGTTGGGTAGATTTTGGTATCGCATGACCAATAAAAGTATTCCAGTTGAGAAAGTTGTTATAAGCAATTTGGGTACTTTAGAAAAGTTCACTCTGTGTTTATTTTGAAGGGTTTGTGTCCACTTACTTATTTGTTTTCCAAGATGTGTCCTATCTCGAACCGATATTAGGAAAAACACCGTTGATATGCCATATGGATATAACCACGTAGTACGTGCTAACATTCTCGGGGACACAAAATATCCCAAGATCCAACCGGTAAAAGGGATACCTGCCAATGAAACAAGCAAAAAACCTGCACAGACAAATTGTGCTAATTTATTTCGTTTAAGATGCTTAATAGTGAAAACCATGGATACAACAGGAATAAGTATCCATCCCCACTCAAGGATACTTTTGGGAAATGGAATGAGTGATTCGTAGGGAACAGCCATAGCTAAGATTGAAGGATTGAAGCCATAGAACATTGTATTCCCTAAAACTGAGAATAAATTACCCTTTCCACTTGATGTGTTCGCATTCTTGATAGCATACGCAATAGTTCCCTGAGTGTCCGGATTTGCAAATCTAACAAATATTTGTGGAATTAAAATTATCAGGATTATAAGAATTAAGGGTATGTAGGATTTGATTGGTGAGGAAGAAAAGCGAAAAATTCCAATGAAGCCGATGACTACAAGAGTAAATGCCAGGGTGAGAGCGTGCATAAGCGACATACTCATGCCAACTAATAAGCAAAGAAAAAATTTCTTTGAAGTAGGGCTTTCCAATAACTTTATTACACTCTGAAGGAACACGGGGAACAATATAAAAGATGCCGTTGCCTTATCAGTACTCAGTTGACTAAAAAATGGAAAACCAGGGGAAAGATAATTTGATAATAGAGCTAAAAAAACGATTTGAAAAGCTACTGAAGCTGCAGCAGCCTGCTTTGACAACCCTAAAAATCTTGCCAATGAATAGAGACTTAAAATGGATATAATGATTAGGAACGGTTCATAAAAACCACCGATCCAATAAATTCCATGTAGTCTACTTAGATCAGCCAGAAACGCTTGACTAAATGGAGTGCTTAGAATCCAAAATCGCGGTGAAATTGTGTTTGCCGTACCTAGAAAGATGTCGTTGTAGGTTAGAGACGGCAAGTGCTGGAATTTATTAAGCAGGGCGAGATATGTAAAATCATCGGATGTTACAATTCGTTGTATTGACATTAAAACAGTAAGAATGATAGTGACAATTAGAGGCCACCTTCTAAAAATTTGGAGTAAAGATGAGTTTTTGAGTCTTTGTAGATTTGATTTCCCCAATCTGGTTTGAAAAAAGAGAAGCGAAAAGATTATTCCAGTAAACATAAAACTGTGTTTAACAAAACCAAAGGGAATATGTGCAAATCGCCCGATAGTTCCAAGCATTGCTATAAGAAAATGTGAGATAACAAAACCGAAGGAAATTGTGTTCAAAAAACTTTGATTTTCATTCGATAATAATCCATACAGCATTGCACCAGGGATAATAAAAATAACAAGGGATATTCCTACCTTTAGCCAAATACTTGTCGAGAACCAAAATTGCCATGGAGAAAACCATATAAATAACCACCCAAGCGAAAAAGTAGCAGTATAAACTAATATTTTCCCAATAGGTGCGGGTGCTGTTTTCTTAGTGGGTTCTTTTGAAATATCTATCATGAAAATACGGTCAATAGGAATTGTTTTATAGGAGAATGAAAATGCTTGAAATGAGGCGATTGATGAAACAAAGTCAAAATAACCGCCTTCTAAGATTTCCCATTATAACTTCTAAAAAATATTCATAAAATGACTATTCAATTGTTAGGGCTAAATCAGAAAGTGAATTAGAATAAAGCAGTGCAACTATAAAACGAAACAAATCCCAAGTTTGCTTTATAGGTAGCTAACCTTAAATTTTTCAGGATTATCGTATGTCGATCTTAGAAGCTTCTGAATTAAATACTTCGATCAAATTATACTTTTCTACAGTAGTTCGAGGTGCGCCTCAACGAAATGGCGGGGAGATTGTTCTAATCGATTGGAACAATAAAATCGTTGAGGCGAGGCATCCCGTATTTCCCAGCAATCCGGATTTAAATGATCCAAATCCGCGAGGAAACGCACGTGGAGGACGAGGAATTGAATTTTTTGAAGATAATGTGATTGTGGCGAATTATCACACATTACAAATCTATGATCGCAGACTGCGTCACAAAAGGGATGTCTCTCATCCTTTATTTGTGGGTCTTCATGAAACTTTTTCCAATGGAAACGGACGAATTTGGGTTTCTTCGACCTCAATAGACGTTGTATTAGGGATGGATATAAAAAACAACCGTGCTTTTCAACAATATTGGCCTAGAGAGACAGCAAATTTCCAACATGAATTAAACTTGATCCCTTTGGAAATTGACAAAGGAGATGATAACAGAACAAAGTTTTTGGAAAAAAAACATGCAAAGCATCCCAGCCATTTACATTTGAATGCAATTGCAAATTGGAATGGAGAATTATATGGTTTGTTCAATTCATTTGGCGTGATTGCCAACTTAGATAAGGAGGAAATTGTTATTCAGGATAACTCATTGCGTCATCCGCATAATCTTATTGTAGATGAAGATGGTACAGCAATTGTAAATAATACCTATAAACATGCCATACATATTTATGATCTTTATGAAAGAAAGTTGGTTCGCACGATAAACCTTACTGAATTCGAGTTGGTGCGTCGTCTGCTGTTAAAAGGTCAACTCCAATATTACCTGAGAGGGTTATTAAAAAAGCTGTTTGCCAATCAAATTAATGTACCCAGGCCGGTATTCTTACGAGGCTTGGATCGAATAGGTCATTACTTGTTTGTTGGCATATCTCCCGCCACTGTATTATGTATAGACTTGCGAAGCGGAAAATTATTGGACTACTTTTCCTATACTGATAAAGTAAATGTGTGTATTCATGGTTTAAAGGTATTGGTGGAATAATGCTAAAGCATAAGTGCGATTATTTGTAATGAAAAAGGGATATTAGTGAAGCAACGAAAATTCTTTGTCTTGGATTCAATCAATGGTTGATTTTCATGATAATTTCCCATAGGTATAGATTTATTTTTATAAAAACTTTCAAGACAGCTGGCACTAGCATTGAAGTTTTTCTATCTAACCACTGTGGTGATGGGGATATTCTGACAACCATTACCCCATTGATTGAACCACATGAAGCAAGAAATTATACAGGGTTCTTTAATCCTGTAAACGATCTATTGTATTTTCATTTACGGGGTTTGCTTAGCATTAATAATATTAAGTTGGTTATGAAACATTGGCTGAGGGGACAAAAGTTTTACAACCATCTTCCCGCAAGCTTAGTGAAGCAAAGAATTTCCAATGAAATATGGAATGAGTATTATAAGTTTTGTGTAGTGCGGAACCCTTGGGATCTTACGTTATCTCATTATTATTATCGGTTTCGAGAAAAGATTACGTTTGATGAATATATAAAAAAAGGCAATTTTCGCAACAACTATCACATGTATACTGATGTGAAAGGAAATTTAATTCTAGATAAAGTGATTAAATTTGAAACCCTAGAAGGTAGTCTAAGCAAAGTGTTTGACTATCTGGGAATTCCGTTCAATGGCACCTTAAACATAAGAGCCAAATCGACTTCTCGAAAAGACCGAAGGCCGTATCAGGAGATATATTCAAAGGAACAGAGACAAATAATTGAGAAAGAATTTGAAGATGAAATCAGGATACATGGTTACTCATTTTAGGCGGGCTTTTCATCAATCTGTGTTGGTTGCGATCTCTTACTAAAAATACTTTTTGCAAGATCTATTGCATCCTTGATCTGATTTAGATTGATAAATCCAAGGAGCAATAACAAGGCGGGGAAGGCCAATAAACCTAGAATTTTCAAAGACGTTTGTATCCAACCTGTCATGGAAATATTTTCAACGACTAGAATGATGAAAAGAACAAACATGTTTCCTATAAGTAATTTTCCTAAGCGCGTCCAGTCAACTGACATATTGAACAATTGTCTACCTATATTGAAAGTAAGTGCTGCCAAAATTGCATAACCTACCAATGTTGCAATTGCTGCCCCAAGAATACCGATATAAGGTATTAAAGCGAAATTCAGAAGGATGTTAATCCCTCCTGCGAACAATGCTGCTCGTGCCAAATCGCGAGTTTTATTGGTAACCATTGCTCCAATAGAAAAAACGTGATAAGCAGCTAGAAAAATTTGGGAGATAGCTATCCAGCTTACAATGGTTACAGAGTTAGCATACGTTGCAGGTGCAATAAAAGACACTAACTCTCTCTGGAATGCTATAACACTCAGAACCAAAAATGAGCAGCCTGCTGTTACATAGGTTAAAACATCACGGTAGGTTTTGGGCGCTTCGGGTGTATGGGCAATTGAAAATGCAAAGGGTATCCAGGCAGTTCTAAATGGAGTGATAAGGAAGAGCAACATGGTGCCAATTTTGTATCCTACATCGTAGATTGCCACCTGATCAAACCCGGCTAAAGCGCTTATGATGTATCGGTCTGCCAACCGCAAAATTGTCATCGATATGTTGGCTGGGATCAGAGGTATACCGTATTTTGCCAGATCCCACAGTCTATTCCAAGAAATCTGAATCGCTAATTTCCCACGGATTAACCAATATATAAATATTAGTCCTAAGAAACTGCCCACCAAATGTCCCAGCCAATAACCAGCTCCACCCATATCATAATAAATCACAAATAGTAATGCCAATCCGATTTTGCAAGCGATAGTTACGATGCTGTGCAAACTTGACATAAGTGGACGCACCTCAATGCGCAAGATAATGGAACCAAAAGTGTTCATTGATTCAACCACGAGATAACCCGCTACAATTTGAAGTGACAGCGCATTTTGCGTGGAACCCAAGAGGAGCATTGATAATTGTTTGGGAAAAAGCAGAATGAAGGCTGCTGGTATTGCCGAATAAAGAAAGAATAGAAATTGTGAAGAGTTTATTGTTATTTGTTGTTCTGTTTCATCTTGATTCTTGTTGTAATATCGGAAGGTAGCCTGGGGAAGTCCAGCGTTGGTTAGCATATTCAAAAAAGCATATAATGCTACAATGACTGAAACTACACCATATTCCTCCTGGGTCATATAACGGGTGAGGAAAGGCAACATGAAATATATTAGCAATTGTGAACCCAGGGTTCCAATTCCATAAGCTACCGACTGCCATGAAAGCGACATGATTGCGCGCAGAGATTTATTCATGCTCTAAAAAAATCCTAAAATTATCCTTCAAATGGCGAGTTCTTCATTCAATTTTGTACCCCAGTTTTTTCATTAAGGGTTCACACATTTGTTGAAATTGATCTTTGTGTTCTGGTGTCCAATTTTCCCAAGCTGGAAAATCTTTTGAGCTCATGTGAACTCTTTTCTTTAACCATCCATCGGTTTTGTCTAGTTGAGTAACGCTAATTCCGGGAAGATCGACCGCAAAATCAATTAAATCCTTAAGATGTGTATATTTTTGTTCTCCGGAAAATATTTTTTCAAAATAGAAAACACGTGCATTAGGGTTTTTTTCTACTGTGTTTAAGGCGTATTGGTTTAACCTTGACCAAACCCAGCAAATTTTTTGAAAACGAGAAAGTGATTGCCATTGTTCGGCATAAGGAGAATCTGGAAAATCTTTTGCAGTGGGCCACTTGTGTGAGAATATCGCTCTTCCCCCTTTTTTACCGAAGATTTCTCCCCAGTTGAAAGTCGATCTAACCCAGTCACGTCCGTCTCTTACAATGAAAATTGCTCTGTGTTGGCTGAACACGTTTGGTAGTAAATCGAGAAGGCCATAATATCCAATATTTGATTCAACATATACTTTTCTCTTTTTTGATTGTATAAATTTTGCCCTTTGTCTATGTAAATCTTTTGAGGCTTCTATATCATTTAGTTCGCCTTTTAGTCTGCCGTCAGAAAGTCTAACCAAACTCCACTTTCCAATTAATTTTAGAAATACCATATTATAAATTCCCGCATTTCTGACTCTGTTTAGAAAAGGCTTGATTCGATTTTCAACGCCAGCATATTGAACAACGTCAGGTTCATGAAAAGAGTCGCAATCAGGGAGAATGTCTCTAAATAGGATGGAAAAAAATTGCGTACCTGTACGTCCTAGGGATGTGATCAGGATTGATGGTTTATCAATCATTAGATTTGCTCCAAAACAAACTTTGAGTGGATTTGATTATATTTGTGAATAACCCCATGTAGCTATGAGATCACGATCAAATAAATTTTCTTTGGTTAAATATTCATCTAACTCATAAACTGCGGATTTGTATTGAGTCTTGAGAAGTTTTATATCTTCATTTGATATGAACGGTTTTTTTTGGTTTTTTTTGAAGATCGTTTTGCTAACTTTCGCGCCAACAGGCATTAATCTTAAGGGAATAATTGTGTGAAGCCATTTTTGGATAGAGGGAGTAAATAAAACCTTGCGAAGCCAGGCGAAACGTAAAGCATGGCTGGGGTTTCGATCTGGATTTGAGGGTACAAAGTCCAAGTTTTTTGCGTTTATAAATTGTAAAATTTCCCTGTAAATTTTGATTTCATTTTTTACGATATCATCAAATAAGATTATTTTTATATTTTCACGGGGAAATATGTCAACACAACGTTTGATATATTTTTTGTATTCAATTAAGGATGAATAACATAAAAAAAATGGATAGTGACAATATTTCGGTATATTTTTATTGGCTCGACGATTCTTTTCCAGGGAAAGCGCTTTCAGAAAATCCGGTTCATCTTCAATCAACCTGTATAATGACTGATAATGAAATGAGCGAAGGAAAGAGACAGGCTCACGAACGGAGATTAGAATTTTAGCCTTAGGATTATATTTATATATGTTGCGGGGTGCATCTTCAGAAAAAATATTGAATGGATTAAAGTCACCCTTGATATTGTTTTCACCGCTTCGAAATAAATTCGCATACTCTTCTTCTGAATTTATTAATTGAAAGTAATTATCTCTAAGATTGTTTTTAATTTGGCGATTGATATCCGTACAAAAGAATTTTGGCTCTTTAATTTCAGGCGCAAATATTTCAGGATGTTCTTTTAAGAGATAATAGAATGTTGTAGATCCACTTTTGGGAAACCCGATAAAGAAATAATCAACTTTTGAGTTGCTCAACCCTGTCTCCTTGCATGTATAAATGTTCAATGCCTTCTGGGTATTAACGCTAATGAAGAAATTCCCTGAACTTTTCTTATCCGAAAGTGCTCGTTAGATTTTTTCCTGTCAAACTTTCAAATTCACGAATATATCTTTTTGTAATTTCTGTACAATCAAAATTTGACAGGACTCTATTTCTGAGGGTGGACGTGTCAATATTGTGAAACATTATTGCTTTTGTAAAAGCTTGAACATCTTTCTCTTTTATTAGATGGCCAGTGCTGCCCTCTATAATAGCATCTCTTATTCCCTCAATATCTGAGGCTATCACAGGTAAGCCATAGCTTCCTGCTTCAATTGCTACAATTCCAAAACCTTCTTGATCATTTACAACACTCATGTTGGGCATAATAAAAATATTTGAGATTTGATATAAACAGTTTTTTTCCTCATCTGATATATGCCCAAGAAGATGTACTCTATTGTCTAAATTTAGTTCTTGAACTATATTTTTGATATGCTCGTATTCTGGGCCAAAGCCAGCAATCACATATATATAATTTTCTGGTAGTTCGCAAAACACATTTGCTATAAACCAGGCATGACCTTTACGCTTTATCAATCTACCAACAGTTAATAATATTTTTTTTCCATTAAGCTTGGCATTGAACTTTTTTTCGAATTTATCAATTTCCAGTTGTGAGCAAGGGGGATATTTTTCAGTGTTAATACAATTTGGAATAACAGCCAGATTTTTTGATGATATTCCAAGCCGTTTGCACTGTTCCAAAGTATAGTGACTTACCGCGAAGATTTTGTCAGCTTTTCTCAGGAAAAAGGGTATTAGAAATTGATACCCATAACGAGAATAGACGACATCTAGACCGTGGACCGTAAATGAAATTTTAGCTTTTGAAAAAACTCTTATGACAGGAATAATTGGGGAGAGAATTGCATCGCTAAAATGAGTTACATCATAATTTTTTGAGTTTTTTATAAGAAAATATACTGCTTTAAAGAAAAAGGGAATTAGTGTTTTTGTACCACCTGGGTTAGAAAGAAGGTCAATGTCTCCCAGTTTCTTGTAGCTATTGTAAAAATTGTATGCAAATCTTTCCATCCCTCCTACAAGGGGAGGATAGGTCCTGGCGATAAATAACAATTTCATTTTAGTTAAAATCCAGTTTTGGATACAAACCTTACTTCATTTTTTTTAATTCATAGAGCAATCTATTTTGATTAGCTCTTACGCGTTTGATCATATCTGCAATAAGCGCTAAAAGGAAAACCAACATACCAAATATGATAAAACCCAATCCAATAAACCCATATGCCTTATATGGAGTAAATGCTCCTGTTAGTGCATAGTGTCCTAAAAGATAAGCTACAAAGCCGATACCAATTAGTATTAGGAATCCTCCGATGGCTCCAAAAACACGCATTGGTTGATAATCTAATAAAACCCGAAAAATGATAGCACTGGTTTTTATTGCATATCGAAAAATTGACTTAGCTACCCGTGATTTCCGCTCTGGATCATACCTTACGCTGGTTGGACGTTCGATTACAGATTTGCCTTCATATATTGAAGAAATAATAGTTTCATGTGTATATGTGAAAGAACCATGTAAATTCAACCACATTAAAATTTCTCGACTGTATGCACGAAAACCACAGGAGACATCTTGAAAATTTTGGCCGCAAATCAGGCTAATCATTTTGGCAACCAGAAGATTTCCCCAATATTTGAATTTTGGCATGTTTTTGGGTAATCCTAATGTAAAGCGATTTCCGATTACCATGTCAGCCTGTTGAGATAAGATGGGTTCAATCAAGCAATGAATTTCATTGGGGTTAAATTGACCATCAGCATCAATTCCCACCAATATATCTGCTCCATTTTCTAATGCAAACTGTGAGGCGGAATAGAAGGCCGCCCCTACTCCTTGATTTTTTTTATGATATATCACATGTGCACCAACGGACTTGGCTAACTCGGCGGTTTTGTCAACGCTTCCATCGTCAACAACCAAGTGTTGGATTGTATCTATGTTATCCAGAACCTTGGGGAGATTATTGATTACGTTACAAATATTTACTTCTTCATTGAAGGCAGGTATGTAAATGATTAATTTCACTTTTATTTTCCTTGTGTCAACATTTAGCACTGTCAGTGCAAAATTTGTATTTCGGAAAGTGGTTTTAGAAAACCTACTATTTTGTCAGAAGTTGAGTATAACTTATTACCATTCACCATCAAATGACTGTAAACCACGGGTACGTTTGATTTTTCCTTTGTGTTTCTTTTGTCGGATTCTTTCTTCTTGCGAAGCTTTCGTTGGGCGGGTTTTCTTACGTGGCTTGGGTTTCTCAAGAGATATACGAACGAGTTTGCGGAAACGCTCAAGGGCATCCTCCTTGTTTTGCTCTTGTGCACGATACCGGCGCGCCTCAATGATCAGAACGCCACCATGCGTCACCCGTTTCCCAGCCAATTTGATCAACCGTGCTTTGACTTCATCAGGCAGGGAAGGCGAATTTGCCACATCGAAACGGAGTTGAGCAGCCGTCGCCACTTTGTTGACATTTTGCCCGCCTGGGCCGTCGGCACGGATAAAAGTGAACCCAAGTTCGTTTTCGTTGATGTGGATAGAGGGCGTAATCTCAAACATGTGTTGAGTATACCCGAATCAACACCCCTCTCCATTTTTAGAGAAAGGTAAAGGTTTGGTTACGGTGGTTTAAAACATCAGGCTGTTGACTTGGTCAATTGTCTCCGGAGCAGGCCGCAGGTCCGACTCTTTGAGTCGGTTGAGGGGTTCGTCCACCAGATTGTATAGCTCGGTCAATTCCGGCTTACTCGGATCCACATAGATCAATCCGGTCAAGAGACAATTGCACGTGTTGGCTTCTTCCAGAACCTGAATGGATTCGGCGCGGTTTGATGGGTCAAAATCGCGCTCGAGTTTTTTGAGCATGATCGTCGAGCCATCGTGCAGGGTGACTTCATGATCCTCGCCGGCTTCATAATCCACTAGAATCTCTGTTGCTGGAGGAACGTAAGAGAGATCGTGTAAGGCAATTTCGTGTTCCTTGCCCCAAGAGTAAGAATGGTAGGCGTTATCCTGGTTGTTGAAGGTGACACACGGGCTGATGATGTCGAGCACGGCGATGCCTTTGTGCCTAAGCGCGGCTTTGATCAGTTCCTTCACCTGTTTGGGGTCGCCCGCGAAAGAGCGTGCCACAAAGGTGGCCCCGCCCACCAGGGCCTCCCAGGCGATGTCGATCGGCATGTAGAGGTTGCTGCCCTGATGCTTCAGGCTTAAACCGACCTCGGCGGTGGCGGAGAATTGTCCTTTGGTCAGGCCGTAAACGCCATTGTTTTCAACGATGTATACCATCGGCAGGTTGCGGCGCACGGCGTGCTTGAACTGACCCATGCCGATGCTAGCCGTATCACCATCACCGGAGACGCCCAGGCCGCGCATGTTAATGTCGGCGAAAAGAGCGCCGGTCGCAATAGAGGGCATACGCCCATGCAGGCTGTTGAAGCCGAAAGAACGGTTCAGGAAGTATGTGGGGCTTTTGCTTGAGCAGCCTATTCCGCTGAATTTGATAAGCTGTTCGGGAACCACATCCATTTCATAGCAGGCAGCGATGATTTGATTGGATATTGAATTGTGTCCGCAACCCTGGCATAGGGTGGTCGGGTTGCCGCGATAATCGGATTTTTCCAGGCCGGCCGCATTGATATTTCCGTTCTTTGTGTTAGCCATCGGTAAAGCTTCAGCCATCATTTCACCTCCGTTGCGAGGATACTTTCTCTAACCCATCTGGCAGTCGCGGGTAGGCCATCGTTGTATGCGACAGAAGTCAGCTTTTCTGCCAGTTGGGGATATTCAACCAATAAGAGTTGGTACATTTGCCCGTCACGGTTCAGTTCGACAACATAATTGTGTTCATGGGATTCAATGAACTTTTTGATTTCATCTGTAAAGGGGACGCCTCGGATGCGCATCGAGTCACACTTTATGTCTGCTTCCGTTCTAAGTTGATGACGTGCCTCGCGGATAACTGGCTCAGTTGAGCCATAGGCGATGATACCAACTGTCGCGCCTTTATTATTTTCGATGACGGGCTTGGGGATGAATTTGGCCGCATTGTGATACTTGCGCTTGATGCGATCCATCATTTTTGCCCAGGTATCAGCATCTTCACTGTAGCGCGCGTTTTCGTTATGGCCGGTGCCGCGCATAAAATAAGCGCTCCCCGGAAATTTATTGCCTGGGAAAGTGCGGTAAGGGATGCCATCGCCATCAATATCGCGGTAGCGGCCCCAATCGCCTTTGATTTTCTCCAGATCTTCCTCCCAGAGCACTTTGCCGCGATCCATAGGAGTGTCGGGATATTCGAACGGTTCAGTCATCCACTGGTTCATGCCAAGTTCCAGGTCGCTCAGCACGAAGACCGGGGTCTGCATGTGCTCGGCAATATCGAAGGCACGCCAGCCGAATTCAAAACACTCGTTGACCGTGCCCGGCAGCAGGATGACCTGTTCCGTATCGCCATGTCCCAGGTAATGCGTGAAGGTCAAGTCTCCCTGCGAAGTGCGGGTCGGCAGGCCGGTGCTAGGTCCGACGCGCTGCACATCCCAGACTACGATCGGCACCTCTCCGTAGTAGGCCAGCCCGGCAAATTCGGTCATCAGGCTCAAGCCTGGCCCAGATGTGGATGTCATGGCACGCAAGCCAGCCCATCCAGCACCAATGCACATACCAATTGCCGCCAGTTCATCTTCGGCCTGCACAACTGCGTAGGTGTTTTTGCCATCTTCGCGCTTGCGAAGTTGTGGCAGGTACTCTACCAATTCTTCTGCCAGGGAAGATGCGGGCGTGATGGGGTACCAGGCCGCAAATTGCACGCCGCCATAGATCGAGCCGAGCGCGCCGGCCGTGTTGCCGTCGGTCATGATCAGGCCTTCGGTCTTGTCCATTGGCTTGGTGTAATAGAGATCTTTCTTTTCGAGATTTTCTTTTGCCCACTCAGCAGCGGCTAGGACAACGTTGTAATTCAATTCGATCGGTTTCTGCTTGCCTTTGAAGTGAAATTCCAGCGCAGCCTTAATTTTATCGAAATCGATGCCAATGATTTGTGCCAGCACGCCTACATACACCATGTTGGCGACCAGGCTTTTCAGGTTGGATGGCACATCTTTTTGCTCGCGCATCAAATCTTTTACTGGCATTGCGTAGACGATAATGTCATCACGGGTGACATCCAGCTTGATGCTGTCATCGTAGAAAAAGGCTCCGCCGGGAATGACATCTGCCAGATCCTTTGCGAAGGATTGGGCGTTCATGCAGATCACAATCTCGTGCTCTTCGCGCCGGGCGATGAACCCATCTTTGTTGACGCGGATGGTGTACCAGGTTGGTAGGCCCTGGATATTGGATGGGAACATGTTCTTGCCAGAGACCGGGATGCCCATCTTGAACAGCGAACGCAGGATGGTTGTGTTTGCCGTCTGGCTGCCCGATCCGTTGACCGTGCCAACGGTGATGGAAAAGTCGTTCACGATTCTTTCGGACATAGACTCCTCATTGTGTTTAAATGCACTTATTTACTCTCGGGCCGTTGATAAAGCAAATCAGCGTGCTGGATGAATGCTTCATACCCGGCTTCATAGTCGCCGTTGCAAATTGCTTCCACCATCTGGGTGTGATATTCCCAGACTTGTTCCAGGTAGCTCAGACCACCTGTGAAAACGTTTAATCCAACAGCTTCGTAAGCATCCCAGTAGGCTTCCAGCAAACCGATGACGAAGGGATTCTCCAGCCGTTGGTAGATAACCATATGCAATTGTCTGTGTTCTTCATGGGGGATTTGAATGGAGGCGCCGTTCAGCTTTTCTTTGGCGCGCGCCAGCAGCCTTTGCAGTTCTTCTTTATCTTCATCGGTGAGAAGTCGCACTGCTTCGTGCCAGTAGGCGCCCTCGATGTGGTTGCGTAATTCAGAAAACTTTTGAAAATGTCCATTGTCCAGAGCCAGGGCATATCTGAGACTCTGGCGCACTGCTGGGGTGAAGGAGTAGGGCAGGCGCTTCGTTCCGGTTCTGGGCCTGACTTCTACCAGCCCCAGTGAGCGCGCGACTTCAAGCTGCTCGCGCAAAGATGCGATGCTGACCCCCAATTCCTGGCTGAGTTCTTTGAGTGCGGGCAGCCCTTGCCCATTGGTTTCCTCGTGCTGGGCAAGGTAACGCAAGAATTCAGAAAGTGTGTCAGATGTAGTGCGATCGCGAAACATGGTTATAAATATGATTAATCTGATTATTCATAGGAATATAGTATAATCTCTCTCCCTGGTCGAGTCAAGAGATGATTAGATACTGTGTGGTAACACTTTATCGCAAACGAGTTGGTTAGGGTATAATTTAGTTAGTATCCTTCTCACATACAATACAGGAAAATTGATCAAAACTCAAGTACAAGGCAATCAATGGTAAGTATCCCTCTCTCTATTCCTGCCGATTATTGGCAGACGCTCCAAATCACTAAGGCAGATATTGAATATTTGCACAACCATCTTTTCGAAAGCGAAACTCCGATGTCAGCTGACGAGTTAGTTTCAGTCCTGATCGAGGAGCGCATTCGCTCAGAGAAAGCGGCGCAAGCCAAGAAGCGAAAAGCTGGCGGTAAGGTTTATCTTCCCAAAGAGCACTATAAAGATGGTGACCGTCTGACTTTTCCCGGGTTGGATTGGGCAAAAGGCGCTGTTACGGCAGTGCGGACGGGGGTGAATCCCCAGTATGATGAATTTGATGTGCTGACTGTTGAAATGGAAAACGGTGAAAGCCGAATGTTTGCAGCGGGTTTAGCGAATCATGTTCTAAACGAAGAGCCCGCTACCGCTGAAGAGGAAGATAACCTTGATCCCAAATTGATTCAATCCACCTTCGGAACCGAGATTGAGGAAAACCTGGAAGCGGCCTTTGCTGATGACGAGGGTTTGGTACGCATTGCCGGGCGTTGGTTCCCACGCGCTTTGCTGGTGGATGTAAATCAAGGTCATTTAAATCTGGCTGAAGCTGTGCTGGATATGTCTGCTGGTGAACCGCTTCCAACACCTGACTTGTTGAAAGATGTCGAGTTACCGGAGGGCGTCAATCCCAAGCTGACCGAGTTTTCGTTGAACCTGGCTTTGCAAGAGGATGAACGCTTTGACGAGGTTGGCCCTGCTGGAGAGGTTTTGTGGTGTTTGGAACGTCTGGAACCGGAAAACGTGCGTAAAGTGCCGCGGTTCCTGCGCTACACGCCCATTGAACACGATCGCAGCTTGCTGACCGACGATATGCTGTCGCTTGAGGCGCAATTGGATGATGAATTCAGCGAAGCAGGCACGAGGTCTGAGAAAGGTGCGAATGAGGTCACGCTTAGCTTGATCTATCCGCATTGGCGTGCCGGAACCTTGCCAGTTACATCCCGTGTTCAGTCCATGTTCCCAACAGCTTATGAATCACCACGTGTGCGCTTTACGCTGGTGGATGGTAAGACCGGCGAGAGAATCCCGGCCTGGGTGGTGCGCAAGGATCGTTACGTGAGCGGCCTGCGAGCTTGGTATGAATCTCACGAGTTGATGCCGGGCAGCCTGGTGCGCATTCGTCGTGGCGAAAATCCGGGCGAGGCCATTATCGAAGCCAAGACCCATCGCACAACGAAAGATTGGGTGCGAACGGTGATTGTAGGCGCGGACGGTGGGATCGTCTTTGCCTTGCTGAAGCAAACGGTAACAGCGGAATTCAATGACCGGATGGCATTTGCTCTACCCGCGCTAGATGCAGCAGACCTGCTGTGGGATAAGGCAAGCCAGAAGAAGCGCCGATTCGATCAACTGGTTATTAGCGTGATGCGAGAGTTGACCAAACTTAATCCACAGGGACACACACACGCCCAGGAATTGTATGCGGCCGTGAATATTTCGCAACGCGTTCCGTTCGCGCCGCTAATGGCATTGTTGGCAAGTCGGCCTGACGATTTTGTGCATGTTGGCGATTTGCATTATCGTTTGGGTGAAGGGCATCGGGAGGATTAATGACCGAGGGTAAACCGACCACAACGGCTCCGATCAGGCGTCCGAGCCTGGTCAAGCCAACACTGCAGACGCCCTTTCATATCGACTTTGACTGGTGGCAAAAAAGCGAGCGTGATTGGCACGTGTATTTGCGTTCCTTGTTGTGTCTTGAACACCAGGAGGTTTTTGCAGATGTACGGGAAGGTGAAATGATCGATTGGGTGGATCCCAGAACCGCTGAAGTGAAGCCTGTGGATGGCATCCAGCACACGTTGATGTCGCACTGCGCTCGCCGCCCAGAATTTGTGACCGAGCAGACAGCTGTTGTGGAGGCAGTATTTCGCCTGTTTCTGACGAATGAAAACATGCCCATGACGGCGGAAGAACTGGGCACGCACCTGAACCGCCCGCCGCAGACCATCCTGCGCACATTGAGCGGCCCGCGTGTGTATAAGGGGCTGCGACCCGTGCAATAACGATGTGATGCAAAGCCCAGCGAGAAGCTGGGCTTGTTGTTTAAAGCACACCGCCCCGCGGAGGGCGGAGCGGTTGCTGATACAAGTATTGGGTTTGTATCTATATTCTTGATCATCATTATATTACAGGTAGCAAGTCAACTTGTCAATTTACAACTTTGTTAGGCGGAACTTTCACAGTTTTTTGTAACCTGTTTTTGCCCGCCCAGAAACGTGTGCTACACTAAAACACAGACAATACCTCCTCTTGTAAATTAGCTAAAAAGGGGCACGCCCACGTTTATTGAACTGTATAATTAAACGGGGTACAATACCTGCTGTAATAACAAGAAAACAGTAGCCTGTCGGTTATTTTGCCCCTGTAGCTCAACGGACAGAGCACCGGCCTTCTAAGCCGATGGTTGTGGGTTCGAATCCCGCCGGGGGCGCCTTGATTCTTTTTTTCTTTATAAGTTGGATATGGTAAGTGCATCTGCCTATGTAACCGTCATAGGCGGGTGAAAGGAGTAAGTATGCCCACCTCCATACGAAAATCTCGCTCGTCTTCGCGGGCTTCTGCGGAAACCCGCCGTGATACAGTGGGCCCGGTTGGCTGGCAGGTGCAGGTACGTGCCGGGGTTTGGAGTCCGCCTACGGATGTGTATGAAACGGAAGAAAATTACGTGGTGCGCGTGGAAATTGCCGGAATGCGCGAGGAAGATTTTGAGATAACAATGGAGAACAAATTTCTTATGATTAGCGGTAGCAGGCCCGATATCCCGGAGCGACGCGCGTACCAGCAGATGGAAATCCGCTTTGGAAAGTTTGAAACGGCTGTGGGGATACCCGGTCCGGTTGACCTGGAGTCATCCCGCGCCGATTATTCGGAAGGATTTTTGACAGTCACGTTGCCCAAAGCCAAACCAAATCAAATTGAAGTGACAGAAGAGAAATAACTTACATGGCAGCTTCCCGTTGGCATTCCAACATGATCGACTTGCTCGATTGGATCACAGAGAACGACTCGTCGTTGCTCGATCTTTTCATGCCTATCTTCCCGCAGCTTGGGCAGAAGGATGAAGACGATGGGGCGCCGGAAGATCTACTCAAAGATGAGTTGTCTAACTATCCGGATGAGTTGCCGATCTTGCCTTTGCGGGGCGTGGTGGTGTATCCGCAGACAGCTGTCCCGTTGACGGTCGGGCAGCCGCGCTCGATCAAACTCGTAGACGAGGTGGTTGCTGCCGATAAATTGGTGGGGCTCGTGGCCGCGACCAATCCCGAGTTGGAAACGCCCGGGCCCACAGATTTGTACCGCGTTGGGACGATTGCCACCGTGCATCGTTTGCTGAAAGCGCCGGACGGAACCATCCGCTTACTGGTGCAGGGCATGAGCCGTTTTCGCCTGGGTGAATTTGTAGCAGAAGAACCGTATCTCAAGGCGAAGATTCACCTGGCGCCAGAGTTGATCGAAGAAGGTCTGGAAGTGGATGCCATGGCGCGTAATGCGCGCGACCAGTTTGAGCAGATTGCGCAACTGCTTCCATCATTGCCGGAAGAATTAATCTCTTCAGTACTGTCACTTGAAGACCCGATACAGACCGTTTATACGATTGCTAATTTCCAGCGTATCGACCTGGTAGATGCACAGCAAATTCTGGAACTCGACTCTGTCACTGAGAAACTGCGCAAGCTAGTCAGCTTGTTGGTGCGTGAATTGGAAGTGTTGACACTCGGTCAGAAGATTCAGAACGAGGCCCGCGAAGAGATAGAAAAAGTCCAGCGCGACTATTTCCTGCGCGAGCAGATGAAGGCCATTCAACGCGAACTGGGTGAAATGGATGAGCAAGCGGTTGAAGCGGAGGAGTTTCGCAAAAAGATCGAAGATGCTAAGATGCCCGAAGAGGCTGATAAACAGGCACGCCGCGAATTGGAACGCCTTGCTCGACTGCCAACTGCGGCGGCCGAGTATGGTGTCATTCGAACATATCTTGATTGGTTAGTCTCACTTCCCTGGTCGAAAATGACCGAAGACAATTTGGACATTCCCCATGCTAGGGAAATTTTGGATAAAGATCACTATGGCTTGGAAGACGTCAAAGAACGGATACTGGAATTCCTTGCTATCCGTAAACTGCGACTGGAACGCGCGGATGAAGTGAAAGAAGTGCCCGAAGACGTGATCCGCCGTGAGCGTGAAGGTGTGATCCTGTGCTTTGTCGGGCCACCTGGAGTGGGCAAAACTTCGCTGGGTCGTTCCATTGCGCGTGCCATGGGTCGTAAATTTGTGCGTATTTCTTTAGGCGGCGTGCGGGATGAAGCTGAGATCCGGGGACATCGCCGCACATACATCGGCGCCATGCCGGGGCGCATCTTGCAGGCCTTACGCCGCAACGAAACGCGTAATCCGGTCTTCATGCTGGACGAGATCGACAAGCTGGTCTTTGACTTCCATGGTGACCCGGCATCTGCCTTACTGGAAGTGCTCGATCCCGAGCAGAACAGTGAATTCCGTGATCATTATCTGGAGGTCTCTTACGATCTTTCGCAGATATTTTTCATTACCACCGCCAATTCCCTGGAAACGATCCCAGGACCGTTGCGCGATCGTATGGAGATCATCTTCCTCTCTGGTTATACAGATAGGGAAAAAATTGAAATCGCTAAGGGTTATCTGATTCCCCGCCAGATTCGCGAGAATGGATTGCGGAAAAAGGAAATTAAATTCAGCAACGCGGCGTTGCAAAAAATCATTCGTGGATACACCCGTGAAGCTGGTGTTCGCAACCTGGAACGACGTATCGGTGCAATTTGCCGCAAAGTTGGTACCCGAATCGCGGAAGGTAAGGAAGAAAAATTTAACATTACTCCTGAAGCGGTTGAAGAATTTCTAGAGCACCCGATTTTCCACGGTTCGGAAGAGATCAGCATGCGCACGTCTGTGCCTGGTGTAGTCCCTGGTCTGGCTTGGACGCCTTTTGGCGGAGAAGTGCTTTTCATTGAATCATCCCGCATGCCCGGGGGCAAAGGCTTCCAAATTACCGGATCTGTTGGTAACGTTATGAAAGAGTCGGCACGCGCAGCGCTTTCTTATGTCCGCGCGCGTACCGAAAAACTTGGGCTGGAAGATGATTTCTATAGCACAACGGATATTCACTTGCATGTTCCAGCGGGGGCAACACCTAAAGATGGCCCATCTGCTGGCGTGGCGATGGCAACCTCGCTAGTGTCGTTGGTCTCTGGGCGCAAGGTCAAGAGAAAGTTGGGGATGACAGGTGAAATTACTTTACGAGGACATGTATTGCCTGTTGGCGGAGTCAAAGAAAAAATTCTGGCAGCACATCGCAATGGTCTTAGAACGGTTATCCTGCCTAAACGGAACGAGTATGATCTGGACGACGTTCCGGAAGAAATCAAGAAGAAAATCAAGTTTATCTTTGTCGAAACTGTTGATGAAGTATTAAACGCTTCATTAGAGAAAAAACGTACGAGAGCAATGCCCGAAACAAAGAAGCAATCCAATGATGGGGAGGCGCGTGAAGAAAATGCCGAAAATTATGCTAGCTGAAGACGACCAGACCATGGTCACACTACTCGAAACGCTGTTAGGTATGGAAGGATATCAAGTGGTTTCGTTGAATGTGAAAGATGACATTTTTGAATCTATCCGCCGTGATCGGCCGGATGTGTTATTGCTGGATGTTCATCTACCACATGCTAACGGCCTGGATGTTTTAGATCAAGTGCGTGCGGATGATGAAACCAAAGACGCAAAAGTTGTAATGACTTCGGGCTTGAATCTCGAAGATGAATGTATGGATCACGGTGCAAACGGCTTCTTGCTTAAACCTTATATGCCCGATGATTTACTGGACATTCTCAGGCAAAATATCAATCCTTCCTGAATGACAATTCTCCGTTTTGCCATTCTCACTGTTTCAGATCGCTCTTCGCGTGGTGAACGCCCAGATGCGTCTGGGCCGGCGCTGGCTGAGCTTGTAGAATCTCAAGGTTGGCAGGTTGCTAAACAGGGTATTGTGCCAGATGAGATAGAAGCTATTCAGAAGGCGTTTATGGCCTGGTCTGACCTTGGCAAGATAGATGTCATCCTTGCTACCGGCGGGACCGGCTTCGCCCCGCGTGATGTCACCCCCGAAGCCACTCGGGCCGTGATCGAGCGCTTGACCCCCGGTCTGGACGAGGCCATGCGCGCGGCCAGCTTGAAGGTCACACCGCATGCCATGCTTTCGCGAGCGGTCTCGGGCATCCGAAAACGGACGCTGATTATTAATCTGCCAGGCAGCCCGAACGGCGCAACTGAGAATTTGCACGTGTTGCTGCCTGTTTTGGAACATGCGATCAAATTGCTCAGAGAAGAGGCTGCGGGGCACTAGGCCTTGTCAGAGCTTATAACCTTGGGCTATAATCCGCGCGTTTGCAATTCTATCTAAGAGAGGCAAGAATGATTGATGTCAATGAACTCCGTAAAGGCGTGACCTTTGAACTCGATGGTCAACTCTTTAAGGTGCTGGATTACAGCCACAATAAGACCGGACGAGGTGGTGCCAATATTCGTATTAAGGCGCGCAACATGTTTACCGGCGCTAATATTGATAAAACCTTTAATTCGGGCCAATCTGTGCAGGATGTGCGTCTGGACTACCACAACGTTCAATTCCTGTATTCCGATGGCGAGTTTTATCATTTCATGGATAATGAAACCTTTGAACAACCTGCTATTAAAGGTGACGCACTTGGTGATGATGCCCTGTATTTGACCGAGGGCATGGAAGTTAAGCTGACGTTCTATAAAGGCGATGCCATTGATGTGGAATTTCCCACTTCTGTGGATTTGGAAGTGACCGAGTCCGAAATGGCCATCCGTGGTGATACCGCTACAGGTGTAACCAAAAAGGTGCGCGTGCAAACCGGTTTGCAGGTTCAGGTCCCGAACTTCATTAACGTTGGTGATACCATTCGAGTTGACACGCGTACGGGTGAATATGTTACACGTGTGTAATTTCTTTTGACCGATATGTTCAGCGGATGACAGAGAACTTTGGTATCTCGTCATCCGTTATGTTTAACAGGAAGGTAATATGCGAACCCCGGCAGGAAAAGAGTGCACATACTTTTATGGCGATTATTATCGTGGAAAAAATCGAGAGGAATGTCGCTTGCTGCAGGCTGCTGGCGAACGCTGGGCTGCTAGCCTGTGTGAAACCTGCCCGGTGCCGGATATCCAGTTGGCGAATGCCTGCGAATTCATGAAAATTACCGGGCGTGTAGAGCGTCCGTTCAGTGCTATGTTTCAACGCCGTGTGCAGGTGTCCGCTTTTTGCGAAAAGACGAATCGAGATGTAAAAGAACCGCATGTCGGTTGTGGCGAATGTCATAGTTTGCCGTTTACATTTGAAGTCAAAAAATGAGAAAATACTGAATTGCTAGAGGGGGAGTGGATGCCCCAGTCTACAAAGATGCGAACATGAACCTGACATTGTTGCTCGACCTCGACGATACCCTACTCGACTCCGAAGTGGACTCATTCATTCCAGTTTACTTTAAAGCGTTTTCTGACTTTTTGGAAGATCTGGTTGAACCTGAATTACTGCTTCCTGCACTGATGTCTGGAACAAAAAAGATGATGGTTAATAACGACCCGTCTCGTACGCTGCGGCAGGTTTTTGACGCAGAGTTTTTTCCCAGGCTGGACATCTCACATGAAACATTGCAAGCTCGCATTGACCAATTTTACGAAGTAGCATTCCCTTCCCTGAGTTATTTAACCGCTCCCAGGCCTGAAGCAATTGATCTGGTTGAGTGGGCTTTGGCGCAGGGCGTTCAGCTGGCGGTTGCCACTAATCCGCTTTTTCCGATGGCAGCCATTCACCATCGTATGCGCTGGGCTGGGTTGCCGCCGGAAGTGATTCCCTTTGTAGTGGTTTCGGCTTATGAAGAGTTCCATTTTTCCAAACCGAATCCAGCCTATTTTGCGGAAGTGCTAGGTCGTATGGGCTGGCCCGATGGCCCGGCCCTGATGGTTGGGGACGATCCGGAACGTGATTTGATCGGAAGTCATGCCCTGGGATTGTCAGCTTATTGGATCGATACTTCAGATGATGCACCACCAGATGGGATCAATCCGGTTGGACGCGGCTCAATAGGAGATTTACGCCCCTGGCTGGAGGCCACCGATCTCTCCACGCTCGAGCCTGCTTCTCCCGGCCCCGATGCGCTCATCGCTCTGATGCTTTCTGCACCAGCTGCGATTTCAGGGATGTTGAAGCAGGCCCAGGGCCCAGACCTGACGCGCCGCCCTGCGTCGGATGAGTGGAGCCTGACGGAGATCATCTGTCACCTGAGGGATACAGAAGCGGAAGTCAATCTCGCACGCTTGCGCATGCTTCTGGAGCTTGATGAGCCGTTTATCCCGGCACGTGTGACGGATGCCTGGGCAGTGGAACGTGACTATAACAGTCAGGATATGGTTGAGGCATTGCGAGATTTCACCTCCCTGCGGATGCAATCAGTAGAATTGCTGCGTGGGCTGACGGATGAGTGGGGGCGTAAAGCGCGCCACGCCATTTTTGGCCCGACCGATTTGCAGGAGTTAGTCAAGTTCATGGTCGAGCATGATAAGCTCCACATCAGGCAAATTTACGCAACCATTGGGCAGGTTGCGGGGTAGGCTGCGCATCGCTTTTTGAAAGCCCGTGTTATAACTGCAAGACCTTTGAGGGACAAGATGGGGCTTGTCCTATTATTTTTTATCGGGAGTATCTATGAGAAAACGCGTTGTTGTCACCGGGCTGGGATGTATCAGTCCGGTGGGGAATTCGGTTCAGGAAACCTGGGGCGCGTTGCTGGCCGGAAAGTCTGGCGCCGCAAACATCACCCAGTTCGATGCCAGCCAGCATAAGACGAAATTTGCAGCCGAGGTCAAGGGTTTCGATGGTGAAACTTTATTTGGCAGACGTGAAGCGCGCAAGATGGACCGCTTCACGCAATTTGCGATGGCTGCCACGCTGGAAGCGTTAGATGAGGCAGACTTCTCGATTGACGAATCCAATCGGGACAGGGTCGGTGTTTTGATCGGCTCCGGGATCGGCGGAATCATCACCTTGCTGGAGCAGGCTGAAGTGATGCGCGAGCGCGGCCCGGATCGCATTAGCCCGTTCCTGATCCCGATGATGATCTCTGACAGCGCAGCCGGAATGGTCGCCATCCAGTTGGGCGCGCGTGGGCCGAATATGGCATTAGCAACGGCTTGCGCATCTGGTTCGAATGCGATTGGTGAAGCCGCAGAGATGATTCGTCGTGATTCAGCAGATGTAATGATCGCAGGCGCATCTGAAGCATCCATTGTGGCACTGGCTATGGGCGGCATGAACGTGATGGGGGCGCTTTCAACACGCAACGATGATCCCCAAAGGGCGTCGCGGCCATTCGACAAAGATCGCGATGGATTTCTAATGGGGGAAGGGGCAGGTATTCTTATTCTGGAATCGTTGGAACATGCCCGGGCGCGCGGTGCGAACATTCTGTGTGAAGTGAGCGGATACGGTACCACGGACGATGCTTACCATGTTTCCGCCCCGGCTGAGAACGGAGCGGGAGCAGCACTCTCAATGCAGTATGCACTGGAGGATGCCGGGCTCAAGCCAGCTGACATTGGTTACATCAACGCACATGGTACTTCCACGCCCTTGAATGATAAAAGTGAAACAGCGGCAATCAAGGCTGTGTTTGGTAAACAGGCCTACAACGTTCCTGTCTCATCCACCAAATCCATGACCGGACACCTGCTCGGCGCATCCGGTGCTGTGGAAGCAATTGTTTGTGCCAAGGTGTTCCAGGGAAATATTTTGCCAGCAACGATTAATTATGAAACCCCTGACCAGGAATGCGATCTAGATTATGTGCCCAATAAAACTCGCCAGGCTGCACCTGATCATGCTATGTCCAATTCGTTTGGTTTTGGTGGCCATAATGCCACGCTCGTTCTGAGCCGTTACAAATAACCGAGGAATCTCATGCCATCATTTGCACATATTACCGGTTGGGGCATGGCAGTCCCTGAAAGAGTATTGACCAATGACGATTTGTCCAAAATGGTGGATACGAATGATAAATGGATTCGCGAGCGTACCGGCATCCGTGAACGTAGAATTGCCAGTGAAAATCAGTCCACTGCTTCTCTGGCTGTTGATGCTTCGATAAAAGCTTTACAGGTTGCGAATCTACGACCGACCGATCTTGACCTGATCATTTGCTCAACATCAACGCCGGAACATATTTTTCCGGCCACGGCCAGCCTGATACAGGACCGTATCGGCGCGACCAGGGCAGGGGCATTCGACTTGTCTGCTGCCTGCTCGGGTTTTATTTATGCCACCAATATGGCGGCGCAGTCCATTCGGAGCGGGGCGATTCAAAATGCATTGGTGATCGGTTCAGAAACCCTATCCCGTTTTGTGAATTGGGAAGATCGTAACACCTGTATTTTGTTCGGGGATGGGGCTGGCGCTTTTGTTTTGCAATCCAGTGACATGCCCGGCGGGGTATTATCCGCTGTGATGCACTCGGACGGCTCCGGCGGGGATTCCCTCATCTTGCAAGGAGGCGGCAGCAAACATCCCGCTACAGAAGCGACTGTGCAGGCCGGTAAGCATTTCATTGAGATGGATGGCAGGGAAGTCTTCCGGTTTGCAACGCGTGTGATGGCAGGAGCTACCAGGGAAGCTCTGGATGCCGCGGGTCTCGAGATGGAAGCTGTGAAATGGATCATCCCGCACCAGGCCAATTACCGCATTATCGAGGCGGCTGCGCGTGGGTTGAAAATGCCCATCGAACGCTTTATCATCAATGTTGACCGCTATGGAAATACATCTACTGCCTCCATCCCGATTGCAACTGTCGAGGCGGCGGAAGATGGCAGAATCCAACCTGGAGATACGATTGTCCTCGTCGGATTTGGAGCAGGCCTGACGTGGGGCGCGCTTGCGGCAGAATGGACCGGTCCACTGCCTTCAGAGCGCAAGGTTTATCCGGCTCGTTACCGCCTGTGGGCACAGATTCGCTCGTTCTTGCGTCGTGTAGTTCGTTTCATCGAAGGGTTGATCTGGGGTCGCCGGGCGTAGCGTTGGCAAGGATAGTCATTTCATGGTGATTGTGGTAGGATAGCTATGCAAATTCACATAAGGAGTAAACCATGCCTTTTCGACTAGGCCCAACAGAGCTAATCATTATTCTGGTCATCGTGTTGCTTCTCTTCGGCCCGGGGCGCATTGCCAAAATCGCTGGGGAGCTAGGGCGGGGAATTCGCTCTTTCAAAGATGGTGTCAATACCGGTGAAGACGAAGAAACGGAAGCCGACTCTGAAACGAAATCAGAAGAAAGCTAACATAACAGAATAACCCAAAAGCGCCCCACCTAGTAATTGGCGGGGCGCTTTTGAGTGTATAGCTAGAGTTGTTTTTTTAATTCATCCGGCTGCGTGACGGGATTCAAGCATAAAAACCCTTCACATACGTACGCCGTGGCATTCCCATCTATGAGTGGCCGCTCACGCAACAAGGCTGGGGCATCATCAGCAGGGGGATATGTGGATGCAGCCACTACCGCGTTTGGCCTGTATTCGCTTTGAACGACATGCAACAACGCCTGGAAGTTATCATCCCCCGCGCCACCTAGGACTGCAACTTGCTTCACGTTCCCCAGGGCAAAATCCGCCGCTGACAGCCAGCGCGCAAACGCTGTTGGATAGCGAGTGACGGCATCGGCCGTAGATTTCAGCCCCTTCTCTGCCAAATCGCGGTAGTTTCCATTATCAGTGTAGGCAGCCAATTTGAGCAGCGCTTCGCAGGCCAGTGCGTTTCCAGATGGGGTGGCGTTGTCCTGTAAATCTTTCGGGCGGATGACCAACTTCTCACCATCGGCAGGTGTATCGAAGAAGCCACCTTTGGGGTCGCTGAAACGCTCGATCATCTCATCTGCCAGTTCCCTTGCGGATGCAAACCAACGGTTATTAAAGTCAGTCTGATACAGCTCAAGCAAACCTAAAATCAGGGCGGCATAGTCTTCTAGGAAAATTGCTTTTGTGACCCTACCATCACGCCAAGAACGCCACAGATGACCTTCGAGCCGCAGCTCAGTCAACAAAAAATCTGCGCTGCGCGTAGCCATTTCAAAATAGTGTTTTCCATCTTCTGACCCCTCAAATACACGTGCTGCTTCGGCAAAGGTTTCCAACATCAGGCCGTTCCAGGCGGTCAGCACCTTGTCGTCAGTGCCCGGTCGGATGCGGTCTGCGCGAGCGGTGAGCAGCTTGGCATGGCACTCGGCCAGTTTGTCGGTGACTGTGACAGCTTCGGCTGTGAGAGCGTCAGTTCCGCCCAATAGGCCGGGAAAGCGGGCAGCCAGGGTGGAATCATCCAGTGCACGCTGCAAGATAGTTTTTCCCTCCCAATTTCCTCGTTCGGTAATTCCATAAGCCGCTTCAAAAAATTCACTGTTATCTAACAGCTGATCTCTGATCTCTTCTCTTGTCCAAACGTAGAACTTGCCTTCTTTGCCTTCGGAATCGGCATCCAGTGATGAGTAGAAACCACCTTCAGGATGGGTCATTTCGCGGGCGACGAAGCCCAGCGTTTCGGTAACGATGCGTTTGAATTCCGGCTCTCCGGTGACCTGCCA
>Ga0209536_100002995_pt1 | contig 27380 bp, 21 predicted proteins | sample DeeMarSeWOR28_12_FD_187461 | JGI IMG/M metagenome (GOLD analysis project Ga0209536, IMG submission 187461) | Marine sediment microbial communities from White Oak River estuary, North Carolina - WOR-2-8_12 (SPAdes) (version 2) | ecosystem: Environmental > Aquatic > Marine > Intertidal zone >... | reverse complement strand
CAATCTGGGGTAGTCCTATTGCCGGGGCCACGGAACTTAAAGATGCCGTCGAGTTCACCAAACGCTGGCTTGAGATCGGCGCCTCCGACATTGAGCATGCAGATCACGACGGGAGCGCATCCGCTCCGGATGTTTACCGCTATTTTTCGATGATATTGGATGAAATACCGGATACATCGTTACACATCGCCCATTTTCACGAAACCAAGCGGGTTGCCTCGGCCTCGGTTTTGGCAGCCCTTCAGGCGGGTATTAATCATTTCGAGGCCACCTTAGGCGGATTGGGCGGTCAACCGGCCAACTTCCTCGATGACTGCCCGGTGCCGGGAACCGGCGAGTATTATTATGAAGATCCTCGTTATGTCGGCTTGACCTGTTTAGAGGATATGCTGGTTCAAATCGATGAAATGGGCATCGAGCACGGCTATGATGTTGATCGCGTGCTTTGGTTGGGTCGTCAGTTGGAGCGGACCACGGGGAAACGGCTGCGCAGCGAAGCCGCGATAAACGGCAGAACGCTCAAAGAGGGGCATCCGAAATTTGCACGACCCGGATTGAAGAAATTAAAAGCCAAATTAGGCGAAAAACCGGGGCAGCAATGGCCGAAGGAATGGGATGCTATACCGGTGCTTCCGGAGCAATATCGAGCATGATTTGATTTCCCGGCAAATTATAATTTGACAACTTCATTGAAATGGATGCATAATGTAATTAATATCTTGAGATACCAAGTAAATTAACACTATATTTCAGGAAGGGTTTGTATGAGATCTCTGAGAATAGGTGTCGGGTTGTGTTTCATTGCTTTGCTTTTCAGCTGTTATTCAACAAAGCCTCTTCAATATGAGGTAACGTTTGATTATGACATTGACTTCAATTTCGCAAACGTATCCAGCTATGACTGGCTGACCATGCCGGGGACATCGAAGATCGATAGATTTAATCAGATTCGAATTCAAGCAGCCGTGGCCAAGGAATTGCAGCCTAAGGGGTTGAAGAGGACTTCCCGTAACCCCGACGTATTTATTGTTATGTACGGAGGGGATTTTAGAGAAGTAAATACCGCCGTATTGAAAATTGACTATGAGGTTTATGATGTCGGGCGACTCAAGCTGGCTCTTTATGACGGTAAATTAAAAGAAGAAGTCTGGTGGGGTGAAACACGGGCGGATTTATTTTATAATATGAGTGCAGAAAAAAAGGATGAGATAATCGATGTGGCCGTGAAAAGAATTCTCGAATATTATCCCCCCCAACGCTAGTTCAGAGCGGTTTCACATCAACCATCCGATGACGTGCGTTATTTTGCGCAAAGCAGAGCAGACATCCGCTCTGCTTTTTTTTTAGTCCTTTTGAGATTCCGCAAACCGCATGACGGCCGAAATGGCGACAGTTCTGATTATGCAAGAAAATCAACCCAATTCCATTGGATTGCTCCATTTTGTATCGAATAGCCTAAATTCCCCTGCCGCAGTGAGTGAGAAAGTGTGTTGTAGAGCGCTTCCGATGTTGAATCCGTCAGGTGGCTGATTCGATTTGAGAGGCGCTTTAAAAGCTCGTTTTGCGTTAAAAGGCGGTTTTCAAGAGACCATGATCCTTCCTGCTCAACGGCATTTTTCATCATTAACTCGTAAATCAAGACGGTTCGTTCCAAGTTAACGACCTGATCGGCTTCCTGTGTTGTTGCTTTCCCCTGTAGCATGCGGGTTTTGATATCCGCCAGATAGTGATTGTATTCCTCCTCCCATTCGATTACCAGACTATCCAGCATTTCCCGTTTGACCTCTGGTGTTTCTATAATTGCCCGGTTGGCATGGTATTGGCGCCAATCGTGGCTTAGGATATTGATTCCAAAACTGGAATGATTATCGCGCACCTCGGTTCCGGGGAAAGGTGCCAGCAGGTGAAATCCAAATGCCAAGCCCAAGTCTTTCAGCTGTTGGCCGAAGTCCATGGTTTCTTTAATGGTATCCGGAGTTTCACCCGGCAGTCCGAGAATAAAGGATGCGTAAGGGGTGATCCCGGCACGATTGCACATATGAACGGCGTCAACCACTTGCTGACGCGTTATGCCTTTTTTTATCGTTTTAAGGATTTTCGCGTTTGCCGACTCAATCCCAAAGCTGACAGCGATGCATCCGGCTGCTTTCATTTTCGCCAGAAGTTCGTTTGAAACCGTATCTACCCTGGCAAATGATGTCCAGGTAATCTTCAAGCCTCTTTTTATGATTTCATCGCAAACGGCCGTACAGTGGGAATTATTAGCGGTGAAGAGATCGTCGGCTATGTTGATTTGATGAAAGTTTAATTTCTTTAGATGCACCAGTTCGTCGACGACGTTTCCGGCGCCGCGGTAACGAACTTTGTCGCCGACCATTTTTCGTCCGACACAAAAAATACATTTGAACGGGCATCCACGGCTGGTGGTCATAGTGATAGGCATGCCGAGTGCCCGGTACCTGCCCAATGGGAGCAGTTGGCGGGCCGGATGCGGCAAGGTATCCAGTTTTGGGATCAATTCTCTTTGGGCGGTTTGGCAAATTTCAGATCCGTTGCGGTAGGCAATTCCTTTAATTTGCTCCCACGCCGCACCATTTTGTGCTGTCTGCATAAGATCAACAATTGTCCGTTCCCCTTCACCGAACACAATAATGTCCAGCTCGGGATGATCTGCCAACGTGCGTGTGGCGCAGAAGGATACATGGGGTCCGCCCATCACTGTTAGAATATCCGGATTGATGTGCTTTAGGTCTCTGAAAACCTCCATGGCATTATCAAAGGTCATGGTGACCGAGGTTACCCCGGCAATCTGAGGGTCGAAGCTGTTCAATAGAGTGTGCAACATGGACCGGCTGTATGGATAAACAACTAAATCCAGGATTCGGACGTCAGCGCCCGCTTCGGAGAGAGCGGCCGCCAAATAGGCCAAGCCCAGGGGAGGGGAGGGGGTTTCGGAGATGGGGTAGTAAGGATTGATTAACAGGATGCGCATATGTGTGCTTGGTTTCAAATTAGATTGTTATTCCAAAAAAATGGGGCCCGTCCTAACTACCGGGCCCCATGGTTGATTTATCCTATCACTTTAGAACAATCCACTCACCTTACCGGTCTTTACATCAACATCCACCCGTCTGAAGGCCGGGTTGGAGCCGGTTCCGGGCATGAGGCTGATAGTGCCGGCGCAGGGGCACAGGAATTTGGCGCCGGAGTAAATCAGTACATCCCGAATCGGCAGCGTCCATCCCGTGGGAACACCTTTCAAAGCCGGATCGTGGGACAAGCTCAGATGGGTCTTGACCATCATGGTGGTAAAGTCGGCGTAATACGGGTCATCCTCAAGCATTTTGGCTTTGGCCTCAGCCTCGGGGGTCCAGGTCACGCCGTCAGCACCATAGACTTCTTTGGCGATAATTTCCACACGATCCCTCAACTTCATTTCCAGTGGGTATAGAAATTCGAATTTGGTTTTCTCGTTGCAGGCATCGATGACGGCATCGGCAAATTCCAGAGCGCCTTCGCCGCCCAGTTCCCAGTGTTTGGACTCCGCACAACGGGCTCCAGCCGCTTCAGCCGCCTTGCGAACTACTGCGCACTCCTCATCGGTGTCGGTGTAGAAGCGGTTGATACAAACCACGGGGTTAATGCCGGCTTTGCGCACAGAATTGATGTGGTGAACCATGTTGGCACAGCCTTTTTCCACCAATGCAACATTTTCTTTGGTGTACTCATCTGGAAGAGCAATGCCAGCCACAACCTTGGGGCCGCCGCCGTGCATTTTCAGCGCGCGGATCGTGGAGGTCAATACCGAAACATGAGGTTTCAACCCACTGAAACGGCACTTAACGTTCCAGAATTTTTCAAATCCGATATCGGCCCCGAAACCGCTTTCGGTAATATGGTAGTCAAACAGTTTCAAACCGACGCGGTCGGCGATGATGGAAGACTGTCCTACAGCGATGTTGGCAAACGGACCGGCGTGCACCATGCAGGGATTGTATTCTGCCGTGCACATCATCGTGGGGTTGATGGTGTTGCGCATAAATGCGGTCATGGCATTGCCGACTTCCAGATCACCGGTGGTGACGGGTTTGCCGCTCTTGTCAAACGCCACGGTGATATTGTTTAAACGCTCTTTTAAATCCGCAAGATCTCTGATGACGGATAGAATAGCCATACACTCGGAACCGACGGCAATGCCGAATCTGGACTGCATCGTGAACCCGTCCATGCGGCCGCCAATTCCGATGATGATATTTCTCAACGCCTGGGCACAGAAATCCATAATCCAGCCGAGCTCAACCCTGGTCGGATCGATGTTCAACCGCGGCATACCGGTTAATCGCTGCAGCTGTTCGTCGTTGTAGTTGCGCTCATGCTGCATGCGTGACGTCAACGCCACCATGGCCAGGTTATGGGCATTCATGATATCGTTAATATCACCGGTTAATCCCAGTGAAAACTCGGTCATGGGAATCAGCAGCGAATTACCACCACCAGCTGCCGTTCCTTTGACATTCATGGTCGGTCCCCCCGAGGGCTGTCTCAGAGCACCACCCACGTTCACGCCGCGTTTGCCCATACCTTCCATCAAGCCGCAGGATGTGGTGCTTTTACCTTCACCCAGCGGAGTGGGGGTAATGGCGGTCACCTCGATATACTTTCCATCGGGTTTGTCTTTGAGTCGATTGATGATTTTTAGAAAATCAAGTTTGGCCAGTCGTCCCATGGGAAGGATCTCGTCTTTTTCCAGTCCCAGTTTGTCGCGCCACTCCTCCGGTGTCGGCATGTTTTTTTCGGCTGCTTCGGAAATCTGCCAGTCAGCCATTTTTACTGCATCGTAAGGCATCGCAAAATCCTCCTTTCTGTAATTGCTAACGAATGTGAGTGTTGAGTGATGGTTTGCCGATTTGAAAACGAATAACCGCTAATCGCTTTGGGTCTAATCAGCAACATGGGCTTGCCATAAGTTATAGGCTCCCTATCATTTGCGTCCTCGTTTGGCAAGAAAATTTATCAAATTCCGACAACGTCACACGCCATTTTGGAACTGGTTCAGGCGATAGTAGAAACCCTGCTTGTTTATAAGTTGATCGTGGGTCCCCGTTTCAATAATACGGCCCCGGTTTAAGACGATAATGCGGTCGGCATTGCGAATGGTTGATAGACGATGGGCAACCACCAGAGATGTCCTGTTTTGCATGAGACTTTCAACGGCCTGCTGGATCCGCAATTCCGTTTGGGAGTCAATATAGGATGTGGCCTCATCGAAAAGGATTAATTGAGGGTCTCTGGCAAACGCTCTGGCAATCGAAATAAGCTGCCGTTCGCCGCTTGAGATGGAGCCTCCCCCCTCAGTGAGGACCGTGTCTAAGCCGTGCGGTAAGCGTTCGATGAGAGGTGCGCAATTGGATACCTGAATTATGTGTTGCTGCAGATCGCTGCCGATATGGTGATTGTCCTGAAATATGTTTTTACGAATGGTGCCTGAAAACAAAAACGGATCCTGCATGACCAGCGCCATTTTAGATCGAAATGCAGCCGTCTGCAAATCTCTGAGGTCGCGCCCATTGATACGTACACTGCCGGAGGTGGGATCATATAAGCGCGGGATCAGATTGATCAACGATGTTTTGCCGGCACCGGTCGGCCCAACGATCGCTACCGTTTCCCCTGACCTGATGTGAAAGGAAATCCCCGCCAGTACATTTTCTCCCGCTACATAGGCGAAGCTAACGTTCTCAAAGCGAATTTCTGCAAACCGCTGCAAATTTGACGAGGCCAGCTCGGATGCCGCAGAAGGCTGAGGTAGCATGTCCCGGTTATCCAGAATTAAAAAAATTCTCTCAGCTGACGCCATGGCATTTTGCAAAATGTTGTATTTCTCAGCCAAATCTCGAATAGGCCGGAAGAACATTCGGATATACGAAATAAAGGCCACCAATGCCCCCAGGCTCAGAGTTTCGGCCAGGACCTGACCGCCGCCGTAGAATATCACGAGCGCAACCGCGACCACTCCAACCAGTTCAATTAGGGGCATAAACACCCCCAGCACATGAATTTGCCGCATTCCTGTCAAATAGTTTTCATGGTTCAGTTTTTTAAACCTGCGAAAATTGGCCAGTTCCTGCCTGAACAATTGGACCACACGGATGCCGCTTATGGTTTCTGAAAAGCGTGTATTGATTTCCGCAATTTTGATGCGCAGTTCACGGAATATATCCCGGGCACGTCTGGAAAAATTAATGGTTGCATATATCACAATCGGCAAGACGGTGAAGGATACCAGCGCCAGTTTCCAATTTAAAATCAGCATGACCACCGCAATTCCAAAAAGTAAAAAGAGATCTTTAAAAATAAGTGAAATAACCGATGTGAACAGTTCATGCATATTTTGGACGTCATTGGTTACCCGAGTGACCAGTCTGCCGACCGGATTGCGGGTGAAAAAACCCATGGCTAAATTTTGGATGTGGTTGAACAGTTTCATGCGCAGGTCATGCATAATCATGTTACCGCAATACTCCATGATTATTTTCTGGAAGAAATTCAACGCGAAGTTTAAAATCACCAGGCTCAGAAAAACGGCGGTTACAATCCCGAGACCGGCTAAATCATTTCCTCTCAAGATGGCCAGATCGGGCTCGTCAATTCGAGTTAGCGTGTCAAAGGGAATCAGGGCCGTTTTCCCCTCGACATTAAAAAGATAGCGATATTTTTGTACGACGGTTTGGATTTCAGGAGTAGTTAAATTCACCCGGAGAATTCTGATCTTGGATTCTGCTTTTGCAGCCTGATCGCTGCTGGTGGAATGTATTTGCGGTACAATATACCGATCGATGGCAATTTTTGTGAAATAGGGCATCGCAAGATCCAATACGGTGATTAGCAAAACCAATCCGATCGACCCAAAAAGCAACGATTTGTATGGCCGCGTGAACGGATACAGCCTTTTCAGCAGCTTTATATCATAGGGTTTACCCAGCTGGCTCTCTTCAAAGTAACCGTAGTCAGGATGCATTCAGGTCCTCTTCAAATTCCTGCAAACGAAATGTTTTCGCATAGTAATTACCGGCTTGCATTAATTCCGGGTGGGTGCCGGATTCGACGATCCTCCCTCTATCCAAGGTAATGATATGATCGGCATAACTGACAGCTGAAAGTCGATGTGATACGATGACGATCGTTTTCAATGCAGCCAATTCCCGAATCGTCTTGATAATGTTCGTACCGGTTTCCAAATCTACCTGGCTGATGGGATCATCCAGAATCAGAATAGGTGTATTCTGCAAAAAGCATCGCGCTAGCGTAATTCGCTGCTTTTGTCCGCCAGATAGGACAACGCCCTTCTCGCCGGCGATGGTTTCGAACCCCGCGGGGAACTGTTGAATGGTATCATATAAGGCTGCCTTGCGGGTCGCGTGTTCAAGCTGAGCGTCGGTGACTTGCGGATTGTCTAAGGTGATGTTTTTTCGGATCGTATCGGCAAACAAAAAAGGTTCTTGGGGAATAAAGGCGATGTGTGATCTAAGCGATTGGATGTCCAGTGCCTGAATATCGTGCCCGTCGATCAAGATACACCCCTTGTGGATATCATAGAGTCTGGGAATGAGACTCAAAAGAGTCGACTTGCCGCTTCCCGGAGGACCAACGATTCCAAGGACCTCACCCGGTTGAATGGATAGGTCTATGCCGGCTAAAACGGGCTGTCCGTCCGTACCATTGCCGGTTTCGTAACGAAACGAGACATTTTCGAAAACGATATGACCCTGAACACGCTCCAGGACGAGCGCATTGTTGCGATTCTTGATTTCGGGAACCGTTTGCAGAATTCGATTCACACGCTCCAAAGATGCCCGTCCGCGTTGGATTAGATTGGTCACCCATCCCAGGGCCATCATTGGCCAGGTTAGCAGCCCAAGATAGCTGATGAACGCCACGAAATCCCCGGGAGTGATGGTTAGCATGATGGTCTGCCGCCCTCCAAGGTATAAGACAATGGCCAGGCTAAGGTTCGAGAATAGAAGCATCATCGGGAAAAAGGAGCCGATGACTTTTACAAGCCGAATATTTTCATCAATGTAGATTTTGGATGTCGTTTCGACTTTGGCCGTTTCTTCCCGCAGGCGATTATGCGCCTTGATAATCCGTATGCCTGCAAAGCGTTCCCTTACTACCTCCGTGAGCTCCGAAAAAGCGCCCTGAACCGCCTGGTAGCCGCGATGCATCCTCCTGCTGAAAAAGCGGGTGCTGATAACTATCAATGGCATGGGGATGAGAACAAAGGCCGTCAATTTGACATTGATATATGCCATAAATCCGATAGCCGCCAGTCCCAGTACGATCGCATCATTTATGGCCACCATACCCATGCCCGTTGCCATGCGTATCTGTTGAAGGTCATTGGTGGCATGGGCCATCAAATCACCGGTTTTAACCTGATCAAAGTAAGCAGCCGAAAGACGTTGCAGGTGAGCGAAGAGCAGATTGCGGAGACCTTCCTCGATTCGCTGTGATGTACCCAGGAGACAGCGCCGCCAGACGTAGCGAAACACACCGATAAAAACAGCAATGCCCGCCATAACCGCCGCGTACATAAACAATCGCCACAGGTCGATCTGAAATGCTGTAAGGTCATCTACGACCCGTTTGATAATCCGGGGGATGAATAACTGGAGCATATCCACTGTGATCAGACTGAGCAAACCGATCAGGATTTTAAAACGATTTTCAATAAAATGGGGTTTTATGAGGGCAAGCGTTTGGGGCCGGGTACGTGTCCCTCCTTTGCAGTTGTCTGTCTCTGGTTTTTGGTGAGTGTTCACTAGTTTCTGGTCTCGTGTTGCTTTTCCCTGTGTGCTTTTTGTGGCTTACTGGTCTCGGCTGTAATCCCAAGTCACGCCTACCGGGTTTTGGTTTAGGTTGGCGCAGGATGACCGTAATTAGTTTCCAAATTGAAAACTTATTCGTTTCATAAAATTCGCAGGACTAAATATAAGGGCAGTGGAAAATAACTGCAAGCCATTTGACTTTTTAGTTCGGTGTCATTCTCTGAGCATGAACACTCATGAAGACACCAAAATCAAACTATACACAGCGTCATAATAAATTGCGTATTCTCCCTTTGAGTCGTTGATTTTAGAAACTACCGCATAGTTCCAAACATGCAGAACGCTGTGTATGTATGCGCAATGATTTATGTCGTTCTGGATAAAAACCGAATTGCCGTCATTGCAGAACCATGAGGTCCGGTAAAAACTAACAACAACCGGCAACCGGTATGGATCGTTGACTTTATTTTGGCCGGTTGTTATTGTAATTCTTATGGAATCTGGAAACATCGTCGAATATATCGACCGCCAAAGAATTTTATGTGCGGTCGTTTTAGAAATAAAAAATCAGCGGCTTCGGTTGTTGACTGAAAACAATCGTGAGGTAAAGCTCACGGCCAACCGTTTACTGCATAAAGATGAGATGCGCCTTGATTTATCCATGGGCCGGGATAAGATGGTCGATACCCTGAAAGAGGTCTCAAATAAGCGCAAATCATTAATCAACGATGTTGATATCAGGGATCTGTGGGATGTATTAAATACCGAACAAGAGTGGATCGATTTGGAAACCATGACTGAATTCTGTTTTCCGGACAGCCCTTCGAGCGATCATGAATCTGCTGTCATCAGAGCGTTTTTCAATGACCGACTTTATTTTAAATTTAATTCAGATCGGTTTTTCCCTAATTCTGTAGAACAAGTCGAGCGAATCATTGCCCAGAGAAACGAAGAGGCACGCAGGATGCGAATTATTGAGACCGGGGGAGCTTGGTTGAAAAACCTGCTAAATGCCGCATCACCGCCAACCGATCTTGACGAGGAGGACGCCAAAGAAGTCACTCGGATATTGAAAGCGTATTATCTTTTTGAGAAGGAAAGCAATGATTACACCCTTGCCAGATCTATGATTTCCCAGGCCGGATTGGATGGTAAAGACGGCCTCTTTCCGATTCTTGTGCGACTGAAGGCATTTGATGAGAACGCCAATATAGATCTGATTCGATTCGAGATTGCCACCGATTTTTCTGACGCTATATTGGATAGTGCCCGGCGGCTGGTCAATTTAAATTCGGACTCCCTCAACAGTGGCCGTCGCAACGACCTGACGTCGTTGCCCCTGATAACAATAGATGGTCAATCTACTTTAGATTATGACGATGCCTTGAGCATTGAAAAAGTGGGAGATCGGTATCGTCTGGGCATCCATATTGTGGATGTCGGTCATTTTGTGCGCAAAGGCGATATGATTGACCAAGAAGCCCTTTCCCGGGCAAGCTCTATTTACATGCCCGATCAAAAAATATCCATGCTGCCTTTCAGCCTCGCTGAAGGTTTGTGCAGCTTGAAGGCTGGTGAAGCGCGTCCTGCCATCAGCACCATGGTGAATTTGAGTCCGTCACTTGAGGTGATAGATTATGAAATCATCCCCAGTTTGGTGAATGTCCAGCATCAGCTTACTTACTATGATGTCAACCTTGCTGTGGATCAAGACCCGGAAATGATGATTCTTCGGGATATTGCGGCCAAGTTTCGTCAGAAGAGACTTGATTCAGGCGCAGTGCAGATTTCGGTACCGGAAATCAATATATGGATCGGTGAAGATCGCTCTATCACGGTAAATAAAATCAATCGGGAAAGCCCCGGTAGAATGCTGGTTTCAGAGCTAATGATTTTGGCAAACTGGCTTATGGCCAGCTATCTGGCCGGAAGCAGTATGCCGGCCATTTTCCGATCCCAGCCCAACCCCAGGGAGCGTCTCTACAAGGGCGAAGAAGGCACATTATTTCAACATTGGATGCAGCGTAGATTGCTGAGTCGTTTCATTTTAGGCCACCAGCCAGATAAGCACTCCGGACTCGGCTTAAATGCCTACGTTACGGCGACGTCTCCAATTCGGAAGTATTTTGATCTGGTTACCCAGCGGCAGATACGGGCGTTACTCGGTTTGGAAGAGCCTTACACTGCCGAAGAAATAGATCAGATTATTCAATTGCTCGAGATACCCATGAGCAATGTGGGGCGAATACAATTCACACGACATCGTTACTGGCTCCTGAAATACCTCGAAATGCAGGTGGGAAAGAAAGAAGAGGCGATTGTTCTCACCAAACGGCGCAGGGGTTTTCAAATCTTGCTGACAGAGTACATGGTTGAATGCGATCTTCCCATTTCCGGTGGTCTTGATTTAAAACCCGAAGACCTCATCCAGGTCACGATTCAAATGGTCAACGCCAGGAAGGATCTACTTCAGGTTGCCATCGGCTAGGTATGTCGATATCTGTATGCGGCATGGTTATTTGAACGATATGACCTTCTCCGATCCGACTTCTTTCAGATCCTGCAGTATCCGCCAGAAAACTGTTTTCAATATTCCAGCGGTCCTCCTAATTCCATCATTTCCATAATTATGAGAACTTATTTTAGCAAGCATCATAACGATTAAGGTATTGAAAATAAATTATTATGTTGCCGAAGCAGATAATTTAATTCTAGTTTACCTCAGAAAATGAATATTTATCTTGACTAAATATTACAAATTAAATATAAGATTATACTATTAATAAATATTATTCAGGGAGCATCGATGTCATGGGAATCCAAGAGCGCAAGGAAAGGGAAAAGGAAAGACGACGTCAGCAGATCATGGTAGCGGCCAAAAGGGTTTTTTCTGAAAAAGGGTTCAACAAAGCTACCATGGAGGACATTGCTCAGGAAGCAGAATTGAGTCCCGGGACCCTCTATTTGTATTTTAAAAACAAAGAAGAGCTCTACGCATCCCTTTCTCTCAGGATTCTTCAATACCTTCTCATCCGCGTCGAGCATGTAAATGATGAAAAAGGTACCAATCCGGAAGAGAAATTAAAATCCCTCATGGAAGCCATGTATGATGTCTATGAGTTTGATCCGCTTATTATCATCAACATGTTTCATCTGCAATCCAGTGAAACCCTAAAAAATCTGTCGCCGCAATTGATGTCGGAGATAAAAGACCTGTCTCGCAAGTCGTTGAACGCAATTGCCAAAATTTTCAAAGAGGGAGTCGACCAAGGCCTATTTATTGATCGACACCCGGTTGCTTTAGCAGATACTTTCTGGTCATTATTCTCCGGTATCGTGCTCTGGTTGACCAGCAAGAAACTCATTAATGAAGAAAAGGACTACCTCAAGCAAACCCTCGAGCTCGCCTTCGAAGTTCTTGGTCGCGGTGTAAAAAAGGGCTAAACAGAATTCCCCCCCGGAAGGTGTCTAAACGGGCTCCCATTGCAAGCGGTGGAATCGAAAAATACAATTTGCAAATCGTTGGAATTGACAATTGACGATTGTAAATTGACTATTTGTTGAATTCTAATTGATTTTAAATCGACAGAATACATTAATTTGTCAATAGTAAATAGCCAATAGCCAATTGAAGATATCCCCGAGACTAGCTTGTCCGCAAAAAAAGCCTGGTGATCTCGTCGACCTCGAAGTGAGGCCAATCGGTTTGATGCGAAGATATATAGGCACGAATGCCCTGGCCTTTGTTTGCCACTTCGCCAATACACGTGACATCGATGCCGGCGTCGCGAATCCTCGATTTAAGCTGTTGGCAGTCTTCCTTTCGGCAGCAGATCAGCAGACTGCCCGAACCGATAAGCCCAAGAGGATTGATATTCAACAAATGGCAAATTTGCTGGGTTTCAGGGAAAACAGGGATAGAGTCCCTATTGATGTTAATTCGATGATTCCCGGCAATACTCAACTCTTCTAAAGCCGTCGCCAGCCCTCCTTCGGTTACGTCATGCATTGCGCTTGTCGATGCAAACCCGGCGGCAATTTGAGCTTCGGAAATAATGCTGATATTAGCCAAAAATTTCCGACACCTGTCGATGTCTGCATCGGCCATTCCGAGGCGCTTCAAACGGTCGCTGAATTCTCTGGCTATTATCGCAGTTCCTTCAACCGCGACACCCTTGGTCAGCAGAACGCGGTCGCCCGGGGCCATCTTGCGCTTGTCGATCAAGTTGTCTTTGGCCACGGTACCGGCCATCATTCCAGTTATCACCGGCCTGGTGACCGCGTCGGTTATTTCGGTGTGGCCGCCACATAGAGTAATGTGCCACCGCTGGCAAAATTCTTTCAATTCGTTGATCACACGCTGAATTTTTGAAGCGGTGACACCGGGTGGAAACAGCAGTGTTGTTAAAAACCATCGCGGTTTCGCTCCTGAGGTCGCAATATCATTGGCGTTCACCAAAACCGCATACTGGCTGATCGAATCCGTGGCAAATGTGATAGGATCTGACTTCAACACCAGAACGTCTTCTGATTCCACATTTACCGCCGCGATATCCTCTCCGACACCCGGATTAATAAGAATCGACGGATCGTCGAAAACAAACTGATCTAGAAATTCGCGCAGAAGGTCATTCGGCAATTTGCCGCTAGGCAGCGGAATTCTCAGGCGAACGATTTCTCTAAGCTCTTCAATTCGTGACATGTGGAAATCAACCCCATCGGAGATCGAATTAGATGATAGCGATGGATGCAACAGGACAGTGACCGCGCCAACGCGATGAGCCGCCTGCAGAATCGCTGGATCGGATGCTACCGCCAAAATCCGATGCTGCGGCGTAGCTAATTTTTGAGCTGCAAGTTGGATTGGAGAGACATACGGTTCGTGCTCCATAACCTCCTCTCGGCAGATGACCACCTCGTTGTCTAAAATACTGAACGAGGATAGGTGCCCAAGAATATTGGATACTGAAGAACGTCCGCTGCGGCCAATAATTGCTATCCGAAGATTTTTTGATCGCAGATAGTCGAGCATGGCGTCAACACCGGAGACTTCATGGAACTCTGCCATGGTTTTGAGTTCAATTTGCTCCAACGTTGATAACACATACGCTTTTTCATCAGAATCTGGTAGACTCCGAACAAAATCGTTGATGGATTGATCCGTCGGGCAGCCGATAGCCGTCTTTAGGTCGATCTCTTGATTGTCGACCGGCTGTATCAGTGTGCCTTCGAGGTAAAAAACGACTGAGTTAATCTGATTCGTTTTGGCCAGCATGCCGGCAATAGTCGCTGTTTTTTGAATAATTGCTGCGGTTCAGACGATAAACACCCGTTCAGAAGCTTGATAAAAAACGTCGGTTCAGAGAAGACCGCTTAATATCAGACCTATGACCGGAATCCTTGACAGAAAGCGTTTTAAATGTCAAATCTTTCCCAATTATTGAGAAACCGGTTGTCGAAGACAAGACGTTACACGTATATAACGCGATGTAGGACGAGATTTACAGTGAAACCGAAGATGAAAAGCAAGGAGTACATGCCCATCCACCAGGCGGGTTACCGTCAACGCCTGCTCCAAGAAACGTCACTTGGGCTTTGTAGATAACCAAATTACGAAATTCACTCATGCCAAAAGAAGTTAATGGGTTTTTGTAAAACCGGCTGAATAGCAACAGGGCCGATGATGTCCCCATCACGCGGGTCTTTGTTTCCCCACCAGTTGTGGGAGGCGTTTACTAGCCCGCGGTTATCCAGCACTTTGATTTCCCAGCTGCCGTTATTTTCAATATTATTCTGGGTAATCCGGGCCTCGCTGTTTTCCAATAAAAAGCCGCCCGATCCGTTTTCTGTAATTATGGACGCTTCAACCGAAACCGTTGCTTTGCGGGCCGCAATTCCGGTTTTTGCTGATGTTCGAATGAGGCTGCCGGAAATATCGGTGCTTCCCTCTTCCAGTACGATTCCCCAGACATTTTCATGGAATTGGCAGTTTTGTATGGAAACCTTCGACTTGGCTGCTCTGAAGCCGAATTCGGCATTTGATATGGTACAATAGTTCAAGGTATTGTCTTTGCGACTCTGGACTAAAAATATACCCTTCCAGCTCGATGGTCCTAAGCTTGCCAGCTGCACCGGATTATCTTTGGTTCCCATGATGTGAAGTTCACCTTTCACAATCAGGCCGAGGCTTTGAAACCATACCACCGTTCCCGGTGCCACCGTGAGCTTAGCACCGGCTTTGACCACCAACGCGTCTTTCACCAGATAAGGACTGTGGTCTGCATTTAATATCCTATCTTTAGATATCGCCGACGGCAACAGGGTCGGCTCACCAATTTTAATCGGTCCCAAGGTATCCATCCATTGACTACCGACACTTTTTTTAGATCTAAGATAACCGATTAGGCGGCCATTTGGCAGCCGATCGTGAGTTTTGACGCGGTAAGCTCCGATATAAACCCCCGGTTTTTGTTCTCTCATTGGCAGGTCTGCGAAGAGCGGCGGAATGCTCCAACTGGCGATTTGATTTTGATCTCCGATCATGGCCACCCTTAAATAATTTCCCGGGCGAAGCAGTCTGCCGGCTCCGTTATGAACCAAGGCTTGAATTTTAGGCGGCGGTTCGGTTACTGCGGGAGGGTTGGGTATCGTCGCGACCATTTGCATACATAGCTCTGAGGCGGCTCTTAGATGAGATGCTTGTTGATGATTGATCGCGGTCTTTAGAACGGTGGTAGCCAATCCGAGGGGAGACAAGGGTACGTCTCCCTCCTCCAGGTGGATGGTATGCTCGAGTTCCCATATAACCTCCTCTGTGTTGCAGCGAACCATCTGCGCTTTGAGCCCGGCTTGGTTATCGGAATACACGAGTGCATAAATTTTGCCCAGGCTGCGGACTTCTCCCAAAATAACAGCGTCCACCCCAAGCAGTTGCCCCAATGTCCTGGGTGAGACGATATCACCGGCCGTAATCACCTGATAAAGGTTATTCCGTCTCAACGTATCGTCAATGACGTAAGGCTCCAAATCCCGATAGTTTAACGAACTGAAAAAGTTGTAAAACATTTTACGGACAACCTTGCCGGCATCCGGATTGGTGGTTTTGTTCACGAATGGAATAATTGCAACTTTGGTAGGCAGTTGCTGTTCGTCGAGTACGGCCGGTGTGGGCGGCGGTTGCAGCATTCTGAGCATGCAGGAGGTGCACAAAACGGCGATGAAAAGCGATACGCATGTCAATTTGTGAATTTCAAACCTGCCGCAGGGTCTCTGACTCATTTGACGACGCCTTCCAGTTATGGGTGGGTATTTACCAGGGTTTATCCGTGTTCTTCTCTTGGTCTTCAAAAAGATATTTCATGATCCACGAGCTTTCGGTACCTGACTCCTCGAGCAACCTTTTGATTTCCGCCCGTTTTTCGTCTTGTTGATCTGCGGCCGTATTTGTTTTCTTTTTGCTTGAGGCACTGCGCCTGCTTTTTGATGTCGACAAATTTTCGCGACATAACTTAATTTTATCCTTGATTTCAGAATCTTCAGTATCGATCAGATAATAGCGTTCGAAAAACGAAAGGGCTTTGGACCATTTCTTTTCTGTGAAATAGGCGTCACCGTTTTCACGATAAAACGTCTTCATCTGCTCTATGCGTTTGAGCGCCAATTGGTGTTCAGGATCCAAGGATAGCACGGCTTGATAGAGGGCATAGGCATTTTGATTAACCGGTTTGAGGAAACGTTTTGCCAGAAAATGGGTCTCGGCCTCCTTCAGCAGTTGCGTCAATGTCTGATCTTGACGCGGCTGTTGACTCGCCAGCCAAATTCGCCGGATGGCTTTTTGAGCCTCTTCAAAATAAAGGCTGTCCTCGCGAATAGCGGCATACTGCCGCAATGCGGGTTGATTTTGTTCATTTTTTTCGAGACGCTGACCCAGGGTCAGACGAAAATGGTCCAAGCGATCCCAGAGAACTTCAGACTCTTTTCTCGCTCCGTAATCTTCCAGATAATCCAGTAGATAGTCTATGCCGTCTTCAAGACGTTGTTCCTGGGCCCGATTTTGAGCAATGGTCAACGCTGATTTTGTCAGAAGCTCCATAGCCTGGTGTTCATGTATCGGGGACAGATTTAAGTTTAACAGGTGTTTGAGCTTTTTTTGGGCCGACTGAAATTTTCCCAATTCGACCTGTTTAGAAATTGATGACAGCGTCCATTTGATTTTCAATGGTGTATAGGCATTGAAGTATCCGAAATACACTGCAAAACACAGCAACAGAAAAACAGAAAACCATAAGCCCCATCCCATTCGCTTATGTTTCGTCAACAGTTTGGTGTCGAATTTGCGAGCATCTTCGGGTCGATCTGAAATAAATGCGAGCGAAACGGACCCGATTTTAACTTGATCCCCTGCATAAAGGCGTTTTTCGGTAATAGGTCGGTCGTTTAAAAACAGCGGATTGGTGGTACTGACATTTCTGACAACATAGCCATCGTTTTGCTTTTCAATAACGCAATGTTTGCGAGACACCAGCGGATCAAGCAAATTGAGATCGGCTTCGACCGAACGGCCAATGACGAGCTTATGCTTGTTAAGCGGGTAAATTTGGCTGGATCCGGTGGGGGTGGTGCAGACCAAACGGGGTCCTAGAGTTCTCTCCATGGTCTCGGTTAAGACCATCGTTTTGGCTTCGAGAGCAACATCCTTGGCTGCCATATCTGTCTTCTTTTCCACGTGATCTATTACAGTCATTGTGTACCTGACGTTAACGGGTATATTTTGCGAATGATTAAGGTACGGTTTGTATTTTTGAGTTTACACATGGAAATGCGTATTTGTATTAGTTTGGAATTCATGTTGTTTGCGGCCGGAGAGGCTCTTGCCGTACCCACATGGGCACATGGTTAATATCGGCAAATTTCTGATTGGCTTTAATACAAATACCTAAACTGATCGGTTCCGGGTTCCAAGTTCAGGGTTCAACGGTTATAATATGCGTATTTTCAGAACGTTATACCCGTTTTTTGGATTGACCGCTGTCACCCAATGGGTGAAACTTGGAATTTAACCCACGTAACGCGTAATACGATGGGTAGAGGTTAGTTGCGGCATTTTAACTGGGAACCTTGAACCCGGAACCGCTCAACCTGGGGCATAGTAACTTTATGCCCAAATCAGTACCCGGTTGTTGTCCGGAATTGGATTGGGGGTGGCGTGGTGGGGTAGCCTTACCAAGGCCAGCGCTCGGCGAGATACGTCAGACTCTGCCAAAGATCGCCTTCTGTATGGGGTTCGATGGTGATGATGGGCGGATGATGTGCTTTGTTTTTCAGGTGCTCGAACAACACATCAAAATCGATAGCACCGTTTCCCAGGGCCAAATGTTCGTCATTTTTTCCATGATTGTCATGGAGATGGAGTTGCCCAAGATATGATCCAAGAGATGTTAACCATGATGCCAGATCCCCATTTCCGAATGCAGTCAAATGACCGGTGTCCAGACAAAAGCCGACCCGCTGGTGTGGAAGTCTTTCGAAAATGATGAGCATGTCTTGCGGTTGTTCCTCGTACACATTTTCCAACATCAATTTCGAACCTTTTTCGAAAATCTGGTTTGCCAACCATGTCCATATCTCCAGGCAATTTTCAGTCCAGACATCTCGAAAATATCCATAGCGTCTGGCGTCATACCCGGCATGACATACGACGGATTTCGGTTTAAAGACGGGAATCAGATCAAGTACCTGTTCAAAACGCCTGCGGGTCAGTGCTCTGACAGCAGGATCCACCGAACCGGCTGAAAGGTCGATGTACGGTCCATGCAGAGTAGTGATTAACCTATGGTTATGCAGGATTTCGGCGATATTCAGAAATTCGGCATATGAAAAACGTTCCAGTGCCGCCGCATCGATACCGATTTCCGGATTGAAACCGTGTTGGATAAAGTTTTCCAGATAGGTATCAAAAAGCATCGAAAAGGGTATATTGATTTGAATATCTTTGAGCAGAGTTTGTATGGTTTTCATTATCGTTAGTGGCCCGAATTAATCAAATCACTTGCGTTGGATGCGCAAATTTGAAACTATCGGATGTGTTTTTGACTTTTTAATTCAAATCGATATCGCTTGAAAATGAAATTATTTTCTTATCTTTCAACACGTTTTCAGAGGATTGCCGATTGCTTTTATGACGTCCGGCCTCAACCATACCCGGGAGAAGAACGCCTAAAGATCTGCAATATCATTTCTCATCGAGGAGAGCATGATAACCGTGATATATTCGAGAATACCTTGGCGGCATTTGACAGAGCTTACCACATGGGTGTTAAAGGCATTGAATTTGATATTCGCTGGACAAAGGACCTTCATCCCGTAGTGATTCATGACCCGGATCTTAAAAGAGTATTCGGCATTGAAATTACCGTCAGAGATATCGCGTTCGACGAGCTACGCTCTCGGTGTCCTGAGGTTCCCCTGCTTTCGGATCTAATTCAGAAATTCGGCAAAAAATTACATCTGATGGCCGAAATAAAAGCCGAGACATATCCGAACCCTGATCGGCAAAATCAGGTTTTTGCGGATTGTTTTGCTTCTCTGGTTCCACAGACTGATTATCATCTGATGTCTCTCACGCCGCACATGTTCGATCTAATTACGTTCGTTCCGCCTTCAGCGTTTATCCCCATCGCCCAGTTGAACTTGACGACACTCAGCGATCTTGCCTTGAAAAGAGGCTTTGGCGGCGTTGCCGGGCACTATTTTCTCTTAAAGCAGAAAATTGTGGCCAGGCATCACAATCGCGGACAAACAGTGGGCACCGGTTATCCGAGATCGCAAAACTGCCTGTTCCGGGAAATCAACCGCGGTGTAGATTGGATTTTTTCAAACAATGCCGGAGAACTCCAAGCAATCCTAAATAAATTCCTTGAACCCAACAGGTCCGGTGTATCATACCCTCAAATGGGGTCATAGCTTCACGCATCAGAGAACCATCACGAACTTCAATCTTACAGTACACCATTTCTCCAAAATTTATTCAAGAAAATTGAGAACCTGCCGATAATGAATATGAATCGGTCCATGAAAATATATGGGCTATCATGGTGTATCAACGCCGGAAAATACGAAACTATTTTTTGTCGTCAATCAATCCATCACCATTTGCAACACATAGGAGAAATTATGTCGGAACGACCATATCTAAGAAATTGCCGATCCTGCGGCAAGGACTTTGCCAAATCCGTTAACGAGTGTCCCCATTGCGGCAAAACGCTGCAATCGGGTTTCATGTTAAAGCTGATAATCGGTTTGGGGTGTCTGGCGTTGGCAGGCGCATTTGCCATTCCAACCAGCAACGATCAGTCTAAAGATCGGCAACAGATCTTAAACACGGCAGTTGATCACCTCAATCCGGCTGATTTGGCCAACGTATTCAACTCTAGCCCTTCACGCATCAATCATCAGGCACCACGCACCGCAAATCAAATTACGGGCAAGATCGTTCAATGGGAACTAGAGGTGTTTGTTGTGACCAAATCGCAAGATCATTACAAAATTGTAACCAAGCCCACACCCAGTGCGCCTGGAACCTTGTTGACGGTGTATCCCCAGAATGATCGCCAAACCGCCCGCTTAGATACCATCCGAGCTGGAACAACAATTGAAATAAGGGGGAAAATTGCCGGAATACAGCAAGGAAGAATTAAAATTAATCCGGCTGTTTTAATTTAGATTGCAGCCGCATCGTTTTGGATTAATTTCGGCCGACACTAATCCTGACAGTTATAATCAACAAAGTTTTTGGATGTTTCCCATTTGTGAGCAGCCCTATAGGAAATAGCGCAGACTGAATCTTTACCTCGTTCCTTTACGCTGAACATGGCCTGGTCCGCCAGAGCCAACAGATCAGATAATGTGTCAGCATCATGGGGGTAGGTTGATACACCCAGGCTTGCGCTAATTCGAACCTCTAAATTCGCCTTTTGCAGATAAATTGTTTCTTTAATTCCTAACCGGATGGTTTCGGCCATCTGCATAGCTTGGTGTTTATCAAAACCGGGCAGCACTAGCACAAACTCATCGCCTCCATAGGCGACACCGTATGCAGGATTTCGAAGTGCGGCTTTGATGGTCAACGCAATCTCCTGAAGGGCTTTGCTGGCGTTAAGATGCCCATGGGTATCAACGACCTGTTTAAAATTATCGATGTCCATGAATATCAGGGAAAAAACCTGCCGAGTGGAGGCACTAGTCTCAATTAAGGCAGATAGCGCATTATAGAGGTGTCGCGTGTTGTAAAGACCCGTTAAATTGTCATGAATCGCCTGTGCTTTAAATTTTTTTTCACTTTCTTGCAATGCCTTCTGGGTGCGCTTGAGATGTTCTTCGGCCTCCATCTCTTTGGTGACAACGGTCAGATTTCCCAGAGAAATATGGATGCCGTCAGAGATAAACGATTCTATGGTTGCTTGATCTTTTAACCAAAAGGTTTCTTGGCTCTTAAGTGATATCTTATAAACGGCCTCAACAGCTCCGGTGGTTTTAGCTTCATTTCTCAGCCCTGAGACGCGTCTCTTCACCTCACGGCGATTGAATATATGTTGATGAATGCTTTGATTGAGTGTGTCGCTGCTGTAAACATGTCGCGCAACGATACTTTTTTTGAAAGCCACGTGGGCATTCGAACGGTCACATCCCAAAAGCGCTGTTAGGTGCTTGCTGACAAATTCATACCAAATAGTTTTGTGGTTATCCCGCCACGCTGAAATATATGGAATTGATGGGCTTCCGATTTCATCAAACGCCCTGAATCGATCCAAACATTCTGCTACATAGCTTTTCAGATGGGTGCTATAGTTACCGCTCAATATGCGTCCGCAATAGTCATTTTTGGAGGCTCGTATTTGCCGGTCTGAAGCGCTCATGAAGTGTATTTCCTGAGAGCGGGATATCCCATCTCTTGGTGCAGGCCATTTAAGTCCAGACAGTACCGTTTAAACTTTAACTACGCTGAGGTCAGATGTCCAGTTAAAATTAAATCACGTTTAAAGGTTTTTAACTTTCCACTCCGTTATCGTCCACTTCAAACTTTTTATCAGGTTTTCAATTTCCTCAATCGTATTTAAGGCGGCAATTTTGAGATTTACTCGAAGTTCATTTTCGTAAAACCGCTTTTGCCGGTCTAATTCATCTTCAACCTGGGCAGCACCCCAGTCCCAGTGTAAGCGCCTTATCCGACGTTTGGCCTTATATTCATCAAAGGAATACTCGAAATTACTCTCTAAAATAGAGATCATTTCATCCAAGGACGGGACCTGATATGTTCCGGCTAAGATTTGATCCAAAAATTCTCTGACGATTTGTCGGGCCGCCTTTTTCGTATCAGATGAGTACATAGTTGCAGATTTCTTGATGGTTTGTGGCTGACAGTGATCAGGTGTGACCCATAATCTTCCGGTCGGTTCGCATACTAACCGGCTAACGTCACCGATGTGCCAATATGTTGTATATAAACTGGCAAAATATACAATATATAGTAAAATTAATACAATATATAAGCAAAATAGTCAATTCATTTCAACCGAGTGTTTGCAAACACCTTGGCAGCTATGATTCATCTTGTGACTCCGCTCGGGTCATGTCCATCACGAAACCAGAAACGTATTGGATACATCCAGATAAATCAATTTACGTCTAAAAAACACTTGCGATTTAAAGATTATCCTTGTAGTAAGCATAGAATTTATTTGAACCTCTGCAACAATCATTTATTGGAGTCAAACCGATAAATTAAAATCGGCAGCCGGTAGGGGGCTTGTCTCACCAATGGATAGTTCAGAACAAGGTGAAATGTTAAAGGATAACGGGGGTACACGATCGGGGAGAGATAGACGCAAAACCAAGCTAACCATTGATAAGCCCGAACGACGATCAAAGGGGGATCGCCGGAGTGGTGTTGATCGCCGAAATGGTCAGAGAAATAGGGGCGGACGGGCTGTAGAACGCAGAGAGGCATTCAGAAAGAAACACATCGAGAGCAGCTAAATTCACTGGGCAAGCACGTGATAGGCCTCACATTTTGAAACCAGCTTGGAGACAAACCCCTGATGTCTGATCGTTTGGTAAAGTTATATGATCTGCCTGCTTTGGAGCCGGTCATTAAGAAACTTCAGCAAGATCAAATAGTGATTCGCAGGGCGGCAGCTTATGAAAAATTTCAAATTGTAGACTGGGTGCGGTTAACATTTGGTTTGCCGTGGGCAAGTGAATGTGACGTGGCCTTCAGCAATCATCCTGTTTCCTGTTTCCTCGCAACTTCACGAGGCTCTTTAGTTGGGTTTGCGTGTTATGATAGTACGTGCAAAGATTTCTTTGGCCCGCTAGGCGTATCCAAAGATTTTCAAAAAAGAAGTATCGGCAAAGCGCTGTTGCTCAGAAGCTTATGCGCAATGGCCGAAAATGGATATGCCTATGCGATTATAGGAGACAGTGCTGACGCCGCTGATTTTTATTCCAAAGTCATCGATTGCCATGAAATCAAGGATTCATCTCCAGGAATTTATCGTGATCGCTTAGAAGAACGCTAAATTATTTGTAGAGCCAATCGAATTCATCTTCCCTAAAGTATTTTTTAAAAGATTCCGATAAACACAAAAAAGAATCTATCCCTCAGGCTATTTATTTCAACCGAATTTTTCAGAGATTATCTTCAATAACAAAGTGCGGAGTGACGAATTACCGTTTAAATAAATGAGAATAATCCATGAATGAGAAAGAACTCATCAATCGGGATAAAACAGCTATTGTAGATCTCGATTCTCTTTTGCAAGCCGACAGTCGCCATCCCTATTTGGTAATTTATATCGGCAGCGACAGCGGTCAACGGCATAGGCTGCATCGAGGCATTATGTCTATCGGCCGGTCTCCCCAGGCCGATATCATCATTGAGGACGATCGGATTTCCCGCATTCACTGCATCATCGAATGGATGGGGGATACGATTTCTGTTGAAGATAAAGGATCAACAAACGGTACCTACGTCGATTCCCGGAAGGTGAGTCATGCTCTTGTGCCGCCCGGGGTGCCCATTCAACTGGGCCACTCGATAATGAAAATAGAATATAAGAACGAAGTGGAGATCCGATCGGAGGAAAACCTCCTGCATAGAGCCTCCTTTGACGCCCTGACGGGAATTTTCAACCGGCAACACTTTATTAAACTTGCGTTGATGGAGATGGCTTACGCCAGCAGGCATAAGCTGCCGGTGGGCATTATCATGATGGATATCGATAATTTTAAGCAAGTTAATGACACATATGGTCATCAAATTGGTGACGTTGTCCTATCGCAGTTTGCCAACATTGTGGTTGAAAATAAGCGGGCTGAAGATCTTTTTGCCCGCTATGGAGGCGAAGAATTTATTACCATGCCGCGTGGCGAAACGAATAATGACATCATGTATGGTCAATGCGAACGTATTCGGACCGCCGTGGAAAATTTCCCGTTTTGCGTTGATGAAACCTGTATTCGAATCACAGCATCCTTGGGTTATCATGTGAAGAAAGTCGAAAAAAGCGATGTTGAGACCATTCTAAACGAGCTGATCGGCGGCGCCGATCAGGCCCTTTATCGTGCCAAAAAACGAGGCAAGAACCGAACCGAGTGTCTCCTTTAATGTTTGTCGCCGTCATGTCGGTGGATGGGCCAACCGCATCACGGTTTTGATGCGTTTTGTTGGGGGGACTTTACGCCGGAGAGGGCTGTTGGAATTACGGTAACAACGTCTTGTACAACTCTATCCTCCTCATCAACTTTCATCGTGTGAATGTGCAGGCTCTCAAATAACCGGGTTAGGGTTTCATACAGGCAAATGTCAATCGGATTCGTGTGTTTCTTCGCCAGGGCCAATTCTATTCCGTGTCTCCATTTATCAATCATTCGTTCCGGATTGATTTTTAAGAGGCCCGATAAATTGACAATATGAAGTTCGTTGCCGTTCCTCCACGCCATTCTCGGTACACGATATTTTGCTTTTTTAAGAAATGATCGATTGAGAAAAAAGGTATAATCATTTCGGATTCTATCTTCATCAACGGTTACGGATAAATGTATAACCCAAAACGGCGCGTATTTGGCTTTAAGGTCTTCCCCGGAAATCAATTCACACCATTTTTGAAATGAATCAACTTTGTATTCTGAACACCCGGCTAGTAAAACGTGTAAAAAAACACCCACAAGTATTGGCAGTATATTTCTATTCATGTTTTAAATATAATTCGTTTCTCAGATGACGACGTGGTCGATCTGTTCGCACGTTTAGAATCATTGTGCGGACAGATAGCTTGCCTCTTCACGGCCCTTTTCCTCATCCACAAAATAAAAGAGAACGGCGCCGACGATAAACAGTAGTAAGATAGACGCGATACTCCAGCGCGATGCTAATTGACCAATTTGTGCAAGTTGTTCCTCGGTTGGTGACGCCGGCATCAGTAACCGGCGGGCAGTGAGGCCGACTATGCCCATCAATGCGGGTCCGATAATGACGGCAAACTTGCCCAGCATGTTGTAAAACCCATAGTATTCGGCTGCCTGGTTTTTAGGGATCAAACGCGCATAGTAAGAACGGCTGAGCGCCTGAATGCCTCCCTGGACCGACCCGATGACGATGGCTAAAATATAAAACTCCATTTTCTGGGTCATCATGGCTCCCCAAATCGTGACTCCCATGTAAATAGCGATCGCCAGATAAATTGCTTTGCGGGCGCCCCAGCGTTGCCCGAGCTTTCCAAATACTAAGGCGGCCGGGAAGCCGACGAATTGCACAATCAGCAGCGCAACAATTAAATCATTTGACTCAAAACCTAAAGAAAGCCCGTAATCTACGGCCATCCGGATAATGGTATCGACCCCGTCGATGTAAAACCAATACGCCAGCAGAAAAAGAAAAACGGTTTTTAAATGGTGGATTTTTCTAAATGTAGCCAAAAATTGCTTAAAGCCCGCAACGACAAAATTTTCACGGGTCGGATGGCCACCGGCGGATGTCCCCTCCGGCACCCATGCGATCGTGAATAGGGTGAACAATCCCCACCACAGAGCAACCGACAGAAACGAAAAGCGGACGGCTGCTGCGGCGTCGGGCAGACCGAAAGTTTTCGGCATGAGGGTCATCATCACGTTGATCAGAAAGAGCAAGCCTCCGCCCAGGTACCCCATTGAAAATCCCAGGCTTGAAATATAGTCAATTTTATCTTCGCCGGTGATGCTCGGCAAAATCGAGTCATAAAATACATTGGCGCCTGAAAATCCGATAACTCCCATGACGTAAATAAATATCGCTAAACCCCATTGACCCTTCTGAACGAGAAACAATCCAGCGGTCATCAGCACTCCCAAATACGCAAAAAGCAGCAATAATTTTTTTTTTACAGATCCTTTATCGGCAATGGCACCGAGAACAGGTGCCATTAGGGCGACGAATAGACTGGCAAGCGAATTTCCAAAACCGAGTTGAGCCGTGCTCAGATTGACATCCGCCCCGTAGCTCCAGTATTGTTTGAAGAAAATTGGGAAAAAGCCCGCCATGACGGTTGTTGCAAAGGCCGAGTTTGCCCAATCATACATCACCCATCCCCACACCACTTTTGTGTTGCTGTCCAAAGCACTGCCTTCCTATGATTGAGTATATAATTGTCGGGTTGCGGGATCCAGAATTCGGGAGCTTTGCGTTGCCGCAACAGAAGCCGTTTGCCCGCAGTCATGATCACATAGCAACAACCCGATGTTATTTTCGTCCTATGGGTACGATATAAGCCGGGCGCTCATCTTCGCCCAGATGTGCAATCCTTTTTACGTCATTGTCACGAAAGGCACCGATCACCACTGTTTCCAAGCCGAGCGCTATGGCCTGCAAGCATACATTTTGAGCAGCGTGACCGATCTCCATAAAAATGTATCGAATTCCCCGATCACCATATGTGCGCGTAACACGCTCATTCACCGCACAGAACAGGAAGACAGCAGGTGCCGCGGCAACGGAGTCTTGCTGGAGTGCGGCGCGACAGATATTATTTCGCCGGTCGCCGGCAACGATCGGTAACAATGCATGCGCTCCCGTGATATATTTATAAATGCCTGCCGGCAGATCTTGCACCTTTCCGGCGAGAGCATACAATTCCAACGGATAAAGCGCTCCAGCTGAGGGAGCGGTCCTGTAACCCTTAGGGCTTGAGATTCCTTGAGCAGACCAAAGCAGCTGGGAAAATTCCGAAAGAGTCAGCGAGTTCGTGCTGAACCTTCTGACCGATCTTCGGTTAGCCAATGCGTGTTCGACAGAGATCCGTCCGTCGTAGCGGGGCTCGGGCAGTTTGATCCCATTTTCTAAATGTGCACCCTGCATCCCTAAAATCCTTCAACAAAGGGTCAAGGAACGTTTATAAGAATTTTGATTGGATCAATCCTAACCGATTGAACCACGTGATATTGTTTTCTGGTTATCTAAAAAGCCCAAGTTGCCATAAAACCAACTTATCGGTAGGGGCGGCTTTCCAGCCGCGGCATTTG
>Ga0209536_100002994_pt1 | contig 27380 bp, 28 predicted proteins | sample DeeMarSeWOR28_12_FD_187461 | JGI IMG/M metagenome (GOLD analysis project Ga0209536, IMG submission 187461) | Marine sediment microbial communities from White Oak River estuary, North Carolina - WOR-2-8_12 (SPAdes) (version 2) | ecosystem: Environmental > Aquatic > Marine > Intertidal zone >... | reverse complement strand
GGAGATAGTGCCAGCCCAGATCGAGCGCCGGTACGAGGCGACCTGGGACGGGAGGGCGAAGCTCTGCATCGGCGTCGGGGGGATCAACTACAACCTGAAGATCGGCTCCAAGGTCTTCGGCTGGGTCAACGGGGACAGGGCGGAGCCCGGGGTCTGCACCGACAACACCGGGAGCGCCTCCCAGAAGAACGGGTACAGGACTAAGGCCTCCCTGGGGAACGAGGCGAAGCTCCTCAGCGGTGAGGCCAAGGGCGAGAGGGGGGTCGTCGTCGGGAAGCACGGCTACCAGCTGCCCGGGGGCGCCCATCACGTCCTCCTCCACTTCGGGGACGAGACCGTGGAGAAGCTGGCGATAGGGGATAAGATCCTAGTGAAGGCCTGCGGGATAGGCCTGGAGATCGAGGGGTACGAGGACGTCCTCGTGAGGAGCCTGGGTCCTAGGCTGCTGGAGTCCATGGGCATCGAGGAGAAAGGAGGTAAGCTCCACGTCCCGGCGGTCAAGGAGATCCCCCACACGCTCATGGGGGAGGGCTGGGGCACAGGAGCCCACAGCAGCCACATCGGCATCCAGACCTGCTACGAGCCGGACATAGCGGCCCACGGATTGGACGAGCTCCGCTTCGGGGACGTCGTCTTCCTTGGGGACATCCTGAGCGACTGGGGGAGGCACTACTACCGGGGCGGGTCATCCATCGGGGTGGTCGTCAGCGGCCCCAGTGACGTCTCCGGGAGGGGGATAGGGGTCTGCACGATCCTCTCCTCCAAGGAGGGGAGGCTTGAGCCCAGCATCAATGCTGACGCAAACATAGGCAGGTACCTGGGCCTCATCGGGGGCTGAGCCATGCTCAAGACGAACAAGGACAGGCTCATCGTCACCGCCGTCCAAGCCGTGGTCCAGCCCTCCGGGGGACGGGGTTACGGGAGCACCTGGGAGGGCAGGTCCAAGATGACCCTGGGCACAGCCTCCATCAACTACACCGTCTCCATCGGCGACCCAGTCTGGGGATACGCCTCCGCCGACCACGTCGAGCCCGACGTCACCGTCCAGGGGCGGGACAAGCCCGTCGCCAGCGACTGCGCCATCGCCATCCTGGGCTGCATCGGCAACGAGGCGAGGGTCGTCTCCGGGGACGCCAAGGGGGCGGAGGGCTTCTACATCGGTCGCCACGCGGGGGCGGACGACCTTGTCTGGTTCCCCAAGGAGGTGCTGGAGGACTTGGCGCTGGACGACAAGGTCCAGGTGAGGGCGGTGGGCTGCGGGTTGCAGATCGAGGGGTTCGAGGACGTGAAGCTGAACAAGATGTCCCCGGAGCTGCTGGAGGCGATGGGGGTCACAGTGGAGGACGGGGCGCTCATCGTCCCGGTGGTGGCTGAGATACCCGGATGGATCCTGGGGGCCGGAGTCGGCTGGGACGCCTCCGTCGAGGTGGTGGACTACGACATCCAGACCACCTGCCCCGAGGTCGTGGAGGAGCTGAACCTAAAGAGCCTACGCCTGGGGGACGTAATCGCCATCCCCGACCACTACGACGCGTGGGGGCGGGGGCGCTACGAGGGGGCTATGACCATCGGCGTCATCGTCCACGGGTTCAGCAGCTCCGGGGGCCACGGGCCGGGGGTGAACCCCATAATGGCGGCCCTACCGGGGAGGATAAAGGCGAGGTTAAACCCCCATGCGAACGTCGCCTACTACCTCGGAATCAGGGAGAAGCCCGAGAAGTAATCCCTTCTTTTTTTCACCACTCTGGGGGAGCCGTCTCCTCATCGGTCCCGAACCTCCAACCTAGGAGGACCAGGAAGGCCGTGTACCCTATGGACATGGCCCACTTAGCGAGCTCCCACTGCCATGGCTCCAATGTTATCAATGGTATATTGTTTGCTCAGATATGAAAAGGATGCTGGGAGAATCCGTAGTCAACAGAAATGTACCCTCCGCCACATACCATCATTTTTACACTACGTTAACAGACAAATGGTTGAGGTAATCATCCCCATGGACGTCGTCAAGGAGACAGCCCGCAGGATCAGGGCCCTGGAGATACAGGGAGCCACCAACGTCGCCATCGCGGCGGTAAACGCCCTCTCGGAGCAGATACAGCTCTCAGAGGAGGTTGACCGCGCCTCCATCCTCTCCCAGATAGAGGAGGCCAAGGAGATCCTATTCGCCTCCAGGGAGACCGAGCCCTTCATGAGGAACGCCATCAGGTACATCGAGTGGAGGCTCAGGAACGGGGAGTGGCGGGACAAGGAGGAGCTCAGGGAGCTGGTCCACGGAGTCTCAGAGGGCTTCCTCGAGGACTTCAAGGCAGCCACCGACACCATGGTCAACGTGGGGACGAGGAGGATAAACTCGGGCACCGTCGTCCTCACCCACTGCCACTCATCTGCAGTCTCCAAGGTCTTCGTCGAGGCAAAGAGGAAGGGCGTCGACTTCAGGGCTGTCTGCACGGAGACCCGCCCCAAGTACCAGGGCAGGATAACCGCCCGGGAGCTCCTGGAGGCGGGGATCGACACCACGATGGTGGTGGACTCGGCGATGAGGAGCTTCCTCAAGGAGGCCGACCTCGTCCTCGTTGGGGCCGACGCCATCACCTCCGAGGGGAACGTCATCAACAAGATCGGCACGAGCCAGCTCGCCCTCGCCGCCGACGAGGCGCGAGTGCCCCTCTACGTCGTCTCCACCCTCCTCAAGTTCGACCCCCAGACCATCCACGGTGAGTACGAGGTCATAGAGGAGAGGGGGCCAGAGGAGATCTGGCCCGACGCCCCGGATGGGCTGAAGATAAGGAACCCCGCCTTCGACGTCACCCGCCGGGAGTACATCCACGGCATCGTCTGCGAGGAGGGGGTCATCTCCCCCCACTCGATACTGGAGGCCGTACGTAGAAGGTATCCCTGGATCATCGAGAGCGTGGGGGCCTAGGACCAGGTCTCCAGGGCCTTCGCTAGCTCAACGTGATCCACAGCATACTCCTTGAGGGAATGACCTCCGAGCCTCGCGTCCACGGCCTGCCTTAGGGCCATGGCGCCCGCCACAGATCCGTCTGGGTGACCGTGGATGCCTCCTCCCGCCTGGATGACGAAGTCCGTGCCGAAGATCTCTATGAGGTCCGGGACGTGGCCTGGGTGGAGTCCCCCAGACGCCACGGGTAGCACCCTTTTGAGGCCGTGCATGGGCTCCTTCAGGGCCTTGATGTTCTCGTGGACCTCGTCCCGGGTCTCCGCCATCTTCCCCACCGCCGTCCCCACGTGGAGCTGATCCACCCCGAGTATCCTGGCGACCTTGGCTATCACCCTCATGTTGATGCCGTGGACCCTCGACCGGGTAAAGGCTGCATGGCCCGCCCTGTGGGCGTGGATGACCAGGTCGAGCCCCCTCTCCCGGAGGGTCTGGAGGGCCGACCAGCCGACCGTGAGGATGTCCACCATCATGTAGCGGCCGTCCTGGTCCTGCACCATCTCGGCCCGCCTAAGCATCTCCTCCGTCTCTGCGGTGACGTTCACCATGTAGACCTTCCTCTCCCCCGTCTCCTCCTCGGCCCTGTCCCTCATCTCCAACGTGCTGACGAGCCTCTCCTCGAAGGGGTTGAACGCCTGGCTGCTCAGGTTCTCGTCGTCCTTGATGATGTCGCAGCCCCCCGACCAGGCGTCGTAGGCCACCTTGGCGTGGTCCTCCGTCCTGAGCCCCAGCTTGGGCTTGATTATCGTCCCGACAAGGGGCCTCCCCTCCAGCCCCAGGAGCTTCCTGATACCATCTATCCCGTATCGGGGCCCCTCGAAGCTCCGGACAAGCTCCTCCGGGAACTCCATGTCGTTGAGCCTCAGGTTCCCCAGGGCCTCGAGGCCGAAGACGTTCCCGGCCACGCTGCTCAGGATGTTGGCCATGTTCCCCGGCTCGAACAGCTCGACGGGATACGCAATCCTGCACTCGTTACCGATGATATCGTAGACCGTGGCATGGAGCCTCTCGAGGTAGGGCTTGACTGTGGTCAGCTCCGTCCAGGTGCCGATGGAGCTCTCAGCGGCGACGCCCCCCATGGCCTCGTCCATGGAGATCCCCTTCGGCTCAACGTGGAAGCTGCAGATCAGGTCCGAATCCTCCGGCTGGTAGTCAATGTCAATGAAATCCACATATCTCATAGGAGAAACCCCTGTGTGATAGATTCCGGGTCCGTTAGTAATTTAATTTTCCATGTTTATACCATTGTAGGCGTAGTGTGGGGTATCTAAAATGCAGTACAGTGCGAGGCTCCTAGACCTTGAAGCCGGCGGTAAGTATATCGTGGTGATGTGCGTAGACGACGCCAGGACCCTGGGTGTCATCTCCAACGACAGGCTGATGCTGAACTCCAACGGGACCACCGTGGTCGCCATCCTCAACACCTCCGAGGTGTTCCCACGGGGTGTGCTCGGGATGTACAAGGAGATCGGCGAGTACCTGGGCGTGGACGAGGGGGACCCCATCGACGTGGAGCCCGCCGAGAGGCCCGAGTCCCTCATGCACATAAGGTCGAAGATAATGGGGGAGAAGCTGATGCCCAAGCACCTCGACGCCATAGTCGAGGACGTCGTCCAGAGGCACCTGAGCAGCATAGAGCTCTCCTCCTTCGTCACGGCCCTCCAGATCCACGGCACCAGCATGGAGGAGATAGAGGCCCTCTCCAGGTCCATGATAAAATGGGGGAAGACAATCGACTTCGGAAGGACCCCCATCTGCGACAAGCACAGCATCGGTGGGGTGCCCGGGGACAAGACCACCATGATCGTGGTCCCCATGATCGCCGCCGCAGGTTACACGATCCCCAAGAGTTCATCGAGGGCCATCACCTCCCCGGCGGGCACCGCCGACAGGATGGAGGCCATCTGCCCCGTGAACCTGAGGCTGGAGGAGATCATCGAGGTCGTCAACGACATCGGCGCCTGCATCGTCTGGGGTGGAGCCCTGGACCTTGCGCCGGCGGACGACCTCTTCATCCAGGTCGAGTATCCCCTCTCCATCGATCCCCTCCTCCTCCCCTCGATCATGAGCAAGAAGAAGGCTATGGGCTCCACCCACGTCGTCGTGGACATCCCCACGGGGCGGGAGGCCAAGATAAAGACCATGGAGGAGGCCCAGCAGCTGGCCATCAACTTCATCGAGCTGGGGAACCGCCTCGACATGAAGATACGCTGCGCAGTCACCGAGGGGGAGCAGCCCATCGGCTACTGCATTGGCCCCAGCCTGGAGGCGAGAGAGGCCCTCAAGACCCTGGCCGGCTCCGGCCCTCCGGACGTCGTGGACAAGGCTACAAGCATAGCCGGGATACTCCTGGAGATGGTAGGCGAGGAGGACGGCCAAGCCAAGGCCATGGAGCTGCTCACCTCGGGCAAGGCCGAGGCGAAGATGAGGGAGATAATCGGAGCCCAGGGAGGAGACCCGGACGTAAGGCCCCGGGACCTCGTCGTCGGCGATGAGAGGCTCGACGTGAGGGCTGCGAGGGACGGGCGGGTCCTCTGGTTCAAGAACAGGTCGATAGCCCAGATAGCTCGGGCCGCCGGCACCCCCAACACCAAGTGCGCTGGAATAGAGCTGGGGGTGAAGCTGGGGGACGAGGTGAAGGAGGGGGACATCCTCTTCAGCGTCTACACGGACAGCCTGCGCAAGCTGGGCCAGGCTGAGGAGCTGGTGGAGCGTCTGGAGCCCATAATCGTCGGCAACAGGATAGGAGAGAAGATGATCGTGATGAAGATCTCCGAGTCCACCACCCCGGGGTCCGAGAGGTACATCATCGACAGGTGATCCCACCCATCGCAAGCTTCATATCGTGATCAGGCAGTTCCTCGGTTATCCAGGTGACGTCGTTGCTCACGATATGGCAGATTGTGGTGATGCACTTCGCCATCTACTTCGGCCACTACGTCATCGTCGCCACTACACTAAACTTCCAATACGGGAACGCGGGAATCCCCAACATGAGCAACAGCCTCTCCGTGGCCTGCGGGGCCTACGTCATCACCTCCATTGTTACCCGGATCTGCATGTGGCTCCTGGGTATGGCTGGGGTGGTCTTCAGGCTCAACTGGGTCTACGACAACCCCTACAACGTCTCCTTGATATCGGCATTCCTGGATGATCGCCCCCTCCTGGGCTTCTCCTTCTTCATGCTCTCCCTGGCCCTGGCGTTGGTCCTCGGCAACCTCCTGGGCTGGGTACTCGCCTCGATAAGCGGGAAGATGAGGGCATCCACGCTCATGGTCCTCCTCTACGTCGTGGCCCAGGCCGGGAACATCATAGTGGCCAACGAGAGCTGGATAGCCGGGGGCTCCAACGGGGCCTTCATCCCCAACTTCCTCGGGTGGTATCCCGGGGAGAACCTCCTCATAGTGGCCGTCACCACCATGCTCGTGGGGCTGCTCTGCTACTTCGTGGTGAGGGCCATACAGAACTCCCCCTTTGGCAGGCTGGCAAGGGCCGTCAGGGAGAACGAGTGGACTGTGATGAGCATGGGGAAGGACGTGGGGAAGATCAGGAGGGGCGTCATGGCGTTCAGCTCGGGGATGATGGCCGTCACCGGGGTCCTCCTCGCCCTCTACTACAGGTTCGTGGAGCACGGGATGTTCGACCAAGTCTCCTACACTATCTGGCCCTGGCTCATGATAACGATCGGGGGCATCGGGAACAACGCTGGCTCCCTCGTCGGAGTCATCGTATGCGTCGGTATCCTGAAGGTCATCTCGACGTTCAACCTGTTCTACGGAGGCGTAATCGCGTCTTCAGGGATGGCTGGGCTCTTCATCACCTTCGAGGAGATGATGCTCTCGGTGATACTCCTTTTGTTCTTGGTCTACAAGCCCTACGGCCTGATCCCCGAGAAGCGTCTCCACATCCCAGGTATCGAATATAGAAGATACCTGATGGAGAACCCATCACACCGTGATGAGGCCACCAAGTGAATCACGTAGGGCTTGGGGGTGTAATGAAACCGATGCGAGCCATGATCATTGCTTCACGACAATCGCGGCGTCCGAGGCAGCATCCTGAGCCTCTCTTCTGAGCAGGTCCCTCGCCCGTCTCTCCTCCTTGATGCTGACCTGCATTGCCTTGAGGCCCTCCCAATCGCTCTCCGCAGCCCTCCTCGCCTGCTCACGCCAGGTCGACGGATCGGCCGTGCTTGGAAGCCTGAGTTTCCCAGCCACCAGATGTTCCTGTACCTCTTCGGGCTCCCTCTCGGCGAGTTTCGAGAAAGACGTGATTCCCGCAGATCTGAGCACGGCGGAGACCCGGGGGCCGATGCCGTCGATAACCGTGAGGTCGTCCTGCATGTGGCGTATCCTCGTACTCTGGGAAGCCGCTTCCTGTGCTCTCTCCTCCAGCTCTGTCTCCAGCCTTGCTATGCCTGCTTCAGCGGCCTCCGCTCGGGTGAGGGTGTCTCGGTTTTTCTTCACGAGAGACGCCAGGTCCCCCCTCATGAGCTCGATGGAAGCGTCCCTCTCCTTGATCTCCCTCTCACGCTCAAGGATCCCAGCCTCCGCCCTCTCGGCACGAGTGTTCAATTCCTCGACATTCTCCTTGAGGGCCCTCAAGTCCTCCTCTAGCTGCCCAATGGAGTCCTCTTTCTCCTTAATCTGGTCCCTTAGGAGGCTGACGGACTCCTCCCTCCTATCAAGTTGGACGTTGAGGCTGTCCCTACTGGCGCCTATATCGGTTAGATCCTGTTTTAGTTCCTCAATCGATACATCTCTCTCCTTGACCTGGGCGGAGATCCGGTGTATGTTCTTATCCTTCGTTGCGATGCTCTTCTGGAGGCCCTCTATGCTGGACTCGTGCTCCAGCATCCCATCCTTCAACTCCTTGAGCTTCTCGTCCTTGTTCTTGAGGGAGGTCTTCAGCTTCTCGGTCTTCTTCTCCGCGTCGCTCATGGCTCCGCGGTAGTAGAACCACATTATGAGCATCCCTATGAACAGGTTGCTAATCAGCAGGACCAGGATTGGAGTGGTGCTCATCAACATCTCAGATTAACGCATTTGAGCAGTTACGTCTAATAAGTTGTTATGAATCCCTGAAACTTCACATGGAAACCTACCTCTTCTCTGGATCGATTGTAAGTTTCGATGAAGCGAATGCGTGCCATGAGAAAACGTGGCGGGTCCGGAGGGATTCGAACCCTCGGCCAATGGCTTAAGAGGCCACCGCTCTAACCTTGCTGAGCTACGGACCCACTCGAAACACCCATATTGCCCGACCAGATTTAAATCTTTCAGCCTCCCACCCCCGAGGGCTTAACCAATAAATACAGCCAACAAGATAGAAGGAGGAACGTGAACGGCTTTGAACGGAGCCCTTTCCGCATTATACTCATTCTTCGTAACCAAGCTGCCTTACGTCACCATCGCCGTGTTCCTTCTCGGAGTCGCATACAGGCTCCAGAGGTGGCTCTCGGCCCCCAAGGACCCCAAAGGCCAGCCCCTCCACTGGCCCTCAGCCCTCAAGTACGCCGTCCTCGACGTCGTCCTCTTCAGGAAGACCTACAAGACTGACAAGCCAATGTGGCTTGTCCTCGTCCTCTTTCACGTTGGGACCGGGGGCATCCTCTTCGGCCACATGAGGGGGTTCCACCTCTGGTCTGCCTCAATGTTCGAGGTCCTCGGCCACGGCTTCGCCGAGTTCATGGTCCACACCCTCCCCGTCTACATGGGATGGATGTTCCTGGCGACCCAGGTCTACCTCCTCTACAGGAGGGTCCGCCTCGAGGGGAGGCAGCTCCAGTCCCTAGCCAACGACTACGGGGCCCTGGTCATCCTGCTCATCACCAGCATCCTCGGTCAGGGGATGAGGATCTTCCCGCCGGAGGCGATCCCCCCCGAGACCTACAGCGTCGTCTTCATCCCGGGCTTCATCGTCCTACACCTGGAGAAGGTGCCCAGCCATCACTGGTTCTTCTGGCACGTCCTCTTCACGCAGCTCCTGGTGATGTACCTCCCATGGAGCAAGCTTGTACACGCCATCAGCGGCGTGGCGACGTCGGCCCTCTATGGCTCAAGGAGGAGAAAATATGACCTCTAAGGACGTCAAGGAGGCCCTGGGCAAGTTCACAAGGCGCCAGCTCATGGAGCTGGACACATGCGCCCACTGCGCCCTCTGCACTGAGCACTGCCCAGTCTACGCGGAGACCGAGGAGCCCGGCCACGCCCCGGGAGTGAGGTCATCCAAAGCAGTGAAGCTCTACGACAAGCAGCACGGGCTGAGGGCGCGCATACTGGGCCCCAGGCCCGTCACGGACGAGGATGTCGAGGATCTCTCGGACAGCGCGTTCAACTGCACATTCTGCGGGCGATGCATGGAGGTCTGCCCATTCGGCTTCCAGACCCACGAGCTCTGGAGCAAGGTAAGAGAGGTCGTCCACGACCTCGATGGGACCCCCCGCAACGTCGAGATGCTCGAGGGCATGCTGGACGAGAGCAAGAACCCCTACGGCCTCGACCCCGACTCCCGCCTCGACTGGGCGGACTTCACCGACCTCGATGAGATACCCGAGAAAGAAGAGGCCGAGGTGGCCTACTTCGTCGGGTGCACCACAGCCTTCAAGGGGGCCAACCACGAGGTAGCCTTCGCAACGGCCTCCATACTCAACACCCTCAACGAGGACTGGACCCTCCTGGGGGAGGACGAGTGGTGCTGCGGGAGCCCCCTCCTCCTCGCCGGGGACGAGCACAGCGCCAAGGAGTACGCCAGGCACAACGTCGAGGTCCTCGAGTCCAGGGGGGTCAAGAGGCTGATCACGGGCTGCTCGGGGTGTTACAGGGTGTTCAAGTGGGAGTACCCCAAGCTCCTCGGCCACGAACTAAAGTTCGAGGTCCTCCACACCCTGGAGTACATCCTTGAGAAGCTGGAGTCAGGGGATCTGAAGCCCGAGAAGACCGACGAGAGGGTCATCTACCACGACCCCTGTGAGCTCTCCCGCCTCGGAGGCCTCATAGCGGAGCCCCGGAAGGTCCTGGCCTGCCTCGCCGACGACTGGGTGGAGTTCGCCGAGCACGGCATCGACGTCAGGTGCTGCGGAGGGGGTGGTCTCCTCCAGGCATCGAACAACGAGGCGCGCCTGGCGATAGTCAAGAAGCGGCTGGACGAGGCCAAGTTGCTGGGGGCTGAGGTGATCACCTCCGCCTGCCCCTCCTGCAAGCTCACCTTCATGGACGGCGCCAGGGAGCACGGGGTGGAGATAGAGGTCCTTGACCTCGTCGAGCTTGTGGCGAAGCAGCTGGACATCCTATGAGTGTGCGATGATGGGAAGCGCGTATGACTACGGGGTCCTCACGAAGCCGAAGGTTCTCCTAGCGATGCTCCTCCTCTACGCCTCCTCATACTTCGCATCTGTGGCGTACTCAGGCTACGGCTGGGACGTCAACACGTTCCTGATCGGGCTCACGGCGGTGGCTATGGCCGTCAGCGGCGCAAACGCCCTCAACTGCTACCTCGACAGAGACATCGACGCCCTCATGACGAGGACCCTGGGGCGCCCCCTCATCACGGGGACCATCGGGCCCTCGGGAGCCCTCGCGTTCAGCGGCTCCCTGCTCGTCGCCTCCTCGCTGGTGGCCCTCTCACTGGGAACCGTACCCTTCCTCCTCTTCCTGGAGGGGGCTGGGACCTACCTCCTCCTGTACACGGTGCTGGTGAAGAGGAGGACCAGCCTCAACGTCCTAGCGACCGCCCCGAGCGTCGCCGCACCCGCCTGGTTCGGCTGGTACCTTGGAGGGGCCCAGCTCTACCCCGTGGGGCTGCTGATGGGGGTCTTGGTGGCTATCTGGGGTCCCATCCATCTGTGGAGCCTCGCTTACGCCTACTCGAAGGACTACTCCAGGGCGGGGGTGCCCATGCTTCCCTCCGTGGTCTCCAACGATAGCGCCGTGAGGGGCATAATCGCCGCCCTCGCCGTGCTGATAGCCTCCTCCTACTCCCTGATCCCGTGGACGGGGACCCTCTTCTACCCCCTCGTCGTTACCCTCATCAACGCTCCCGTGGCGGTGGCGGGCATCAGGTTCTACAGGTCGAGGACCAACAGGGCTGGATGGTGGATCTTCAAGCTCACAGCCCCCCAGATCGTCATCGTCCTCCTCGCATTCATGGCGGAGAGGCTGTTCTTCGCTTAGGGCCGGAGTAATAGTCTTTTATTCCATCTGACACCCTGTTAATGTATACTGGATGGATTGGCATGGTTAAGATAGAGGGAAACGACTTCCCCGAGGACCTGTACTACCACAGGGACCACATGTGGGTGAAGGTCGAGGGGGACAAGGTCCGGGTCGGCTACAACGACTGGGCGCAGGAGGCGGCTGGGAAGCTCCTGAACCTCAACACCAAGAAGGTGGGGAGGTCAGTGAAGTCCGGGAAGACCCTGGGCACCGTTGAGAGCGGCAAGTGGGTCGGCCCTCTCAAGTCCCCTGTCTCAGGGGAGATCGCAGAGGTCAACGAGGAGGCCCGGAAGGAGCCCTCCGTCATCAACGACGACCCCTACGGGAACGGATGGGTCGCTGTCATCTCCCCCTCCGACCTTGAAGCCGAGCTGGGTGACCTCATCAAGGGCTCCGACGGAGCCGAGCTTGAGTCATGGCTCGCTGCGGAGAAAGCCAAACACACATAAACTTCCATCCTCTTTTTAGCAGGACAACGATGGAGAGCTGGAGGCTTCTCAACCTAGGATACTCAACGCCCCTGGTGGCCCAGACCTTCTACGAGGCCGTGGCGGAGGCCGTCCACAGGGGAGTCTCCCCAAACACCCTAATCCTCCTGCAGCCAGACAGTCCCTATGCCTGCCTTGGCTACCACCAGGACCTAGAGAAGGAGATGGACCTGGAGTTCTGCGAGGAGTCGGGGTTGCCCATCATCCGGAGGAGCCAGGGGGGAGGCGCCACTTACCTGGACAGGGACCAGGTCTTCTACCAGATCGTCTCCAGGGGAAGCGAGATCGTACCCAGGAACATCGATGCGATGTTCGAGAGGCTCCTCTCAGTTACCGTTGAGACATACAGGAGGCTCGGCGTCCCCGCGGAGTTCAAGCCCCTCAACGACGTCGTGGTGGAGGGGCGCAAGATCTCGGGGAACGGTGCGGGGATGCACGAGTCGGCTTCCATCCTCGTGGGGAACGTCATCCTGGACCTAAACTACGACCTCATGGCCAGGGTCCTCAGGGTCCCCGACGAGAAGTTCAGGGACAAGATGGCCAGCAGCATGAGGGAGTGGGTGTCCACACTGAAGCGGGAGCTGGGGGAGATACCCCCCGTCGAGAAGGTCCACTACACCTACGCAGCCGTCTTCGAGGAGCTCCTCGGCGTCGAGCTTCACAGGGAGGAGCCAACCGAGGAGGAGTGGAGGATCTTCGAGGAGGAGACCAAGCCCCGGCACAACTCCCGGGAGTGGCTCTACATGGAGGTGCCCCCGTCCCAGGCTAAAGAGGGGAGGGCCGTGAAGATCGCCCACGAAGTGAAGGTCGTCGAGGCCGACCACAAGGCAGCCAAGCTCATCCGGATAAGGGCCGAGGTGAAGGGTGGCGAGATCCTCAGCGCGCAGGTCCGGGGTGACTTCTTCGCCCTGCCCAAGGAGGCCGTCTTCAGGCTCGAGGAGGCCCTCACGGGAGTGAGACTTGAGGAGTCAGCCGTCTCGGACGTCGTCGAGAGGTTCTACGACGAGACGGATGTCCAGATTCCCAGAATCAGTCCAGGGGACTTCACTACGGCGATCATGAAGGTCAAGGGCCTGTTTTAGATATTACCCAGCGCCTCTTCTCCCTTAATCATACGCGTTTTCCATGGGTAACAAGTCTTACTCAAAATGGTTAAAAAGAACTGATGTCTCTGAGTGGTTACATTCCAGGTGTCCGAATTGAGTGATAACCAGTTCTACCTAAGCCAGTACAAGCCCGGGGGGGAGAGGTTCCTCCCCGAGAAGGTCTGGATATTCGACACGACCCTCCGTGACGGCGAGCAGATGCCCGGCGTCACCTACACGATAGACGAGAAGGTCCTCATCGCCCAGCAGCTCGACGAGCTACGCGTCCCCAGGATAGAGGCGGGGTTCCCCATAACCTCCCCAGGGGAGACTGAGGCGGTGAAGAGGATAGCGGCCCTTGGCCTCGACGCCCAGGTGGTCGCCCTCGCGAGGCCCCTCAAGGAGGACGTCGACAGGGCTCTAGCGTGCGACGTGCCCTACATCCACATATTCATCTCAACCAGCGACCTTCACATCGAGACCATGATGAAGACTACCCGGGAGGACGTCCTCAAGTCAGCGGTCGAGGGGATCGAGTACGCGAAGGAGCACGGGGTCTTCGTCGAGTTCAGCCCCCAGGACGCGACGCGCACGGACATGGGCTACCTCGTCGAGATCTGCAAGGCGGCAGAGGACGCCGGGGCTGAGATGCTGAACATCCCGGACACCGTCGGGGTGATGACCCCCCGGATGACTTTCGACTTCTTCAAGGAGCTGAAGGGCCAGACCCGGGTCCCCCTGAGCGCCCACGCCCACAACGACCTGGGCCAAGCCACGGCCAACACCCTTGCCTCCATCGAGGCAGGGGCCGAGCAGGCCCACGTCTGCATCAACGGCCTGGGCGAGCGGGCAGGGAACACCTCCTTGGAGGAGGTCGTGGTCTGTCTGGCGGCCCAGTACGAGGTCGAGACGGGCATCAACACCAAGAAGATAGCCGAGACCTCGTCCCTCGTGGAGAGGCTCAGCGGGGTCTACATGCCCCCCAGCACCCCCATAATCGGGGACAACGCATTCGCCCACGAGGCCGGTATCCACGTCCACGGGCTCCTGAGCTACTCTGGGAACTACGAGATACTTCGCCCCGAGTTCGTGGGGAAGAGGAGCCGGATAGTCGCGGGGAAGCACGCCGGGAGGCATGGCATCTCCAGCATGCTTGAAGACTTGGGCTTGGAGCCCAGTAGGGAGCAGCTTAAGATGATAGCAGAGGAGGTGAAGAAGCTCGGCGACACGGGGAAGGTGGTCTCCGACTCTGACCTGTACGCCATCGCCAAGAACGTCATGGACATCACTGGCGATGACAGGGTGAAGCTCCAGCAGCTCCTGGTGGTAACCGGGAACACCATCACCCCCACCGCCTCGGCGACGCTCCTCGTCGACGGGATTGAGCACAAGGGCTCTGGGGTGGGTAACGGGCCCATAGACTCTGCCATCAACGCCATCAGGAACGTCGTAAACGGCTTCGCCAACGTATCACTGGAGAAGTTCTCCATGAAGGCTATCACGGGGGGCACCGACGCCGTGGCCGACGTAACCGTCGCCGTCCGCAGGGGCGAGAAGATGGTTACCGCCAACAGCGTCAACGGCGACACGGTGATGGCGAGCGTCGAGGCCATCCTGAAGGGCATGAACAGGCTCCTCGTTGAAGACAATCACAAATAAACCGAAGGAAGCCTATTTTTCCCCCTTTTCTTGAAACGCTTTGTATTCAGTTATAGTTGGAGGCTACGGCGATACCCTTATATGACGAGCTTCGCAGCCTATATTCTACCAATCGAAGGAATGTGAAATGGGGTATCGCTTTATTAGCTGACTTCAAGGAACACGTAAGATTTTTAGATACCACTCTCCGAGACGGAGAGCAGACACCCGGAGTCTCCCTGACCCCCGAGAAAAAGCTTGACATAGCTAGGCAGCTGGACAAGCTGGGCGTGGAGGTCGTGGAGGCGGGCTTCGCCGTGGTCTCCGAGGGGGAGTCCAAGGGGGTGAAGCTCGTAGCCTCTGAAGGGCTGGACGCCGAGATATGCAGCGCGACGAGGGGTGTCGTTAGGGACATCGACATCGCCATCGGCTGTGGCGTGGACAGCGTCAACATCATTGTGCCTGTCTCGGATCTCCACATCGAGCAGAAGCTGGGGAAGACTCGGGACGAGGTCATCGGGATGATGGAGAAGGCCGTCATCCACGCCAAGGACCACGGCCTAATCACGGAGCTCTCCACTGAGGATGGCTCCAGGACAGACATGGATTACCTGAAGAAGGTGATCAGGCACGCCCTGGACGTGGGATGCGACAGGATCGCCCCCTGCGACACCGTGGGCATACTGACCCCAGAGAAGTCGTACGCATGGTTCGCGGACCTCAGGAAGGAGTTCCCCGACGCGTTCTTCAGCGTCCACTGCCACGACGACTTCGGCCTAGCCGTCGCCAACTCCATCTCGGCCCTCATGGCAGGGGCGGACCAGGTCCACGGGACCATCAACGGCATCGGAGAGAGGGCCGGGAACGCTGCACTGGAGGAGATCGCCGTCACCCTCAGGGTGCTCTACGGCGTCGACCACAACGTCAAGACGGAGCTCCTCTACGAAACGTCGCAGCTTGTCTCACGGATCATCCATATGCACGTGCAGCCCAACAAGGCTATTGTGGGGAAGAACGCCTTCGCCCACGAGTCGGGGATCCACACCCACGCCATACTGAGGAACCCTCTTACCTACGAGGCCATCGACCCGGAGCTGGTGGGGGCTGCCCGGCACATCGTCTCGGGGAAGCACGCCGGCTCGGCCGGGCTGAACAGCAGCCTTGAGGACATGGGGCTGAGTCCCTCGGAGGAGGAGTTCAACGAGATCCTCAGGGTTGTGAAGGCGAAGGGGGACGACGGGGAGAGGGTGACCGACGCCGACCTCCTGGACATCGCGAGGGACGTTATGGCCCTCAAGCTTGCGAACCCCCTGAACCTGGAGGAGTTCATCGTCACCACAGGGAACATGATCACCCCCACGTCGTCAGTGAAGCTGAGGCTCAACGGAGACTCGTTCATGGAGGCAGCCACGGGGAACGGCCCGGTGGACGCTACACTCAACGCAGTGAACAAGGCCATCAGCCCTCATGCCCGCGCGATCCTGGACACCTATAGCGTCGAGGCAATCACAGGGGGCACCGACGCCATGGTGAACGTCGAGGTGAGGCTGAGGCGGGGTGACAGGCTTGTGACCTCGAAGGGGGTCAACGAGGACATCGTGATGGCGAGCATCGAGGCGTACCTCAAGGGGATGAATGTCCTCCTGCTCCAGGAGGAGAGCCCCGAGAAGAGATGGGCGGTCGATTGATAGGAGAAATACTAGTAAATGGGACACACAGTTTCAGAGAAGATCCTGGCCAGGGCCTCAGGTGAGACCGAGGCCAAGGCTGGGGAGATAGTGAAGGCCAGCGTGGACGTGGCGATGATGCCCGACCTGACCACGATACTAGCTGTGAACGCCATGAAGGCCATGGGCGTTGAGAAGGTCTGGGACACCGACAAGGTCGTCGTGATACTTGACCACGTCGCGCCTGCGTCGACGCTCCTGGCGGCGGAGGTCCACAGGGACATCCGGCTGTTCGCTAAGGAGCAGAACTTGAAGTACCTCTACGATGTGAACTCGGGGGTCTGCCACCAGGTGCTCCCTGAGAAGGGACACGTGAAGCCCGGGAGGCTGGTGATAGGGGCCGACTCCCACACCTGCACCCACGGGGCCTTCGGAGCCTTCGCAACCGGCGTCGGGTCGACGGACATGGGCGCCATCCTGGCGACGGGGAAGACTTGGCTACGAGTCCCCGAGACCATCAAGGTGAAGGTGGATGGGAGGCTGCCCGACTGGGTGGCCCCCAAGGACGTCATCCTGTACACCGCGGGGCAGATAGGGGCAGACGGGGCCACCTATAACGCGCTGGAGTTCACCGGTGAGACGATAAAGGACATGAGCGTCTCCGGGAGGATGACCCTATGCAACATGGCCATCGAGATGGGGGGCAAGACGGGGATCGTGGAGCCCGACGACAAGACCTTCGACTTCCTCAAGGAGAGGACTGACGGCGTCTACGAGCCCGTCCATGCCGACGACAACGCAGTCTACAGGAGCACCCTCAACGTGGACGCCGAGTCCCTGGAGCCCCAGATCGCGTGCCCCCATAAGGTGGACAACGTGAAGCCCATCAGCGAGGTCGCAGGCCTCAAGATCAACCAGGCCTTCGTGGGCTCCTGCACCAACGGGCGCCTCGAGGACCTGGAGGTCGCCGCCTCCATTCTGCAGGGCAGGAGGGTCCACGAGGACGTCAGGCTCCTAGTAGTCCCGGCCTCTGCCGAGGTCTACCTCCAGGCTCTGGACTCAGGCGTCATACAGGACCTCGTCGAGGCGGGGGCGATGTTCAGCAACCCGAGCTGCGGGGCATGCTTCGGCGGACACATCGGTCTCCTGGCCCCCGGGGAGGTGGGGCTCACCTCCTCCAACAGGAACTTCAAGGGGAGGCAGGGCAGCCCGGAGGCGCTCGTCTACCTTGCCTCACCGGCCGTGACCGCGGCGTCTGCAGTGGCAGGTGAGATAACCCACCCGAGGGATCTATGATGACGGGGATGAAGGTTAGCGGGAAGGCTTGGAAGTTTGGTGACGACGTGAACACCGACCTCATCGTACCGGGGAAGTACCTGGAGCTGGTGGATCCCCACGAGATGGCGAAGCACGCCATGGAGGGCATCGACCCGGACTTCCCGAATAAGGTTAGAGAGGGGGACGTCGTGGTCGGCGGGACCAACTTCGGATGCGGATCCAGCAGGGAGCACGCCGCCATCGCCCTCAAGTACGTGGGGGTGGGAGCCGTGGTCGCCGAGTCCTTCGCACGGATCTTCTACAGGAACGCGATAAACCTCGGCCTCCCAGCCCTTGAGTGCCCTGGGATAGACGAGGCCGTCAGCGAGGGGGACTCTTTGGAGATCGACCTCACTGGGGGCAAGGTGGTGAACGCCACCACCGGGAAGAAGCTGGACTTCGTCCCGCTGCCCGGGTTCATGGTCGAGGTCCTCGGCGAGGGGGGGCTCGTAACGTATATCAGGAATCACCTGGATGAGTGGTAGATATGGCGAAGTATAAGATAGCTGAGATACCCGGCGACGGGATAGGGCCGGACGTGATGGCCGCGGCCGTCAAGGTGCTGGAGAAGCTTGAGGAGACGCGGGACCTGAGCTTCGAGTTCAACAGGCTCGAGGTAGGCGATGAGCTCAAGGAGAGGACGGGTGTAGCCCTTCCCCCCGGGACCATCGACGAGATCAGGAAGTCCGACGTGGCGCTCTTCGCCGCCGTCGGCGACACGGCGAGGGAGGTTATCCTGCCCATCAGGCAGCAGCTGGACCTCTACGTGAACCTGAGGCCGGCGAAGGTCTACCCCAATGTCCCCCACCTCAAGGAGAACGTGGACATCGTCATGGTTCGGGAGAACACCGAGGGCATCTACAAGATGATCGGCGACCGGGGGGACCGATGGGGGATCAATGTCAGGGTGATCACCGCGGAGGCCTCTGAGAGGATCGCCAGGTACGCCTTCGAGTACGCCGTGAAGTACGACCGGAAGCTCGTCACCAGCGTCCACAAGTCCAACGTCCTCAACTACAGCTGCGGCGTCTTCCAGGAGGCCTGCCAGCGGGTCGCGGAGGAGTACCCGAGCATCGAGTTCAACGAGGTCCTCGTGGACGCGTGCGCCATGAGGCTGATACTGAGACCCGAGGCCTTCGACGTCGTCGTCACCACCAACCTGTTCGGGGACATCCTCTCCGACGAGGCCGCTGGTCTTGTCGGCGGGCTGGGGATGACCCCTTCGGGGAACATAGGGGACGAACACGCGATGTTCGAGCCCATCCACGGCACCGCGCCGCGGCTGGCAGGGACCGGCAGGGCGAACCCCATGGCCACCATCCTGTCTGCGGGGATGATGCTGGACTGGCTGGGCGAGAAGGAGTCGGCCAAGGTCATAGAGAAGGCTGTCATCGACGTCCTCAAGGAGGCGAAGACGCTGACGCCCGACCTGGGCGGAGACGCCAAGACGATGGACGTCGCCGCGGCCGTAAGCGAGAAGCTCTAAGCCCCCTGTATCCCCCCTTTTTCAGGGATAATCCCCTTTAGTCACCCATTTCCGTTAACCAAGAGTAATCGTGTCGTATTCCAGAAAAGTTAAAAGCAAGAACCCCCCTAGAAGAGGATGCTTGGAGTGAATTGGCATGACAGGTGAATATTTCCTCCATCGATAAGGCAGAATTCTACCCGACCCCAGAGTTTAAGAACGTTCTCGCCGCAGCGGAGAGCCTGAGGGCAGAGTATTCTATGCACTGGGCCGGGCAGCTGGATGAGAAGACCCACGGGAGGTTCATGGAGGGGCTCGAGCTCCTCCGGGAGTCCCTGACCGTACACTACAAGGAGCTCTACTCGAGGGAGCAGGCCCTCGCGGCGGCGGCCTCCGACAGCTTCACCGGGAAGCAGAAGACCCTCCTGGTCTGGCTTGCGGAGAACTACGACGGGAGGACCGTCTACACGGCCCTCATAGAGCGCCTCTCTGGGGACCTTGGGATACCGAAGTCTACGGTGAGGTGGAACCTCAGGGGGCTGAGGGAGGCTGGGCTCATCAGGGCTGGGGACAGGGAGAACAAGGGGATCCCGGTTGTCCTCACCGAGATGGGGCAGCTGATGGCGGAATATCTGGCATCAGTGTAAGCCACTCGCAGCCTTATTACCCATTTTCAGATGTGTAATACACACATGAAAGCTGGGATTCCGTAGCGTAATATGGAACCCTGGGAACCAGACTTTGCGAATTATAGTTGGTGTTGGATAAAAAATCTTATGATAATGGTTGAAAGACTCTTTTTTACTCTAGTCTTCACTCTGAAATGGAAGTATTGAAAAAAATGTGTTTTTTCCTGTATTAAATAAAAAAACTAGTGTTTGATCGTCGCGCGCAGTAAACACGTTAGTCTTTCGGATCTAGCTGCTCTTTTAGCTTAGCTACTTCTTCTTCAAGCTTGGTAATCCGTTCTTCTATCTCTTTATTTTTTTTCTTCCTTTCCCTCAGTTTTTTCGCTGCGACTGCTACTCCTGCTGACATCTATAATCCACCTCAAAACTTTTTTTTGAAAGTTAATTAAAACTTTTTTCAAGGTTTGGATTTGAAGTATATTTATAAGCACGATTAAAACGTGCGATGCTATGTTTCTGTTGGTGCTCGTAGATACCAACCTGTGATAAATAACATTACTGCCAGCAGGATTGAGTACGAATAAATATTCCAGTTTATCAAAGCAGTCAAGAGTAAGAAGGCTACTGACAGAGAGGTCAGTACTTCGTCTTTGTTCATATTCAACTAAATCTTTTTGTCATCTCGATATAACGTTTCCGTACGAGTCCTCGGTCAAATAACCAAACCTTCACGTGTTCGCGCGTCCATTTTGAATTCGAGAGTGAGATGCACGCAAACGTTCTTAAGAAAGTCAACTGGTATATCAAAACGAGTCAAAAAGAGGCTCGTTTGAAAGGATTGAAGGAGTGTATAGTGTCAGATGTCAAGAGTTAAAGCCTACATAATGATGAACGCGAAGTCCGGAACCGAGGACGAGATCTGCAAGGAACTCGCGGAGTATGAGGAGGTAGAGGGTGTGGCCACCATCTACGGCCAGTACGATGTGATCATCAAGGTCGCGGCTGAGGATATGCCCGGCCTCGACGACTTCATACTCAACAAGCTGAGGGGGATACCCAACATCATCCTGACGGCGACGATGATAATCAACAGGGAGTACCGCTGAGCCTCGTGGAAAGAACGTCTAATTAGGCGTAAAGTTTATCTGCGCCTGAGCTTCATTTCCGTCATCCTGCCCTGGTAGTATAGTCAGGCCCAGTATGCTCGGCTGTCACCCGAGCGATCCCGGGTTCGAATCCCGGCCAGGGCGCCACCCTTTCACTTTACACCCAATACCTTGTGATTGCCATGAAAAAAACGGGGATGCGTAAGATCGTCGAGAAGGGGTACGACGAAGGGGACTACGAGGGGCATTTCCGCTTGGGCAGGGTCCTCAACGAGAGGGAGACTCGGTTATTCGCCAAACTGACAGAGAAGATACCGCAGGGTGGCAAGATCCTGGATCTGGGTTCAGGCACAGGCATCCCATACGACCATTATCTCGCCGAGAGCGGCTACGACGTCACCGGTATCGATATCTCCGGGAAGCACGTGGCGAAGGCCTCGAGAAACGTGCCAGGCGCCAGGTTTGTAAAAGCCGACTTTACGGAGTACGATCTCGGGGCCGGATTCTACGACGCCATCATATCGCTGTACTCAATATTCCACGTGCCCCGGGAGGAGCACGCAGACCTATTCAGGCGGATGCACTTAGGTCTGAAGCCTGGCGGTCGGATCTTGGTGACGCTGGGGACCGCTGATATGGAGATGGACGTCTCCGAGTTCGTGGGCTCGACGATGGCCTGGAGCTCATACTCCATGGAGGAGAACATCAGGATTATTCAAGGGGCCGGCTTCCAGCTCGTAGCGGTCGAGGAGGAGCATGAGAAGGCTAACGAGCACCACCTCTGGATACTGGGCGAGAAAGTCACACATCATAACACCTGTTTGAAAGTCGCGTAATTATGAGACAGAAAGAGAAGAGCGCATTGTCATCCTTATAACTGCTTTCGAGATAGTCTTTTTTGAGATGACTCTTCTCCGTCACAGATTCGGCTGTACAACCTTCGCCAAGGTCGCTGACTCCAAGGACCTTCGGGAGGCGTTGGACGACATCTGGTTGGAGTCCGAGACCGTCATCGTGAAGCCCAACTGGGTGGCTGTCGAGCCCGGTGGCTTCACGGACGCCGAGATCATGAGGACCCTCTTCGAGGCGCTGGACTCCCGCATCGTTGTGACGGAGTCCCTCCACTTGGGGCGCTCCTTCAACCTCCTCCCCGACGGGCTACCATTCACGGCCGCCGGCGAGGAGGTGAACTGGCGCTGGCTCCTCAAGGGCGACGGTTGGAGGTGGCTCTACGACGAGCCCGACTGGGGCTGGTTCAGGGATGGCGGCCACTGGGAGCAGATCGTGAGGGAGGACGAGGCCTTCCTCGATGAGCAGGGGTTCACAGATCTCTTCGAGGAGTACGGCGTTGAGTACGTCAACACCACAGACGAGGTCTGGAGGGGGAGGTATGCGGACCCGTCGGAGGTGAAGGGGGCCGTGAAGTCCCGCTTCAAGCCGGTCCGCTTCGAGAGGATGTACGAGATGGTACCGCAGAGGCTCTATGACCTGCAGGGATCCACGTTCATAAGCTTCGCTAGGCTGAAGCAGTACGCCACGTTCACCCTGAAGAACATGTTTGGTCTGATCGTGGACCCCATGAGGTCCTGGTGGCACGGGCCGGGGAACGAGAGGATAGCCCAGAGCATAGTGGACATCAACAAGGTCTACCACTCCCTATTCGACGTTTACGGGGTGACGACCTCCATCCACGGGACCGCGGTGCCCAACCCCGAGGGGGAGCACCATGGGGAGTACATGGGGAGGTACGACGTGGTCGAAGGTCTCGGCTTCGTGGCCTGTGGGAGGGACCTCGTCGCCCTCGATGCCCTCCTCATGGGGCTGACGGAGGGCAGGATTGGGGCAGCGGAGAGGGTCAACCGTGAGCCCATCAGTCTCGCTGAAGAAGAAGGACTTGGAGTATCCGACAGTGGGGCTCTCGAGGCGGCAAAGGCACAGGTTGGGGGTTGGTTTACCCCGTAAGCTCGGAATATTCTCCAAAGATAGTATTCAGATGTTGAGTCTAATACGATTTCGCGCCCGGAAGAAAATAAATGAATATGGGGATACACGGGCAGCTAGCCCAGACCCCAGCTGGAGACCTTGATCGGGGTGATCACCAGGATGTACTTGCTCCAACCATCCTCTCGGACTCCCCAGTTCTCCTCGTACCCGGGGAACTTTTCCTCGATGAGGGCTTTAGCCTTCTCATGGAGTTCGCCGCTCGATATCAGTTCAGCTTTACCGCTTATCAATACCCCATGAAGTCCCTCTGCCGTTCCATCCCATGGGGGAAAATCATCCACCACAAAGGAGACCCTCGGGTTATGCTCTATGTTCCTGGCCTTCTTCGACGTGTGTTTGATGTTGACATATATTCTGTCCTCATCTACGCCGAACCCTACTGGGGTCACTTGAGGGATCTGTTTCCTTGAGACCGTGGCTAACCTGCCCAACAACTGTTCCTTGAGATATTCCAGCTCTTTCTGGGAGAACGCCGTCATGGAATCGCCAAGATCTGATAACAATGATGGTGTTAATAATCATATTTATGTAAATGATCGGTGACGTGGGGGAGGCCGCTACCTGCTTCTGGCTCTTTCCTTGATGATCTCGTGGTACAGATACTCCATTGAACTGGCCCAGAAAGGCATGTTCCAGAACTCCCTGATCTCATCCTTTATCGGATCGAACTTCTCCCACATCAAAACTACGAGATTGCCCATGAGTTCATTCACTTTATCTATGGGCAGGTCTCCCGTCTTCACCAGAGTGCCAGCCCCCCCAAAGAACAGGACGAGGGTCCCCAGCTTGTTGTAGTCCTCCGGGTTCCAGTACTTCTCCCTCCACTCATCGAAGTCCTTAAACTCCCAGAGGAAGACCTCCTGGAGGGCTCGAACCTTCTCGGGGGTATCCAGCCTGCTGTACACCTGCATCAGCAGCTGGGCTGTCCTCGTCCTGTTCTGGTTCCTAATCTGGAGGGCGTAGTATGTCAGGGCTATCATCAAGCCGATACCCGTCAGTACGATCGAGACTGCCTGATAATCGACCATTCAACTCACTGAATAGGCTTAGGTGGAAGTAAAGAAAAGAGTATGGGGTTAAACCGGTCAGTCCTCTGAGATGTTGACCTTTACCTGGATCCCCCTCCTGAGGCTCCTGACAATGGTGCAGGCATGCTCCGTGTGCTCCCTGACCACGTCGGCGAACTCCGAGCGGTACTCCTCGGGCACGTCCACCTTCACGTCTATCTCCATGGACTCGATGACGTTCCGCCCGCTCTCGTCCTTACCCCGCCTCCACCTCACAGACGACTCCAGGTCCCCGTAGCGGGCGCCCGGCGCCAGGGCGTCAAGCTCGTACTCCATGGAGCTGGAGAAGCAGATCAGCGCGGCGGCGGCCAGCAGCCTCGTGTTGCTGAAACCCTTTTCCCGCCAGTTGTCAACGGTGATGCCCTCCATGGCCCCGTGGTCCAAGGGCACCTCGTAGGTCCACTCCCCAGTACGCCTCAGCCTGATCTCGTTAGGCGACATACAACTCGTGTTCAGTAATGATCCAAGATTGGATAAGAGTTGGGGCTAAAATGAGGGAGCCCCCGAAAAAACCCGCAGCGAAAGATACGAAAAAGTACAGAAAAATACTCCACCTGAGCGGTTCAGAGCCTCCTTCCCGTGAAAGAGACCCCAAAACGCCTCCAAGAGAAGAGGGGAGGGGGGGGTCACTCGGAGCGCACAAACCACCAAACCCTCAACCCCCGCCACCGTCACGCGAAAAAACCCCAAAAAACCCAACCGCCCACAAAGACAAACCAACAATAAAAACAGAAAAACCCTATTAGCATCCTTTAAATAATATCCATGAGGTAAACTCACGAAACCAACGTCTGAGAGGATAAAAGGAGGACTGGAATTTGTTTATGCCCAGAGCTTACGACCGCGCCATAACCATATTTTCACCCGAAGGGCGCCTCTACCAGGTCGAGTACGCACTAGAGCTAGTGAAGAGAGGAGCCCCAATAGTAGGCGTCACCTCGCCGGAGGGAGTGGTCCTAGCGGCCAACGAGACCCCCCTCAGCAGACTCGAAGACCCCAAGTACTTCGAGAAGATATTCCAGCTCGACGAGCACGTCGCCACAGCAATAGCCGGGCTAAGCTCCGACGCACGGGTACTAATCAGCCAGTCCAGAGTCTTCTGCCAGAGCAACCGTCTCCTATACGACGAGCCGGTAGACATAGAGATCCTCACAAGGAGGATGGGCGACCAAGCCCAAGTATACACCCAGCACGCCGGAGCAAGACCCTTCGGGGTAAGCATGATCATAGCCGGTGTAGACGGAACAGGGAGCAGAGTGTTCACGGCTGACCCCAGCGGATCATACAGGGGATACAAGGCGACAGCCGTGGGAAGGAAGAGCGAAGAGGCGAACAAGCTCCTCGAGGAGAAGTTCAGGCCCGACCTGACGCTGGACGAGGCCATCTCCCTCGCCGTCGATACAGTCAAACTCGCATCGGAGGGCGAATTAACCTCCAAGAACTGTAAGGTCGCAGTGATACCCAAGGAGACGAGAGCCTTCAGAAGACTCACAGAGGATGAGGTAGAGAAACACCTCAAGTAGAAGGCTCCAAGCATGAGTGACAGATACACACGGGTCAGATACTCGCATTCAGGCGAGAGATTCGAGATTCTTGTAGACCCAGACAAGGGACTCCTCTACAAGCGGGGAGAGCTGACCGACCTAACGAACGTCCTCATGGTTGACACGGTATTCACAGACGCAAACAAGGGCGAGAAGGCCTCCAGCACGAAACTCGAGGAGGCATTCGGAACATCAGACCCCCTGGAGGTGGCCGAGATCATGTTCGAGAAGGGCACCCTCCAGCTCACCGCACAGCAGAGGAAGGAGATGACCGAGCAGAAGCTCAAGCAGATTATCAGCATCATCTCCCGCACATACGTGGACCCATCTACAAAGCTACCACATCCCCCCCTGAGAATAGAGAACGCCATGGCGGAGGCCAAGGTATCCATCGACGCATTCACCGACGCCGAGGAGCAGGTCAAGGACATAGTAGACGCCCTCAGGCCCCTACTCCCCATGAGGATGGAGACCATAGAGATCGCCATCAAGATACCTGCCGAGTACTCATCAAAGTCGTACGGCATAGCCAAGAACCTGGGAGACATCAAACGGGACGAGTGGGCCGCGGACGGCTCATGGATCGCCGTGATCTCCATCTCAGCGGCGATGCAGGGGGAGCTACTAGACCGCCTCGGGAAGGCCACCCAGGGCAACCTCCAGACGAAGATAATGAAATGAAAGGAGAACGACAATGTCAGCAAAGTTTGAGAACAGGGACCTGGTGATCCCAGGAGACGTCCTCTTCGAAGGAAGGATCAGGACAGGCGACAACACATTCCGCAGCAACGGAAACGTCAGCGCATCGAGGATAGGGCTGGTCAACTACAACCGAGGGATGGTGTCGGTCATCTCCCTCGAGGCCGGGTTCAACCCCCTATCGGGTGACCTGGTCATCGGGGAGGTCATAGACATAGACCTCGGACGCTGGCTCGTGGACATAGGGACGTCCGAGAACGCATACCTGAACGTCCAGGACGCAATAGACGCCCCCTTCAGATCCGACATAGTCATGCCAGAGATCCTAGACGTCGGCGAGACGATCATCGCCAAGATAGTCGACATGGACCGACGGAGGACACCCATACTCTCGATCCTAGGACCGGGCCTTGGGAAGGTTAAAGAAGGATTTATCTTTCGCATAACCCCCTCGAAGATACCAAGGCTCATAGGAAAGAAGGGCTCGATGGTGAACATGATCCTGAAAGCGACTGGATGTAACGTGGTCATCGGGCAGAACGGAAGGATCCTCATCCAGGGGAGGAACCGGGAGAACGAGATGATCGTAGTAAAGGTCATCGAGAAGATCGAGCGGGAAGCTCACATCTCGGGCCTCACCACACGGGTGCAGGAGTACCTGAAAGAGTTAAAGGAGGAGATTAAATGAGCAAGAAAAGTAAGAGAACGAAGAAGAGATATGACGGGAGGAAGCCAGACGAGCTCCGACCACTCAAGATAGAGAGCGGAGTCCTCCCCCACGCGGACGGGTCAGCCTACATAGAGATGGGACGGAACAAGATCCTGGTAGGCGTATTCGGACCAAGGGAGATGCACCCAAAACGTTTCTCCAAGCCGAACATGGCCACCCTGAGATGCAGGTACCACATGGCACCCTTCTCGGTGGACCCAAGACGGTCCCCCGCACCCTCACGAAGAGACAACGAGATAAGCATGGTCATGAGGTACGCCCTCGAGCCAGCCGTCTTCCTAGAAAGATATCCACGATCCGTCATCGACGTGTACGCGGAGATCCTGGAGGCGGACGGCGGAACGAGGACCGCATGCATCAACGCGGCCTCAGTCGCCCTGGTCGACGCGGGAATACCCGTGCGTGACCTGGTGGCATCGTGCGCCGCTGGGAAGATAGACGGCCAGCTGGTCTTGGACCTCGGAGACTACGAGGACAAGGAAGGCGACGCCGACGTCCCATTGGCCTACATGCCCAAAACGGAACAAGTGACCCTGCTACAAATGGACGGCATCCTTTCCCAAGACGACTTCAACGGCTGCGTCGACATGGCAATCGAGGGCTGCAAGCAGGTCTACGAGGTCCAGCGCGAGGCGCTGAAGAAGAAGTACGGCCTCGAGGAAGCGGAGGCGAACTAGTATGTCAAGGAACGTCGGAATAGCGTCACGGCTCAAGAGGAACAAGATCACCGAGGTCGTCGCTTCAGGGAAGCGCATGGACGGACGTGACC
>Ga0209536_100002993_pt1 | contig 27386 bp, 27 predicted proteins | sample DeeMarSeWOR28_12_FD_187461 | JGI IMG/M metagenome (GOLD analysis project Ga0209536, IMG submission 187461) | Marine sediment microbial communities from White Oak River estuary, North Carolina - WOR-2-8_12 (SPAdes) (version 2) | ecosystem: Environmental > Aquatic > Marine > Intertidal zone >... | reverse complement strand
AAGCGTCTATTCTTCTTCGAGCCGAGCAACGGATGGAACGCCGTCGGCCTCCCTGCGCCGCCGTCATTCGAGCATGACGATCAGGTGGTCTACTCGCCGCACATTTACCAAGGGGGAATCGACGCGGGCACGCTCGAAGAGGGTTTCGCGCGGGCGGTAGACGATGCGGTTCAGCTCTACGGCGGGGCGCCGGTCGTCACCGGGGAGTGGGGAAGCGGTCCCACGCGCGCGGCGGACCCCGAGGACGACTACTTCGAACGGCACCTCCAGGAGCAGGATCGCCATCGGTTTGGCGCGACCATCTGGACCTGGCGAGAGGCTTGCGGCGACGCGCACAAGTACAACGACGTTCGCGATGGGCGCATCCCTTATGTCTGGGGCTTCTTCGAGGTGAACTGCGAAAACAACAGCATCGAGGGGCCACGTACGGAGTACCGGGACGTCCTCCAGAAGATGACTGTTCGATTCGCGCCGGGCGCGTTGAGCGAGGTCGATTGGGCAAAGAACGATACTACCCTCGAAGCTAGCGGGGACGACGCGACTGCAGGGAACAGGCTCGAGGTCTTCGTGCCGACGGACGACCCGACATTGGTGGAGCTCGAGTCGAGTGGCCTCGGCACAATCGAGTCGACGCCCTGGTTCGGGGGCACGCTCTTCTACGCGGGTGCCGCCGGCGGTCCGTGGTCGATTCGATTGGCGCTGGCGACTTCAGGTTCGTAGCGCGATATCGCGCAGGAAGCGCGATAGGCCATCCATCACGGGCATCGGGATCTCGTGGCCGCCTTTGAATGGTATCCATTCCGTCTGAAGGCCCGCAGCGCGCATGGCATTACGAAGATCCTGCGCGGCTTGGAAGGACAGCAAGAGGTCCCTTTCTCCGTGGCTTTGAAGCACGCGAAGGTTTTGGCGTCGAGGCATGCCCGCTTCCCAGGCCGAAAGGTTCACGGGGGTCCCGGATAGGATGACGAGCGCTGCCGGGTCGACGTTGCGCGTGAACACTGCATTGCATGCGGCCATCGAGCCTTGTGAGAAGCCCCCGACGATGAGGCGCTCGTCAGGAACGGCGAGCTCTTCTTGGAGCTCGGCCAGCATCTCCACGACTTGGTCGGTCGCTGCTTCCATGCCCGGAGGCACTTCGCCCGCGTAGCTTCGCGGCCCCTGGGCTCGCGCGACTTCGGCGCGTTCGAGGTCGAGCATCCACCAGGCGCGCGCCCCGAACATGCCCGGTATCTCGTTCGGCGCCTCTGGGAACGCGAATCGGACGTCGCGCGGCACGTCGAGCACGCGCCAGAGACCAATCAAGTCTGTCCCGGGTGCACCGAACCCGTGCATCAATAACACCAGGGGCCCGTCACCGCCGCCTTCGCGGTCCTCTCCGCCTGTGAGGCGCACCGTGATCTCAGCGAAGCGCTCTTCCCTCACTCGTCGATCCTGTTCATCGGGGGAGGCTAGCTCCAAAACCCGTCGGGGTTCATCCTCTGCCAACGCCATGCGTCCTGGACCATTGCATCCAAGTCGCGCTCCGCTCGCCAACCGAGCTCTCGTTCGGCAAGTGATACGTCCGCGTAGCATTCGGCGACGTCGCCGGCCCGACGCGGCAGAATCTCATATGGGATGTCCCGCCCGCTAGCCTTGCGCGCCGCCTCGACCATCTCGAGCACGCTGTAGCCGCTGCCTGTCCCGAGGTTGTATGCGACGCAGCCCTTGGTTTCGGCGAGCTTGCGGAGCGCGGCGACGTGCCCAAGGACGAGATCGACCACGTGCACGTAGTCGCGCACGCCGGTGCCGTCTCGGGTGGGGTAGTCGTCACCGAAGACCCGAAGGTGAGGGCGCCGGCCGATCGCGACCTGCATGACGTAGGGCATCAGGTTGTTCGGGACGCCGCGAGGGTCCTCGCCGATGCGACCGCTCTCGTGCGCTCCGATGGGATTGAAGTAGCGGAGCAAGATCACTTTCCAAGCGGGATCGGATGCAGCCAGGTCCGAGAGGATTCGCTCGATGACTAGCTTGGTGCCGCCGTATGGGTTCGTGGCGCTCGTCGGGAAGTTCTCGTCGATCGGGAGCGAGGCCGGGTCACCGTAGACCGTTGCCGAGGAGCTAAACACGATCTGCCGCAATCCATTCTCTTTCATCGCGCGCAGCAGGCTCAGAGTGCCGGACACGTTGTTGTGGTAGTAGTGAAGCGGCATCTCGACGGACTCTCCGACCGCCTTGAGCCCCGCGAAGTGGATCACCGCTTCGAAATCGTGTGCGCCGACCACCCGGTTTGTTGCCGCCTCGTCGAGCAGGTCGATTTCCTCGAAATGCACCGACTTGCCCGTGATCTCTTCGACGCGCCGAAGCGCCTCACGGGAGCTGTTGCACAGATTGTCGAGCACGACGACGTCGTAGCCGGCCTCGAGAAGCTCGAGGCAACAGTGGCTTCCGATGTAGCCCGCGCCGCCGGTGACGAGGATGGTTCTGCTTTTCATGAGTTGAGCTCAGCGTCGGTCATCGCGCGAATGGCGTCGAGGGCAGAGCGTCTGACCCTGAGCTTCGTGGCGAGGTGCGCCTTCATGTCCAACTCGGCGAGCGCCGTGGCGATCTGCCGGGCGGTGTCGAGCAATGCGTCTGGCGCGACGACACGATCGAGGAAGCCAGGCTCAATCGCATCTTCGGGCGCGTAGAGCTCCGCCAGGATGGTGGCCCGGTTGAAATGCGCGGGTGCGAGGCGTTGGCGTGCGATTTCGATCGCGAAGTATGGAAGCGTCATACCAATGGCGACCTCATTCATCCCGATCTTGAATGGGCCTTCGATGCCGATGCGATAGTCGGCGCACATCAGCAAGAACGAGCCCATGGCGATACCATGGCCGCTGCATGCGGCCACGATTGGAAACGGAAAGGTCAAGATACGTTCGTTGAGCGTGGCGCCAGCGCGAAGCATTTCCATCGTTGGCTCGTACCCTTGCTTGAAGACCGCCAAGTCGAAGCCGGCGCAGAACACGCCCGGCCGTCCCGTCAAGACGACGATCGTCGCGTCTTTCTCCGCTTGGTCGAGGGCGGCGTTGACTTCGCCGATCATCGAGAGCGACATGGCGTTCACCTTGCCGTCGTCCATGGCGATGGTGCTCACCCCATCGGCGCGGTCATAGCTCACCGAGTTGCCCATGGCGCGGTCGTACCAACCCAAGCGGGGGCCGACAAGCGAAACGAACGTGAAACGGCGTCCGCCCCACAATCGGTCTATGCTATCCGCAACGATGCTGAGCCAGAGAGACCTCCAGATCAAAACGCTAGGCCCTTGCGACCACGAGTCCCCTCTCGTGGCCCGGGGGCGAACTTTCGCGAACGAGTCGGTCCGGGTCCGCGTGAAGCGCCACATCGGGGACGCACCCTCGGGAACGGGCGAGCTATCGTTCGAAGAGGCAGGGCCTCGCCGGAAGATTTTTTTCGACCCTGCCGACACCACCGCGGCTTTCGTGACCTGCGGCGGGCTTTCGCCGGGGCTCAATAACGTGATCCGCTCTGGGTTTCTGGAGCTGGCTCACAACTACGGCGTCAAGCGGGTCCTAGGGATTCGCAACGGCTACGCGGGTCTGAACCCGGATTCGGGTTTGGAGCCAATCTTCATGACGGAGCGCTCCGTTCAAAACATCCACCACCTCGGGGGGACGGTCTTGGGCAGCTCCCGGGGCATGCATGAGCCCGCGATTCTCGTCGACTTCATGGAAGCGCGAGAGATCGACATCCTCTTTTGCATCGGCGGGGACGGCACCCAGCGTGGCGCGCACGCGATCCAGCAGGAGATCGAAAAGCGAGGTCTCCCAAAGTCGATCATCGGCATCCCGAAGACGATCGACAACGATGTTCCCTACGTGGAGATCAGCTTCGGGTACGTCACCGCCCTCGAGGTCGCTAGCGAAGTGCTTCGAGGGGCGCACGTGGAGGCCGTCGGGGCACCGCACGGCGTCGGCTTAGTCAAGCTCATGGGGCGTGCGGCGGGTTTCATCGCAGCAGGCGCCGCCATCGCGAGCCAAGAGGCCGACTTCGTTCTCGTTCCCGAGGTGCGGTTTCCGCTCGACGGCGAAGGGGGCTTCCTCGAGCTTCTCGAGCGGCACTTGTTGACGCACGGCCATGCGCTGGTCGTGGTGGCGGAGGGAGCGGGTCAGCATCTATTCGAGTCCGATGGCGGGGAGCGGGACGCCTCTGGCAACCTGCGCTTTCAGGACATTGGCGCGTTCCTCCGCGAGCGGATCAAGGCCCATTTCGCCGAACGTGAGATCGAGATGAACCTCAAGTACATCGATCCTAGCTATGTGATCCGAAGCGTTCCAGCGAACGCATGGGACCGCATCTTGACCGACCGCATGGCGCGCGGCGCGGTGCACGCCGGGATGGCCGGCAAGACCGACGCTATGATGGGCTATTGGAATCAGGAGATCGTGCATGTCCCGATCGGGGCGTCGGTGTCACAGGACAAGCACATGTCACTCGAGAGCGACCTTTGGAACGCGGTGCTCGCGGCCACCAGTCAGCCGGACTGGCGTTAGCCGCGTTGACCCGAGCCGCAGCGGATGAGCGGGGCAAAAACCACTGTATTTACAGTTTGTTGCGATGGGGAACGCGGGAAAGTGCGGGGAGGCGTCCTTTCGTGGCGGTGGGCGGCGATCTTTTGCCGCGCGGCCCTGCGCCTGTGCACAGGCAACCCGAGGGCAATGGTGGTATTCTCGCGCTTGGGTGAGCATGACGACGGTTGCACAACTACTCGACCAAAAGGGCCACAACGTAGAAGCGATAGCTCCCGACGCCACCGTCTACGATGCGATTAGCCGCATGTCGGATTTGGATATCGGCGCGCTCGTCGTTCGCGAGGATGGCAAAGTCATTGGCGTCATCACAGAGCGAGACTATGCCCGCAACGTGTTCCTCAAAGGAAAGCATTCACCTACGACGCCCGTTCGTGATGTCATGGCCGACGATGTCTTGTTCGTCGGTCGTGAAAAAACCACTCGCGACTGCATGGCCATCATGACGGGGAAGCGAACGCGCCATCTGCTGGTCATGGAAGACGGCGAGTTGCTTGGCATCCTCTCGATAGGAGACCTCGTGCGGAGCATCGTGGCCGAGCAGGACATCGCGATCGAGCAACTCGAGCAATACATTCACCGTGGTTGATCGGTGAGTCGCTCGGGCAAGGCCTGGTTGGAGCACTTCAGCACCGCCGAGATCCGTGAGTTGCGCGTGATCGAAGACCGTCGGGCGTGGCTGACGCTTCTCATCAATTACGGTCTAATCGCTGCGTCGATGGCGCTGGTGGCATTCGCGCCCAATGCGCTTAGCGTCGTGCTGGCGCTTTTCATCATCGGCACGCGGCAACTCGGCTTGGCGGTGGTCATGCATGAAAGCGCACACCACACCCTCTTCGAGAGTCGAGCGCTCAACGACTTCGCTGGCAATTGGCTAGCCGGCTATCCGATTTACCTGAGCGCGGACATGTACCGTACGCACCACCTCGAGCATCACGCAAAGACGGGGACCGAGGGAGATCCGGATCTCAGCCTCGCGACGCCGTTTCCGGTCAGCAAGGCGAGTATGGCGCGGAAGGTGGCGCGCGACCTCTTCGGCGTTACGGGTCTGAAGCAGTTGGTCGGTACGACCGTGCTCGTCATCAAGGTGTGCCGCGGCGAAGAGGTCGACGCGGGCACGCTTCCGCTCCGGCTCGAGCGTGGGCCGGCGATTCGAATGGTGCTGGGAACGCTCGTGACCAATGCCGCGTTGTTCGCGCTGCTGTGGATGCTCGGCCATCCGCTGCTCTATCTCTTGTGGTTCGGCGCCTGGATGACGACAGGCAAGCTCGTTGCGCGCATCCGCTCGATTGCCGAGCACGCCGTCGTTCCCGATCCGACCGACCCGATTGGGCAGACGCGAACGGTTCGCGCCGGGTGGCTCGAACGACTGTTCATCGCGCCAAACCGGGTCCAGTACCATCTAGAGCACCACCTCTTGATGACGGTGCCGCACTACAACCTGCCCCGGTTCCACCAGATGCTGCGCGATCGGGGCCTTCTCGAGGACGCCTGTGTCGCGGACAGTTACGCGCAGGTGCTTCGCCAAGCCATGACTTGATTCGAGCCTTCTGCGTCTGGAGCCAACCGACAAAGCATCGTAGGCTAGCGTGAGCTGATGCAAGAGGGACTAGTCACTGGTTTGCTGTGGCTCGGCTTCGGAGGAACCCACGTGGGTTTGTCGGTCGCGCCGATTCGAAAGCGCCTCGTTCGCGCGCTCGGCGAGGGTGGGTACGTTTTGCTCTACTCTTCGATTGCGATTGGCACGTTTGCTGCCCTGGTGCACTACGTTGCGCTCCACCGGTTTGCGGAGCCGCAATCCTCGCTCTTGGTGAGCATTCCGCCGGTCCGGGGCGCATTGCTCGCGGTTTCCGTGTTCGGGTTTTCGCTGTTCGTCACGGCCGTACTCCACTACCCGGGGTTGCCCATGGCCGTGTTCCGTCATCGTGTGATGCCCGCCCATGGGGTACAGCAGGTCACGCGCCATCCGTTCTTTTCGGGCCTTGCCCTCTGGGCCGCGGCGCATGCGTTTCTCGCTCCATCGAAAGTCACGTTCGTCTTCTTCGTCGGGATGATTGTGTTTTCCTTCGTCGGAGGGATGCATCAAGACCGACGGCTGATCGCCGAGCTCGGCGAGTCATATCGGAGCTACGTCGCATCGACTTCCTTCTGGCCGTTCGTCGCGCTCGTCACCCGTCGCCAGAAGATCCGCTGGACCGAGCAGCCGTGGCTCGGCTATGCGCTCGGTGTCGCCGCGAGCTTGGGTCTCTACCAGGCACACGAACACATTTTCGACCACGGCGGCGCGTACGTGATCGCCGTGGTGTCGTTGGGATCGATCACAGCCATTCTTGGCTCGCGGGCACGCGCAGCACGGCGAAGGGAACCCTGAGCACCATGTTCAAGGAATACCTGCACTACGACGGCATTGGGCTTGCGGAGCTAATCGCGAGCGCTGCGGTGACGCCCAAAGAAGTGTTGGAGGCCGCGATTCTCCGCGCGGAGGAGCGCAACCCCGAGCTCAACGCCATCGTCACCCCGCTTTACGACTACGCGCACGAACGCGCGAAGCAGTCGCTGTCCGGTGCCTTTGCCGGGGTGCCTTTTCTGCTGAAGGATGCACATCACGCCCTCCGCGGCACGCCAATGAGCAACGGGAGCCGCCTACACAAAGGCGAGGTCTCCGCGTTTGATGCCGAGATTGTCCGCCGCTTCCTGAAGGCCGGGGTGGTCGTCTTCGGAAAGACCAATACCCCGGAGTACAAGCTGTCGGCCCACACGATCTGCAAGGCATGGGGCGCGACCCACAATCCCTGGGACGTCACGCGCTCGGCCGGTGGGTCGAGCGGAGGCTCCGCGGCCGCGGTCGCCGCCGGTATCGTGCCGCTCGCCTCCGCGACGGACGAAGGCGGATCGATCCGCCTGCCTGCCTCCGCCTGCGGTATTTTTGGCTTGAAGCCCAGCCGCGGCCGCAACCCGATCGGGCCCGACTTCGGATGGGCGTGCGGGGGGCAGTCCACATCCCATGTCGTCAGTCGAACGGTGCGGGACTCTGCGGCGATGCTCGATGCGACCGCCGGTCCGGAGCTCGGCTCGCTCTACGCGGCGCCCAGAGGCGAGGGGTTCCTGGCCGCCACGACGAAGGATCCCGGGCAATTGCGTGTCGGTATATCGACAGCCGGAGATGCGTTCGGCCTTCGGATGGACAGCGCATGTGTGGAGGCAATCGGCGCGGCGGGCCGTCTTTTGGAGGGCTTGGGGCACCAAGTCGAAGAGATCTCGCTGCCCTACGATGAATGGCAGGTGCTCCGCACCTGGATCATTCTCGTTGCCGCCGACACGGCGGCGGTGGTGGCCAGGCTGCAAGCGCAGTACGGCTCAAGGAGGGTTCGGGAGTCCCTGGAAGAGGTCGTCCGGCTACTCGCTGCAATGGGCCGGGCGATGCCGGCGGAGGTCAGCGCCGCCTCCCACCACGAGCGGCGCGAGCTCGGGGTGGCCCTGGGGGGCTTCTTCGAGAAGTACGACCTGCTCGTGATCCCCGCATCCGGCCGGATTCCGGTGCCCCTCGAGGAGGCTGAACCCACGCGGACCGAACGTGGCTTGCTCGAGCTCTTTGCTTCGCGAGCCGGGGCCCCGCTGCTGCAGCTCGATCGGGTTCGGGAGGCGGTGGTCGAAGGTCAGCTCGAGCGTCTGTCGGAGCAGGTGATGCAGCGAACCATGGTCGCCAATCTGGCCGGGATTCCGGCGATGTCGGTGCCGCTCCACAGGACGGAAAATGACTTGCCGGTTGGGGTGCAGTTTCTCGGTCGCTTCGGCGACGAGGTCACGCTCCTGAAGCTCGGGGCTCAGCTCGAGCGGGCTAAGCCGTGGCGCGTCAGGCGTTGAGCCGGGCTTAGGCAAGGCTGGTGTAGAGAAGCCGCGCGGCGACGTAGAGTATGAGCACTGCAGTGAGCCGTTTGACAACACGGCCGGAGAGCGCGCGGGTGCTCATGCGGCTGCCGATTTGTCCGCCGATCAGGACCGCGACGAAGAGCCAAGTATGGTTGCTCAGGCGACCGAGGTGCTCGGTCGTTCCTTGCTTCATCGTCTGACCGACGAGCCCGGCGCTCGAGTTGACCATGATGAAAAAGCTCGACGTGGCGGCGATTCGTTTTGGCTCGGCTAAGCGAAGCAGGTGAAGGGCCGGGGCCAAGAAGATCCCGCCACCGATGCCGACCATGCCGCTCAGAAAACCGATGAGTCCACCCAACGGCAGCCCAAGAAACCAACTCGCTCCGGAAGGCGCCGCGTCTGGTGATGAAGCCGTGGTCGGCTGAAACCACATCGAGACCCCAGCTGCGAGCAACGATAGCCCCAACAGCAAGACGAATGCGCCTTCGTCGATCGGGATGCGTCCGCCGAGCCAAGCCATCGGAACCGACAACGCAACGAAGGGCAGAGCGAAGCGCCAATCGAGGTCGCCCGAGCGCCGGTACTGCAGCACGCCGCCAGTCACCACGATTAGGTTGCAGATGAGAGCGATCGAAGGGAGGACGCGGTAGTCCGTGTCGGCGAGCACGAGCAGCGCGTTGTATGTCGACCCTCCGCCGAACCCGACGGCCGCGTAGAGCACGGCGGTCGCGAAGAACAAGAGAGCGAGCGACGGCATGCTCGAGCTAGTTACTGCACCTCTGGTGTGCCGGCAATCGCGGCGGTGGCGCTACCGTCGATCCGCACAACGCGAGCTTGCCGTAGCAACTGCAACGGGACGGAGGTCGCCGGGGATTCGTCCTCCGAAGCAATTGGTGACGATGGCGACGCCGAGCTCGCGTTCTGGGTCGGCCCACGCACCAGAGCCGCCCGCGCCGAAGTGGCCGAATGCGTGCGGGTTTGGGCGGCCCAGGTCGACCTCTCGCTTTCCCAAGGAGAAGCGCAGCCCGAACGATACGGGTCGCATATAGCCAACCTTGAAGCGGAGTGGAAATGGGATGACGCGGCCGATGATTGAGTTTTGATCCTCGGCGGCTTCTGCGAGCGTCGATGCCGACATCAGACGGACGCCGTTGAGCCTGCCGCCAAGACTGAGCGCGCCATAGAGGCGTGCCAAGGAGCGCGCATTGAACACGCCGTTCCCAGAAGGGATTACGGATGTGAGCCACCGCGGGTCACCCAATACGTCGCCGAGGCCAGGCGGCACCATCGCGTCCACGAACTGGCCGACGGCGGAGTGCCATCGCGCAGTCGTCGATGCCGTTCGGCGAACCTGTGCACGAAGGCTCCGCGGACGCCCGCGAAGCACCCTGCGTGGGATTCGCGGAATCAAAAACTCCGCGACACGGTGGAGCTCGCTCTCCGGCAGCCCCATGTAGAGCCCATCGAGCTCGAGCGGATCGGCGAGGTGCTCTTTGATGAGATCTGGAAAGCGTTTTCCGGTGACGCGCTGCAGCACCTCACCGATGATCCACCCACCGGTCCATGCATGGTACCCGAAGTCCGTGTCTGGCTTGTGAACCGGCCACATGTCTTCGACCACTCGGACCATGTGGTCCCAATCGAACATTTCCTCTGCGGAGTCGATGATGCGTGCAATCGAATAGAGACCCGCGCGGTGGGAGGCGGCCTGACGGATCGTGATGTTGCCCTTGCCGTTCTTGCCGAACTCGGGCCAGTACTTGGCGACCGGTGCGTCGAGGTCGATGGCACCGCGGTCCACCATCAAGTGAAGTAATGTGGCCATCACGCCTTTGCCGGTCGACATGCTCAGCGCCAGAGTTTCGGGCTCGAAAGGCGTTCCTTGTCGGTCGCGGGTCCCGCAGGCGAGATCGGCAACGAGCTCGCCTCGATGATAGACGGCAATGGCGACGCCTCCTGGTCCATGCGCTGGGGCGCACCAACGGATGGTGTCGCGCAGGGATCGGAAGTCGGGATGACTATAACCGCGGACTTGCATGCTCACTTGATGACGTCGATTTTCCGGAGGAATGTTAGCGCTCGGTCGGTCACGCGCCCCTTGTCGAAGTAGAGAATGTGCCCACCACAGCTCCAGTATACCTCCGGGCGGCCAAAGTGCTCCCACAGCGCCTCCGTGTGGACTGCTGGGATGATCCCGTCATTGGCGCTTGCGACCAACAAGACCCGCTCCTTTGGGATGCTCAACGCGTGGGAGAGAGGCGTGAAGGGCGCGAGAATCTTTCGGAGCTCTCGGATCATCATGGCGGGCTCGTCGAGAGCCTCCTCGAAGAAAGAGCGGGTCGGCCAGCTCATTACCAGGTCCGCGATGCTCACGACCGGGGCGATGCTCACGATGAAGTCGGTGCGGGGCTCGAGGCACGCAAGCATCGACGCGTGAAATCCACCCCAGCTGTATCCCATGATCCCGACCTTGGGCGCCCCGCGCTTCAAGAGATGGTTGATGAGAACACGCAGGTCCATGACCCCTTGCGCGCAGGCCTCGCTCAGACGCCATAGCGATGGCTGGATGATCGCGGTCCCGTGAAACGCCGCGGAGCGCGGCATGCGCCCCCCGTGGAGCGGGAGGTTCATGAACACCACGTCGAGGCCGGCGTCGTAGAACTTCTGTGCAGAGAACCACATCTTGTTGATGCGGTAGTCGGGCGCGGAAAAGCCGTGCAGGAAGATCACGATCGGGCGGGGCCCGTTCTCGTGGAACCAGGCACGGGATTCGACCCGATCGTTCGGCTCGAGGGCCGCGTACTCGTCACGAAAGCGCGGATCGAGTGTTTGAAACGGGCTGTAGAAATCAATGCTCGCGAGGTGCGCGGTCTTCGGATCCCAAGACCTCCGGCGCGTCGCGCGTTCGATGACCGAATGGCTATCCGGGGGAGTCTGGAACGCACAATCGGGCGCATCGAGGAATCGGGGCTGCGAATAGAACGCGTGGTAGTCGATGTACTCTTGCAGCGTCGTGTCGGACAAATGCGGGTGGATCTTCCGCTTGTACGGAACCGACATCGCCGTCGCAGCGAGGCGATCGAGGGCGTACGCAGCTTTGCCGAGGAGAGGGCACTCGTCGCTGCTCTTGCGGAGAAACGAGTGCGCGGAGAAGTCCGGGCATAGAGCGTCGATCCAGGCCGTGCTCGGCTCCCCTCGGGGAGAGCTCGGGAAGGTGCTGCCATGTGCAGGGGCGTATCCAGTCACGAAACCTCTCTTGGCGGTTCGCACGCGGCCGCTAAGGACGAGTGCAAATCGGATGCCTTTCCAAGAATGGACGTTTTGGCCGATATGTGCAGAGTTTTCGGCCTCGTGACGCGCAGATCCTGCGCCCACCGCGAACCAGCGCGCACCCCTTTCGCCTCGACGCATATCTTGTCTCCAAGACGAGAAAGGAAGCTCGGGTAGACTCAGGCCGATGTCTAGCGCTCCGCCCCCTCAGCCCTACGAATCGTTCAACGAGCTCGTCGCCGCGTTTCGCGAGCACGTCGCGCCGAACAAGCTCGCCTACTACCAGCGGATGGGCTTGCAGCTCGTGATGGGGCGGCGAGAGGGCATCTGGTTCGAAGACGCGTACACCGGTCTCCGACTCATCAACTGCCACTGCAATGGTGGCGTCTTCAGTCTCGGACACTGCAATCCGCGGGTGACGGGCGCGGTCGCCAAAGCCCTTGGCGCGCTCGACATTGGCAATCATCACTTCATGTCGGGCCAGCGCGCGAAGCTCGCGGCGCGTCTCTCTGCGACACTCGACGACGCGTTGCCGCGTGTCGTGTTCGGGGTCTCGGGCGGCGAAGCAATCGACGTTGCGATCAAAGCGGCGCGAGGCGCGACCGGCCGACTCAAGATCATTTCAGCCGAGGGGGGCTATCACGGTCATACCGGGCTCGCGCTGGCGGCTGGCGACGCCTCATTCCGAGATCCGTTCGGGCCAAACTTGCCGGGGTTCGAACAGGTGCCGTTCAACGATCTCGGCGCGATGGAGGCAGCGATCGACGCACAGACGGCGGCTGTGCTTCTCGAAGCCGTCCCTGCGACGCTCGGCATGCCCATTCCGGACCCGGGGTACTTCGCGGCAATTCGGAAGCTCTGCGATGAGCGAGGCGCGCGACTGCTGGTCGACGAGGTTCAGACAGGGCTTGGGCGTACCGGTCGGTGGTGGGGCATCCAGCACGACGGGGTCATTCCCGATGGTTTGATCACGGGCAAAGGCCTGTCGGGCGGCATTTATCCCATCACCGCGACGTTGCTGACGCGGGAGCTGCATGCGGTCCTCGATTCCGAAGCGAACCCCTTCGTGCACATCTCGACCTACGGCGGAGCCGAGCTCGGTTGTGTGGCTGCCCAGGCGGTACTCGACATCGTGGGTGAGCCGGGCTTTTTCGATCGCGTCAGGGGGCTGTCCGAGCGGTTTGAGGAAGCGTTCGCTCCTCTGCCGTTCGAACTTCGGCAGCGCGGGCTCTTCATGGGGCTGCGCTTCGGAAGCGAGCCCGAGGCGCTCGGCGCTCTCCTTCGCATCATGCAGCAGGGCGTCTTCTGCTTCCCGGCCGGCAACGACCGCTCTGTTCTTCAGTTCCTGCCGCCGCTCGTCCTCAGCGACGCTGAAGCTGGTGACTTGATTCAGCGAATGGAGAAAGCCTTTCACTGATGGAGCTCGTGGCCACCTCAGAGATGCGAGCATTCGAGGAGCGACTTGGCGCCGCGGTGCGGGAGGGGAACGCCGACGAGTTCGAGGTCATCGGCTACGGCGAAGTCACGATCGCGGTGAAGCTGTCGACGCCAAGGGGCGATTTCGTCTGCAAACGACTGGCACCGCTCTCCTCGCGTGAATCCGCCGCTGGCTTCGCAGACGCCATCGCCCAGTACGTCAAGGCGTTGGAGGCCTGCGGCATCGATGTGGTGGAGACCGAGACGCACATGTTCCGCGGCGCCGATTGCTGGGTGTTGTACTGCGTCCAACCCATGCTTGCCCGCGGGTCCCTCGGCCCGGACTTCCTGCGGGGCAAGAGCGCCGAGGCTGCGGCGCCGCATGTGCGCCGGATTTTCGAGCAGATCCGTGATTCGGTGACCCCTTTGCTCGCGCCGGACGGACAGCTCTCGAACTGGGCATTCGAGGGCGATCGGCTTCGTTACCTCGATGTCGGGACGCCCTTCCTTCGGGACGAGCAAGGCAAGCAGCTCTGTGACTTCACCGAGGTCACACGCGCGCTTCCCCGCCCGGTGGCCGCCATCGTAGAGCGCTTCGTTCTGAAGGGCATCCTCGACAACTACCACTCCGTGCGGGGTCAGGCGCTCGATTTCCTCGGCAACCTCATCAAAGAGGGGCTCGGCGACATCTTTCCGCAGTTGGTGCCACTCGCGAACGAGGTCTTCGAGCTGTCGCCGCCGATCACCGAGGAGGAGGTGCGCGCGCACTATAAGAACGACGCGCAGACTTACGCGCTGATCCAAGCCGCTCGCCGCGCCGATCGTTGGGTGCATCGCAACCTGCTCCGCAGGCCGTATCCCTACTTGTTGCCGCCGCGAATCGAACGCTCCGCCTAGGACCCGCCAGGGCGCGAGCTGTCGTAGCCGGTAGTTACGCGAATGGACGCAAGGTCGCCAACGTTATGATCAAAACGCCGATCGTGGCGATCGCCCACGCGAGTCGAGCGAACGTCTTCGGCGCCACTTCCTGCCCATCGGCCCATCGGCGCAGCTTTCCCGTGAGCACCCCAGTCACTCCGGCAAGAATCAGAACGAGCGCGAGCTTCCCGTGCATCCATCCCTGCTTGGCATAGGTGTCTGCGAAGTTTGGGATGAGCATGCCGAAACCGCCGGCGAAAGCGAGGAGCATGGAGGGGGTGGTGACCCGCAGCGTGACCTTTCGCAACGCTTGAGCAATGCCGCTCTCCCATGGTGTGGGCGCGGCCGCTGCGATTGCAACGGCAACAGCTGAGCCAATCCAAAAGGCGATGCCCAGAAAATGAAGGTAACGAAAAACGATCGTGCTCATTGCGTGCTCCTTCGCGCGGCGCAGTCTAACTGCCGTGGACGAGAGGCACAAAGACGCAACGGCAGAGCTCCTCGGTTTCGAGCTTGCCCCCCCGCTTGCGTGATGCCTGAAGGGCCTGACCCCATTTGCCGCCAACAGGAATGACCATACGGCCACCTTCTGCGAGTTGCTCGACTAGGGCAGGCGGGACTTCTTCCGCGGCTGCAGCCACGACGATGCCGTCGTACGGGGCAGCTTCCGGCCAGCCTTTTCGTCCGTCTGCGCAGATGAGCTCGACGTTGTCGATTCCCAGCGACCCGATCGCTCGTCTGGCGCCGGCCACGAGCTCTGGGATGATCTCGATCGCATACACCTTCTTGGCGAGCCTGGACAGGACTGCGGCTTGGTATCCGGAGCCCGCACCCACCTCGAGGACGGTTTCATCCCCCTTCAGCCGTAGCGCCTCCGCGGACATCGCAACCATCAGCGGTTGCGAGATCGTCTGTCCGTGGGAAAGCGGCAGCGCGCCGTCGAAATAGGCGTCTCGCTTGTGCGCTTCGGGGATGAATGCCTCGCGTGGGATCTCGCCCATCGCGGCGAGCACGCGGCTGTCGGCGATACCCCTCCGGCGAAGTTGCTCCTCGACCATACGCGCCCGCTGCTCTTCGAGGTCCATCTGGGCGGAGCTTGATGCCACTCCTGGCCTCAGTAAAGCGGCTCCGTCACCTTGGGGGCTACGCTTGCGTTCAACACGGGCCCGCGTATGGTCGGTCCTTCGAAAACGAGGAATCGACATGGCAAAGACCAATCCAGGCAATTTTTTCGAAGATTTCGAGGTGGGATCCGAGCTGGTGCACGCGGTGCCACGCACGATCACCGAGGGCGAAGCTGCGATGTACATCGGCCTGACCGGCTCTCGATACCCGCTCCATTGTTCGGCGGAGTACGCGCGCTCGCTGGGCTATCGGCGCGAAACCATCAACGACATGCTCACGTTCCACATCGTGTTCGGCAAGACCGTAAACGACGTGTCGCTCAACGCCGTCGCCAATCTTGGTTACGCAGGAGTTCGTTTTCTCACGCCCGTTTACGCCGGCGACACGCTGCGGACCGTTTCCAAGGTCCTCGGCAAGAAAGAGAACAGCAACGGCAAGACCGGCGTCGTGTGGGTGAAGAGCGTCGGCACGAATCAGCGGGGCGAGATCGTGCTCGAGTTCTACCGATGGGTCATGGTGAACAAGCGCGACCCTTCGACGCCGACGGGCGCGCAGGACCGGCCGGCGATGCCTAAGGAGGTTGCGCCCGATGAGCTCGTGGTGCCGCCAAACCTCGACTTGAGCGGCTACGAGGAGTGGCCGTCGGGCGGCAGCGCCTACTTCGAAGACTACGAAGTCGGCGAAAAGATCGATCACGTCGACGGGATGACGATCGAGGAAGCCGAGCATGCGACTGCGACGCGCCTCTACCAAAACACCGCGAAGGTCCATTTCGATGCGATGCAAACGAAAGACACTCGCTTCGGTCGCCGTTTGATGTACGGCGGGCACGTGATCAGCATCGCGCGATCGCTCTCCTTCAACGGTATGGAGCGAGTGCTGGGCATCCTCGCTTGGAACGGCGGAGCCCATGCGAATCCCACGTTCGCGGGGGATACGATCTACGCCTACAGCGAGATCCTCGACAAAGCTGATCTTCCTGGACGAAACGACTGCGGCGCGCTTCGCGTGCGATTGGTGGGACTAAAGGACGTCCGGCCGGCTGAAGCGGGTTTTCTGCTGAAGGTCGATAAGGATGGTCGCGAGGTCTATCACAAGGATGTTGTCCTAGACTTGGACTACTGGTTGCTAGTACCCAAGCGAGCGCGTTGATCCAGTCGCATGCGGGATTTCCGTGGCGCGACTCGTCTTCTGTGGCCAGCTGCACCTCCGTCGAGGATTGCGCCTTCAGTTGCGCTTGCGCGGACCTGGACGGCGACCCGCTGACCCTCGATTCGGTCTGCCTGCCCCCCCCGCGTCGCAGACGGGGAGTGCCCGACGGGCGAAACCTGCAATGATCTCGGCGAGTGTCAGGTCGAGATCTGAGCGCTTGCGGCATCCGCCGCCTTCCCCTAAACACCGCCCCTAGGAGAAATCATGTACTTGCCAATCGTCGACAGTGACCGACCCCGTAAACGCAACAAGAGCGCGCGCCGCACCGCCAAGCGCAAGGCGAAGAATCGCCGCCGCGTCAATCGTATGCATGGGCGCAAGCTGGGGCGTCGCGGCTGATATCGCATCCCTATGGATGCCAAGGTCATCTACGTCGTCAGCGACTCGACGGGTGAAACCGCCGAGCGAGTGACCCGCGCCACGCTCCTCCAGTTTCCGGACGAGAAAGTCCGGCTGAAGATCGAGCGCCGCGTGCGGGACCGACGCGCGTTGACCGCCATCCTGCAGCAAGCTGCAGCAGCCCAGGCGCTGGTCGTCTTCACGCTGGTGCGTCCCGAGCTTCGCGAACACTTCAGTCTGGAGGCAGCTAGGCTCGACGTGGCGTACGTCGACGTCATCGGCTCGCTCCTCGTCCAGATCGGGCAGCATCTCGAAGCGATTCCGGTGAACATCCCGTCTGCTGAGCTTCCGCTTTCAGCGGAGTATTTCCGACGCGTCGAGTCGATCGAGTTTGCCGTCAAGAGCGACGATGGGAAGGAACCCCGCAACCTGGGCAAAGCGGATTTGGTTCTTTGCGGCGTGAGCCGCACCAGCAAGACGCCGCTTGCTACCTACTTGGCGGGGCGCGGCCTCAAGGTTGCGAACGTGCCTCTGGTGCTCGGCGTCGAGCCGCCGCGCGAGCTGCTCGAGCTTCCGGGTTACCGGGTGATCGGCTTGACCATCGACGTCGACCAGCTCCTCGGCATCCGCAAACACCGTCTCCAACAGCTTGGGATGCCGCCTGACGCCAACTACGGCCTGCGCGAACACGTCAAGGCTGAGCTGGAGTACGCGCACACGATCTTCCGCGACCACCCCCAGTGGATGGTGGTCGACGTCACGAACTGCGCAATCGAGGAGACGGCCACGATCATTCTCGAGGCGCTCAAGGAGATCGACGAGCTCAAGGCGCTGACAAACCCGCCGCTCAAGGGGCGGTAGACGCCGGCGATCCGGAGAGGAACAGCAGCCCGAGCGTCCAGCGGGTGATCAGCGCCCCGGAGGCGAGCCGTACTGGTGCGAGAGCGCTGCGTAGAACTGCGCCAGGATGCCGTCGGCGACCCTCAAGCGCCGGCTCAGCTCACGTGCGATGTTCATGATGAACAGCGCGTAGTCTTTCACATCCCGCCGGTAGAGGAGGTTTTCGACGTGGTCGGCCGTCACCGAGAGGACGAGCGTCGGCGCCACGGCGCGAACGCTCGCGGAGCGGGGCTGGACGTCGATGATCGACATCTCACCGAACCAGTCACCGGGACCGAGAACCGCGACGCGGACGTCGCCCCCCGATTCGCCCTTCTTGATCACCTCGAGCTCTCCTGCGATGACTACGAACATCTGCGTCGAGGTGTCGCCTTCCTCGACGACGATGTCGCCCGCTTCGACGCGGCTAGCCGGAATCGAGGAGGCGAGAACTTCCAGTGTCTCCTGGCTCAAGCCACCAAAGAGGCCGATGTCGGCAAAGTGGCCCGCGTTGAGCTTGGGCGTGGGTGGTCGACTCATGTCATCAGCATACGTCACCGATTCGTTTACGTCATGGAATCGAATTGGATAGATTCACGGTCGGGTATCCATGTCGACGTCTGCGCTACCGAGGCCGTTGGGCCGCTATACACTGCTCCGGCGCCTTGCAAGCGGGGGAATGGCAGAGGTCTACCTTGCGAAGGCCGCTGGCGCAGGGGGGTTTGAAAAGGTCGTTGCGATCAAACGAGCACACCCCCTTCAGGCGGCGGCCGGGAGCTCGGCATCGAGCTTGAGCGAGGAGGCCAAGCTCTCCGCATCATTGACTCATCCCAACATCGTGCGGACCTTCGATCTCGGGCGTGTCGAGGGGGTCGACTTCATCGCAATGGAGCACGTCGAGGGGTACGACTCCCAACACGTGATAGATGCCCTTCGACGCACGGGGACCAGCTTTCCGATCGATTTGGCAGCTCACGTGATTGCGGAAGTTTGCCGCGGGCTCGCCTACGCCCACCATCATCGCGACGATACCGGTGGACCCGCGGGCATCGTGCACCGCGACGTCTCGCCGCAGAACATCCTGCTCAGCTTCGCTGGGGAAGTGAAGATCGCCGACTTCGGAATCGCGAAGACCAACGCGCGACGCAGCGATCCGGACGCACGCGTAATCAAGGGCAAGTACTTCTACATGTCGCCCGAACAGGCGCAGGCCGAGCCGCTCGATGCTAGAAGTGACGTATTCTCGGCGGGCATCGTGCTTTGGGAGCTCCTTTGCGGTCGGAGGCTCCATGACGCGCCCGACCTGCGCTCCCTACTGGAGAGCGTTCGCCGCGCCAAGGTGCCGCGGCCGTCGTCCGTTCGGCCCGACGTGCCCAGGCTGCTGGACGCGATCGTGGCGCGGGCGACGGAGCGGTCACCCGCTGCGCGCTTTGCGAACGCGGAGGCCATGGGTGCTGCGCTCGATCGGTATCTAGCCGGCCGTCCCGCCGTGCACGCTGCCGACGCGATTGGCTCGCTCCTTCAACGGCTGCCGCCACCGACACTCGTCTCGGTGCCACCTCCGGCGCCGGACCTGCCGCAGACCCGTGACCGCGTGGCAACCGTGTCCGCGCCCGGTTCTGCGACACTTGGCGAGCCTGCAGTCCGCCGTGACCTCGACGACGGGGAGCCGACGCTAGTCGGATGGCAACCTGGGGCGTCGTCCGCCGCTGACCGGCGATGGATCTGGGCCCTTGCGGTGGGTGCGTCGCTCGTCTGTCTCGTCGCCTGGTGGCTGCACGGTTCCTGAGTGATCAGGGACGAGGGTCTTCGCCGAGGACGACGTTGTCGATGAGCCGGGTCGTTCCGAGATGCGCGGCGGCTGCGATGAGCAGCCGGGGGTGGGGATTTTCTGGCGGCTCGAGCGTCTCCGGATCGACGGCGGCGACATAGTCGACACGGTCGAAGCGCGCTTCGATGGGCGCGGCTGCAATTGCATGGAGCGCGTTGGGACTCCGCTCACCGGCGGTCCATGCGTCGTATGCAGCACGCAAGCCAGTGACGATCCCGAGCGCGCGCGCCCGTTCCGACTCGGACAGATATCGATTGCGCGAAGAGAGCGCGAGACCATCGGTCTCGCGGATGATCGGGCAGCCCACGACTTCGATCGGCATGTCGAGGTCGCGTGCCAAGCGGGACAGGATCTTCCACTGCTGATAGTCCTTGCGCCCAAAGACTGCGACGCTCGGACCGGTGAGATTGAAGAGCTTAGTCACGACGGTCGTCACGCCATCGAAATGGGTAGGGCGGAACTCGCCTTCGAGGGGCTTGGTGATCTCGCTGAGGGAAACCCGGGTCTGAAACCCCTTCGGGTACATCGCGTTTGGCTCCGGGGCGAACACCAGGTCGACGCCGCGGCCACGGCAGCCGTCGAGGTCCGCATTCATCGTTCGCGGGTAGCGGCCCAAGTCCTCGTCTTCGGCGAACTGCAGAGGATTGACGAAAATCGTGACTGCCAAGAAGTCTGCGCGCTCTTTCGCTTCGTCGATCAAGGATAGGTGACCGGCGTGAAGGGCGCCCATGGTCGGCACCAAACCCACTCGGTGCCCCTGGGCGCGCGCCTCATCGCAGGCTCTCCTGAAGTCCGCAGGCTCCCGGACGACGGCCGTCATCCCTTGGGGCCGTACGCGGCGCGCAGGTCGTGCACGAGACTGAGGCCCGGCGTCGGCGCCTCGGTTTCGCTCTTCTTCACATTCCCGAAGCTGTATTCCGCGCTCGGGAAGATCCCCGCGCGAACCTCCTCGCTGTACTGGCGCGCCGCGGCCACGCCTTGCTCGAAGAACTCGGCGTATCGCTTGACGAACTTGGGCTTGAGCTCCGGGGTGAGCCCCAGCAAGTCGTAACAAACCAGCACTTGCCCATCACAGTGGGGACCAGCCCCAATTCCGATCGTGGGGATGTCGATCGCGTCGGTAATCTGCTGGGCGAGATCCGTCGGGATGCCTTCGAGCACCAGAGCGTAGGCGCCGGCTTCGGCGACCGCCTTGGCATCGCACAGCACGCGGGCCGCGGCGGCCTCAGTCTTGCCTTGGACCCGGAAGCCACCCATCGCGTGGACGCTCTGCGGTGTGAGACCGACGTGCCCCATCACCGGAATGCCGGCGTGGACGATGCGTTCGATCGTAGCTGCCGCATCGACACCGCCTTCGAGCTTCACGGCCTGCGCTCCGCCTTCCGAGAGGAAGCGCGCGGCGTTGCGAAGCGCCTCCTCGGCGCTGATCTGCCAACTCATGAAGGGCATGTCGCCGACGACGTGCGCGCGGCGCGTACCACGAGCGACGGCACGGCAGTGATAGATCACCTCGTCGACCGTCACCGGCAGGGTGGAGTCCTGTCCTTGCACGACCATGCCGAGGGAGTCTCCGACCAAGAGCACGTCGATGCCCGCTTCGTCGAACAGCCGTGCAAACGTCGCGTCGTAGGCGGTCACCATCGTGATCCGCTCGCCGTCACGCTTCATCTTGCCGAGACGAGGCACCGTCACAGGCCGCCCGTTGGGGGCGGGTCGTCTTCCGGTCATTGGATTGGCTCGCTTTGGTCGCGGCCAGGTCGATTCCCGGTCCACGCCGCTACGTGTTCTAAATGTAGCACCGATTCGGAAATCGTCAGTGATCCTAAAAGTGCTTGAAAAACAGGGGCCTGTGTCTCAGGGCTTCAGCGATGCTGCGATCTTTTCCCGGAGCTCCGAGTCCTCGTCCGCGAGCAGGGCCTCGGCGCGGGTGAGCATGCGGTGGGCTTCATCGTGGAGCTCGAGCGCCCGGAGGAGTCGGCCTGCCTCGTAGTGATAGTTGGCGTGGTTGGCCCCGTCGCTTCCCTGGCTGAGCGCGCGATACATGTCGGCCGCGCGGTCGAGGCGACCGTCGGCCTCGTAGAGCTTGGCGAGAGTCGTCGCGGTGCTTGGCGGGAAGTCCATCACCTGCCGACTCGTAAAGAATTCGATGACTTGCTCGAGAAATCTCTGCGCTTCTTGGAGCTTGCCGGCTTGCTCGGAGGCGAGGCCTAGCTCTTCGAGGAGCCGCCAGTCGGTCGCAGCGCTCTTGCTCAGCTCGAGTGAGGTCTGCAGGACCTCGAGCGCCTCGGCCGCGTGCCCCTTGTCGCGAAGGAACGCCCCCATCGCGAGGTAGGGCCGGTAGTCGTCGGGGATGGCATGCACAGCGGCCTCAAACCGCTTCATGGCCTCCTCGAACTGATCTTCGTCGTCTGCAAGCCTCGCAAGCGTGAGATTGACTGCGACCTTGGCCTCGTTCGCGTCTCCATCACCGAGTGAATCGAGAAACCGGATGAGGGCCTCCTTGCCTCCGGCGGGGTCGTCGGTGAGCAGGCGCGCCCGACCCACCTCGAGCCAGAGATACTGGGGGCTCGATGCGGATTCGAGCAAGCCTTCGAGCTGGGCTCGCGCCTCCTCGAAGCGCTCGGCGTGCAAGGCCAACAACGCGTCCAGCAAGGCGTCCCCGTACCGCTCGTATTCGTCGGCCTGCGCCTCTTCCCACTGCCCCATCAAGAGCGCGATCCGCTCCTCCTCGCTGAGCTCCTCGGTGGTGGCCTGAGCCTGGGCGTCCTTGGCTTCGAGCCCATCGAGGAGCGATTGGGCCCGCTTGCGCAGCGCCTCGTCGTTGGCGACCTCGAGGGCGCCGGCAAGCTCCTGGGCCGCGAGATCGATCGCGCCTTGCTCGAGATAGGCCTGCGCCTCCTCGATGCGCTGCCGTGCGATCCCGTCCGTGCAGGCGCGCACTCGTTCGTGTAGCGGAGCATGGGCGTCTTCCGGCGTCGCTGCGATGGCCTTCTCGTACGCAAGCTTGGCCGGGCCGAAGTCTCCGGACTCGAAGAGATCATCGGCCTTCCGCTTCAGGGCATCCGGGTCCGCGGAAAACAGCTTTTTGAACAAGCTCATGATTGAAACTGCTTGGCGCGTCGCTTCGCGGCTTGTTTGAGTGGGCTCGGGATGCCGCGGCTGCGCGACAAAGCGCGAAGATCGTTGCGGCGCAGATGAGCAAGGAACGTCATCGACAGGGCAAGCGGGGTCTTCGGATTGTTGCAGAGGTGACGCTTGATCTCATAGCTCCTCAGCCACTCACGCTTGCGTCCTATGTAGCGGAGCACGTCCTCGGAGACTTCACGGCTTTGCGCGGCGTTCTTGGCCTCGTTCTCACTCATCGTCGGCGACGAAATCGCCGCCATCGCGACGACGCGGTTTGGATCTCGCACCAGAATAGAGCGCGCGGCGGCGTTCCCGAGCAGCGCCATTCGAATCTTTTCTCCGATATTCATGTCTCGAAGCTGATTCTGGAGCGGAACGAACTCCGCTTTGGTCTCTTCCGTCCCCTCCACGGAGTCGACCTCGACGGCGTCTTGGTCGGCATCCTGCTCGAGGGCTTTTGCGAAGGCGTCGTCGGCGGGAAGCGGCTCTTCGCTCGGCTCTGCAATGAGCTGCCCGAGAACCTGGCGTTTGAGCTCCTCGAACATCGGGATGCCGGGAAGCTCGAGATCATGGCGCGCGGCGAGCTCAATCAAACGGTCGGCAGTGGACATCCGCGTGTTGCGGTTCTTGTAGAGCGCTTCGATGATCGCAGGCGCCCCGAGCAATCGTTGCTGGTTGATGGCGATGATTTCGCTGATGCGCTCGGGACAGTGCGTGGAGATCTTCGCGACCGTCGCGTCCGCCACCGAATGGTTCGCCACGAGCCGCGCGAGCACTTCATCGTTGCTCGAGAATCGAAGCGCAAGCTCGTGCAGGACGGCAGCTGGAAGAGCGTCGTTGCACGTGGGCAGCAGCACGCCCTCGGGCAGTCCAGCCAATGTGTCGCTCGCGGCCTTCGACACCACTGTGTCGCGGTCGGCGCTGAGCTGCACGAGCAAGAGCACGAGGTCGCCACCCTTGACCGGCACCATTCCCCGAGCCGCCATCATCTTCGCGGGGCTAGGCGCGTTCGGGTCGGCGAAACGGCGGATCCGCTCAGGGACGGTGTCGATTGGTATCGGTAGCGCCGGGATTGCTAGCATCGGTTCCTGCGACTCTTCGATCTTAGCGGCTATTTGCCGGTGAACTCAGGTTCTCGCTTCTCGAGGATCGCCGCCACGCCCTCTTTGGCGTCGTCGGTCGCGAGGCTCGCGGCCTGAAGCTCGGCTTCTTCGAGCGCGGCCTCGCGGATCTCCCAGCGGAGCCCCCGGCGGATCGAGGCCTTCATCTGCTGAACAGCCTGCGGCGCGGAGCCGGCAATCGCCCGGGCAAGCTCCATGGCCGTCGGGAGAACCGCGTCTGCTTCGTCGGCATGCGTCACCAATCCGATACGCAGGGCCTCGCTCCCCCGAATCAGCTTGCCCGTGAACAGAAGCTCGGAGGCGTATGCCGCGCCGACCAGCCTGGGAAGCACATAGCTGATGCCGAGTCCAGAATGGATGCCCAAGCGTGCGAAATTGACCCCGTATTTCGCGTCGACGTTGGCGACCCGGATGTCCGCGAGCAGCGTGAGGCCGAAGCCTCCGCCCACCGTGTGACCGTTCATCGCGGCGATGACCGGGACCTCGACGTCCAGCACTTTCAGGAAGGGCTCGTACATCGCAAACGAGGTCTCCCGAGATGGTTTGCCGAGATCGGTGCGCTGCATCGAGGAGCGAAGATCGGCCCCCGCGCTGAAGCACTTGCCCTTGCCGGTGATGACCAAGCAGCGGATGTCGCCGTCCGCTTGGGCCTCCTCGATCGCCTCAGAAAAAGCGTCCAAAAGCTCCGGAGTCATGGCGTTCCGGTGGTCGGGTCGATTCAGCGTGATCAGCCCAATCCGGTCCACCGCCTCGTACAAGACCGCTCGCTCGCCCATTGCCACTGGACTCTAGCGGTCCGGGCGCCCTCGGCAACCGCGGATCGTTGGCCGATTTCTTGCCCAGCTAGTGCTGAACGGGTTAGCGGGATTCTATGCAGGGAACCAAGGTCGTTCGCCCGTTTCCATTCTTCCGTGCCGGGGCCCGCGCCAGTCAGCCGCAGCTCGCGAAGCCGATTCTGGTTCTGGAAGACGTCTACAAGTTTTTTCGGCCCGACCAGCCGACGCTACGCGGGGTGAATCTCTCGGTCGAGCGCGGGGAGTTTGCTTTCATTACCGGCCCGAGTGGGGCAGGCAAGAGCACACTCCTCAAGCTGATCTACCGAGAGCTCAGGGTCGACGAAGGCAGGGTGCTTTTCTGCGGTCGCGACATCGGTCGGCTTACCGACAAGTCGATTCCTTTCCTTCGCCGCAATCTCGGGATTGTCTTTCAGGACTTCCGGATCATCGATCACTGGACGGTGTACGAGAACGTCGCCGTGGCACTGGAGATCCTCTCGATGCCGCAAAGGCTCATTCGTTCGCGGGTCGCCGAGGCGCTCGAGCGAGTTGGACTTGCCGGGCGCGGCGCCGAGCGCACCAGCAATCTCTCCGGTGGCGAGAAGCAGCGCGTCGCGGTCGCCCGCGCGATCGTGCCTGAGCCAGCGCTGATCCTCGCGGACGAGCCGACGGGCAACCTCGACCCGCATCTCGCGATCGACATCCTGACTCTGTTCGAAGAGATCAACACGACCGGGACGACCGTGCTCTTCGCGACGCATGATCACTCCCTGATCTCGAAACGCGACCACAGGTTGATCTCGATCGATGAAGGCCGCCTGGTGGAGGCCCAGAAGGGGCTCAAGCAGTGGCCGGGCAGTGGCATTCACACATTGGTGGGGTGAGCGGATGGACGTGAAGAGCGCAATCACGCGGGCGAGGCGAGGGCTTCGCGAGGAGCGACGCTTGTACATCGTGGCGGTCACGAGCCTGGCTGTCGCCTTCCTATGTTTGGGTGCGACGCTTCTCGGCGTCACGAACCTCGACGCCGCTGCAACTCGCTGGGGCCAAAGCGGACGCATCACACTATTCTTGAAGGACGACGCCGATCCTCAGGACGTCGCGCAACTTCGCGTCGTGCTCGAAGGGCTTGCCGACGTGAGCAAGGTGACGCACGTCACCCCCGAGGAGGCACGCTCGTCCTTCCTCGAAGACGCCGACGTTGGCGCGGATCTGAGCTCACTGCCCGCCGAGGTGTTTCCAGCCTCGCTCGAGGTTGCGTTGGTGCAGGGGGTGACCCGGGAGCGAAGCGAATCCATCGCATCGCGCCTGGCGCAGTTCCGGGCGGTGAGTGATGTCGAGAGCTACCGTAGCTGGTTTCAGAAGCTCGATCACTTGCTATGGGGCGCACGGATGCTCGCCGTCGGCTTGGCCGTCCTGGTCGTGTTCTGCGTCGTGGCCGTCATCGGGAACACGATTCGCTTGGCCGTCGCGCGACGTCGCCAAGAGATCGAGGTCATGAAGCTCTGCGGCGCGACGAACGGCTTCGTTCGCGGACCGTTCGTGCTCGAGGGCATGTTCCAGGGGCTTGCCTCGGCTCTCCTAGCGGTGCTGGCCTTGCTCGCCGGCTACCTCGGGCTTCACGAGTCGGTCGATGGGACGCTGGCGGCGCTGACAGGAAGCCGCGTCGTGTTCTTGAGTGTGTGGACGCTGGTGGCGCTCCTCGCGGGTGGCGCCCTCATCGGCGCAATCGGCAGCGCGGTGTCGGTGCGGCGCTACCTCTCGGTGTGACATGAAGATCAAAAGCAGACTCTGGGTTTGGATCGCGATCGGGCTGTGCACCGTGGCAACGGGCGCGGGAGCGGAGCAGGACCTCGGAGTCGCCGCATTGACGGAGATCCCTGCGGTCGAGGGTAAGATCGCGGAGAACCTCGCGCGGGTGGAGCATGCGCAGACGCGTCAAGCACAGATCGACACGGAGATCTCGGGGCTCGCGAACAAGCGCGAAGAAGCCGAGGGGCGATTGCACGATCGGGCGCGCGCCCTCTACCGGGTTCGGCGCGCCGGGATGTTGCCTGTCGCCGGCGGATTCGATGCGTTGATGGCGCACCTCGCACGGGTTCAACGATTGTCGAGGATGGTCAAGAACGACCTCGAAACGATGGACCACCTCGAGGATCGCGGTGCCGCGCTTCGCAGCGAAAAGGACGAGCTGGCCGACGCGCTCCGGGAAGCTCACATCGCGCTTCAAGCGCTCGAAGCCAAGAAGGAAGAAATCGAGCAGAGCCGCCGAAGCGCGTCGCTGTTTCAAGACACGCTTCGAGGCGAGCCCCAGGTCGCGCCTAGCGACGACGCGATGAGCTACGGGCGCATTCGCGTCTCGGGCGACATGGAAGACCTCGGCGAGGGCTTCGCCGAGATGCGGGGTCAGCTCGCGCTTCCGGTGCAGGGCTCGATGCGCATCGGCGAGAGCTCGCGAGAGGGAGCCCCCGGTTTGGAGTTCTACGGTCGGCCAGGAGGCCCCGTCCGCGCGGCTGCGGACGGCAAGGTGGCCTTCGCTCGGAACTACGGAGCCTACGGGCTCATGGTCATCCTCGACCACGGCGGGAGCTTCTACACCGTCTATGGCGGCCTTGGCAGCACCGACGTCCGTGTGGGTGACTGGGTCGGCATGAGCACCCGTGTCGGGACGCTCGACACCGCCGGTCCTGATGCGATCCTATTCTTCGAAATCCGAAGAGGGACACGCCCTCTGGATGCGCGCAGCTGGTTGGGATTGTAAGCTCGGCTCCTCAGAACCGAGGGGACCCATGGGCTACAAGGACTTCATCAACAATTTTTCCGTGACGCCGTTCGGGCGTTGGGTCGCCAAGACGTTTGCCGCGAAAGTCGATCCGTTTCTGTACAAGGTCAGTGGCGGAAAGTTCACGAGCACGGGGCCGCTCACGATTCCTCA